>Ga0209580_10000256_pt1 | contig 32709 bp, 35 predicted proteins | sample Coa_R1_5_FD_187153 | JGI IMG/M metagenome (GOLD analysis project Ga0209580, IMG submission 187153) | Surface soil microbial communities from Centralia Pennsylvania, which are recovering from an underground coalmine fire - Coalmine... | ecosystem: Environmental > Terrestrial > Soil >... | reverse complement strand
CCTCACCTGCTTGTCTGTCACCAAATTGTGAGTGTCGCCAAGAACCAAAAATCAGAGCCTGGCTATTGTCGCTGATCGGGAATTCTAATTGTCGTTGCTCGGGAGGTATGATTGTCGCCCATCAGGCCTCAGCCCGTGGTAGTCAAGGTTGGCTCGTTCCAACGAGGTAAAAAATCTCGTTGAGCTAAGATTTTGATCAGTTCGCCGCCGAGCCGGTCGTCAAACAGGACGATCAGTGCGTGGTACGTCTTGTTCACAACATCGATCATCAGCGCTTTCATTTCCTCGTCGTTCAGCCGCGAAAGGTTTGCCCAGGGAATCTCTCCGTAGGGCGACCGGACGACCACGTCTGTGTAGTCGCCGATCTGCGAGTCCGGAGTAATCCCGGCATGCAGATCCTCGAGCATAGTATTGCGAAAACATTGCTGTGCGAGGTACTTCGCGAGTCTCTTGAGCACTTCGGGATTGGCAGAGATTTCACGTGCGGTTTCGCCAGTCATTGTGAGACTCCAGGCTTGAGATCAAGCGAACCCCTGGGCAGGCGCGATCTATCTGTCTGCCGATTCTACGTGTGGAACCACCGGATTTGGTCTACCTTGCCCTGCGTGACCTCGAGGAACCGTCAACGTACAGAAGCTCTTGGAGCTTTTTTCTCCTCGAAGGCTTAAGGCTACTCAGATAACCTGCAAGCTCGTAGGGGTTGAAGATGTTCCACACCGCGGCTTGAAACCGTGGAAGCTCGGCGGCAAACTCCGGATGCTGCTCTGCCGCATCAGCAAAGTTCATGAGCTTCTCCCCGAGCAGATAGTCGAGCGCGCTCTTGACGCCAAATCGCCTTTTAATGCCGCGGGTCGCCCGGCACTGCTGTACCCAGATCTTGTGAAATTGTATGCGGCTCATGCCGCTACTATAAAGGCCGGGTCTCAGTAGAGCGCAAAAATGCGCGATTCCCTGGCACGACCCATCTGCCAGATGCATCTCCATTTGCGATCTACCGGTTCATTGATCTTTTCGCGCAAAGAAATCGTCGTGGCTTCAACTCCTTCCTTGACTCCGTTTATCTTACTCGATATAGTCGAGTACGTTATGATATGATCCACCTCCCACCAAACCTGGCTCTTCTACTCCCCTCTGGCTCGGCAAGCCGCCCTGCTCAAAGACGATTTGCTCGATCCCGTCGATCAGCTCCTGGACGATCCCGCCTTAGTCGACTTGGTCCGCCAATGTCTGGCCAAACGTAGTCCCCGTTCCACTCGCACCGGCCGCCCGGGCATGGCCCCCGATCGTCTGCTGCGCTGCTGTGTCATGAAGCACCTGAAAGGCTGGAGCTTCCGCGATCTGGAACGAGAACTGCGCAGCAACCTGGTGTACCGCCGCTTCACCCACTTCGATGCCGAGATTACCCCCAATTTCTCCGTCTTCAGCCGCAGCTTTGCCCTGCTTAGTCCGGCCGTCACCGCTGAGATTCATCAGCGCGTGGTCAGCCAGGCCTGCGAGCACGGCGTGGCCCAAGGACAAAAGCTTCGCACCGACTCGACTGCCGTAGAAAGCAACGTTCACTATCCTACCGACAGTTCGCTTTTGGGCGACGGCATTCGGGTACTCAGCCGCAGCCTGCAACGCACCGCTAACGAGTGTAAGACCGGAGCTCTGGAAGTGGTCGATCATAGGCGCGCGGTAAAGCATCGTCTGCTGGAAATCAGTCGTGCCGCCAAGTCCCTCACCGAGGCCAACCAGCATCGGATGCGCGACAGCTACCAGAAGTTGATGGGCCTGACCCGGAGTGTGGTGCGACAGGCCCGCGCAGTGGTGCAACGATGGGTAAGGGACGGATGAAAGTAGTGGGCAAACTCCTGCGGGTAGAAACCCAGATCGGCCAGCTACGACACTTTCTCCCTCTGGTCGAGAAGGTGATCACTCAAACTAAGAAGCGGGTGCTGGGCGGCGACAGCCACGCGGAGGACAAAGTCTTGAGTCTGTTCGAGCCCCACACCGTCGTCATCCACAAAGGCAAAGCGCATAAGCCCAACGAGTTTGGTAGGCTGGTGCGGATCGACGAGGTGGAAAACGGCATCGTGAGTGGTTACCAAGTTCTGGTGGGCAATCCGGACGATAGCACGTCCTGGATGCCGGCCCTGGAGCAACATCAAGCGAGCTTCGGGCGAACGCCGGAGATGGCGACCGGCGACCGCGGGTTTTTCTCTGCCAAAAACGAGCGCGAGGCCGAAGCCCTGGGAGTAAAGAAGGTAGTGCTGCCGGCGCGCGGACGGCTTCCGGCGAAGCGGGCCGAGCAGCAGAAGCAGCGCTGGTTTCGGCGCGGGCTGCGCTGGCGGGCCGGGATGGAAGCCACTATTAGCACTCTGAAGCATCCCTTCTCCATGTGGCGAGCCACCTATAAAGGAAGGCTTAGCTTCGAGCGCTACGTGGGCTGGTGTGTGATTACCAAGAATCTATTTTCCAACATCGCTCGCTATCAAGTGCGTCGGAGGGGTCATGGCCAAGTCGGTTGAGGGGACGGCCCAACGACGCAAACTGCTAAGCGAGATCGAACGTCTGGCCGAGATCGCCATCTTTGGAACGCTGTCGGAAACTTACCGTACCTGCGGACGAGCGGGCTGCCATTGTCAGGGCGACGGACCCAAGCATGGTCCGCATCTGAATGTGAGTTATCGCGGGGAGAAGGGGAAGACCACCGGCTATTATGTTCCCAAGGCAGCGGAGGAGGCCACGCGAGAAGGAGTCGCGGCCTGGCAACAAATGCAGCAATGTTTGCGCGACCTGGCGGAGTTGAATAAGGAGCGCAATCTGCAGCGCGCACGTGAGGCCGATTCGCAATGATGACGGAGCTTCGTCTCACTCTCCTCTGCTTGGCATTGCTGTGTCTGTTACTCAGCCTTACTCAGCCAGCCGAGTTCAACTACCAGTTACCGATTATCGGCTCGGGATCATGGTTCGCCCGACCGACAGAATCTGCAACCGACGCGCCCACCGTTTCGGTTGTCAGAAGCATGCAATCTTCGGCTCGCGCTGGACCGCGGGAATCTCTGGTCTTCAGCTGTACTTTGACTGTGGTCAATACTGGTCCACCCGGCTGGGGGAGACATGGGCCACCGGTAGTGATCGCGGTCTTGGCGAGTTGCCGGTACGGCGGTCAAGCCGGCAACTCCAAACCCAACACCCTCGAGCACCATTCGCCGCGAGAATACTGGCTTAAACCACCAATTTTAAAAATTCGGGGTTTCACAACAGCCTTTAGCTAGCTGAGCCAAGAAGTATGAGACCGCCTCGCCGCCTGCGAGTTCACCCATCACATGTTCAGCTTTCGGGCCGCAGGCTTGATGAACCGACAAAGAATGTCGTTATCAAGCATGAGTAGGCTTTTGACCGCCGAAGAAGACACAAGGTCGTGTGGACCCGAACCCTTCAAACACACCACTAGTCCCCGCACATAACCGGTGAAGAGCCCGAGCATGACCCGGTGTATTTGCCGCGTAGACGAGAGAAGCGAGCCTGGTCCACATCAGCACTATGAACTTGTGCAGCGCGGGTTGTGACCAAAACCATATGCCTGCCTCTCCCCAACTCGTTAACTTCAGCCATATCCCAGCGTCGTGAAATTCTTTGAAACACACTTCTGCCGCAACGCAGTGCGGAAGTGACAAGCGAACAGTCGACAACTCATCGATCATTTAATTCAGCAGAACCGCGTCGCCCTCCTTTGTGAACTCAAGACGTTACAATAGCCAGGCGTGCATTTCGTGAAAATCTATACTCTTGAAAATGAATCGGTTGTTGGCTTCGTTTCGTAATTTTTCATGGCGAAATGTAGCGTTTAGCTATATGTTGCATTGTGTTTATTACCGATGTGTGAAGCCCCTTCAGTCGATCCCTCTTGACGCTTAGTCACTGTTTTGAGTTCTGCTGGTCAGACATTGTCGGGGTATCGTGCGTCATCTGGACGGTTAACGGCGCTGGCACATTCTCTCCCTCGCGGAGTCGCTGTAATCGCTCCAGTTGGTTCATGGCTTGGAAGAGCTGGCATTAGTCGTTGTCCGATAGCGCAGGATGCGGTCCAGAAGGAAGACTTTCAAAGAATTCTTCACGGCTCAGCCGGACTTCATGCTGGTTCGATTGTATGTGATCAGCCACTTCTCGAGCATAGGCCAATTCACTAAAGGCTTCCTCTCCATAACCGACAGAGAACGTCTGAATTTGGTCACCGCGCCCTTGGCGGTCAAGGCTGCCACCGCGCTCGAATCGAGACCACCACTGAGGAATACTCCGACCGGAACATCGCTCATGAGATGCGATGACACTGCTCCAACGAACAGCTCGCGGTATCGATTGACGGAGTATTCGCGCCTGTGGGAATCGCAATCACCGTCGGCTCCCAGTTCCCAGTAGCGCTCAATCTTCGCTCGCCACCTTCAGAAAGCTCCAGCGTATGCCCGGGCACATTCAATTTGCAAATCCTCTTGAACATCGTCTCTGGTCGTGTGAGGTCGCCAAATGCAAGATATTCAGCAAGCGCACCGCGGTTGAACTCTGGCGCAACGCCGAGATACGCGAGGATTGTTTTGATCTCCGAGCCAAAAAGAAACGCGCGTCCATCCCAGCGGTAGTAAAAGTGCTTGATGCCAAGGCGATCGCGCCCTGCAAACAAGACACGCCTGCGGCGGCCCCAGATCGCAAATGCGAACATGCCGCGCAGGTGGTGCTTTACGCACTCTCGGCCGTATTCCTCGTAGAGATGAACAATGGTTTCGGTATCACTGCGAGTCCGAGTGAAGGCTGACCAATCCGAGGACCCGATTTCAAGGAGAATCTAAGTCCGCTCATCCCTGATCAACGGAGGTCTTCGGCAGCGAGTAGCTGGTCACGACTCTGTTTGTTTTCGCAAGACGCAGGCCACAGCTGAGGCGAACAATTCTCTGGCGACGGGAATGTGGCCGAGGAATGGGACACTCTTGGTGACATATACCCGGAAAAACTCCCGCTTGAGCCCCGAGGCTCCAATGATCCGTTCAAACTTGGCAACCGACATCCGGTTGAGCCCGCCCTCAACATCCTCGAAACGCTGCGCGCCATCGCAACGAAAATGAGTTCGGACGCGCAGGATAGTTTGCTCGGAAAAAAACAGGTTCACCCATGGCAGACGGCTAAAGGCGTCAAAGTGGCTGCCTCTCGGACCGAACCACGGCTCAGCGAAGCTGATGATAACCACACCACCCGGTTTCACCGCCCTTTTCATTAATTCCAGCATGCCAACCGGATCGGCGTAATGCTCCATGGCCGAGCAGGAGAGCACCATATCAAAACTCTGCAGTTCTTCCGACTCTAGATGATCGACGAAGCGCACACGGTCCGAGCAGCCATAATCAGCAGCCAGCTTTCTGGCGTGATCGTGCAAACGAATGTCAAGGCCGACAACTTGTCCTGCACCAGCCTTCGCCATCGCGACCGATTGGTTTCCACGTCCGCAACCAAAGTCCAAGATCTTGCGTTGCAGATAGCTTCGGAAATTCGGCACAGTCTTGTTCAGGAAATCCAGGGCAGTTTCCACCCTCGTATTTACCGTACCGCCGCGATAATCGGCGCCCTTCGGATCGCGACAAAACGACATTAGAATCTTCTCGCCGAGGCGCGTGAGTTCAGCTGGCCTAAACTCCGCCTGCACATTGGTCTGCGTGGGATTCGTCTGAGACGACATAACCGTATTCTCGCATACCGAATCGCGCCGGGATTGCCAGAGATCATCCATTGACTTGTAAACAGAGAGCGGAGCGCACCTTAAAGGCCTTACTGATTGATCTGTAACCAGCGACCGCTCGGCGTAAATCGATACCCTTGCCATCGTGCTGTCGCTTCAACCCCGCCCGAGTGGTCCGGCGCCTCAGTCAGTTTGCGCCGTCCCATGCTGCCTTCACCCTCCGGCTGAGAGCTCGGCTTTCTCTGGAGCTTCGCCTTTTCGAGGCCAAATCTGCGTTCACTTTCGTTACGGCCCGATGACTTGCTCACCATCCTGAAGATGGCTTTGTCGATAGGCATCAGAAATTCGATTTCTCTCCTCTCTGCTATCCAAGCTACAAGGCCTCTGACTATTACCTTGGTGGGTCTGTCTCCCACTGAGCACACTAGCTTTTCCTGGACACGCAACCGGACAGGCGGATTTCCCGCATCCGGCTCTCGGAAAAGACACACGATGTTACGTGTGACGCCGTCTGCAGCTTCTGAACACAACTCGGGGTGGCTAGACTCATCGTCAATCCCCAGGTCCTTCGCTGCTTCTTGCGTCCGTCTTTAACTAAGGCCTTTTCCCTCCACCAGCGTTACCCGGCTTCATCAGTATCGGGTCGGAGGAGGCGCGCGGTTAAGCGCTGGCCTCCGTCCGCCGCTCAAACTGCCCGGACACATTTCGCGTAGGTAGCTTTCACGAAGACTCAAGTCGTCTGAGAGGCCAGAGAAGGAATTAATCCAACGAGATTAACAAGTCCATACTCGCCGTACAGCTTGGTTTCGGGCAGTTGCTTCCAGCCGCAGTTACGCCACCGCTTGCCGCGATGCGACCAGATGCGACGCACGATCCAAGCGTCGAGTCGGTGGAAAAGCCTGCGGACGTGGGCTCGTTTGTAATACTCACCCCACCCTCGCACGAGCGGATTCAGTTCCGCAATCAGCTCCTCGGTTTGCAGAGGTGTCCGCCGCTTGGTGCGCTGCCGTACCTGGTCCATGAAGCGACGGATCGATTTCTCCTTAGGGTACGCATACAGCGCACCCTGCTGGACCTGACTACGAATCTTGCTTTCGGGAAGATAGAGCTTCCTCTCCCCGCGCTTGATTTTGTAGCCTAGGAACTCGAATCCGTACCGGACATGAACAATCCGCGTTTTCTGCGGATGCAGCTCCACGCCCAGCTGCTTAAGGATTCGGCGGGCCGCGTCCACTGCGGAGCGTGCCTCTGCTGCCGATTTGCAGGTGACCACCCAATCTAGGGTAAAGGAATGGCTCAGGGGCGTTAGACAAGGCCTATCTGTTGCTGCGGGTTTCCCCATTGCAGTGCCTCAGCAGCCCCATCATGACCCGGTCACCATTCCCTTCCCATCCCACCGGACGTTCAGTTTTCCCGAATCCGGCGGTCCGACAGTCTTCGTCACACGGCATGCGCAGGCTAGCGCGCGTACTCGATGACTCCGCTCCCGATGTAGATCGTGCCTCGGGCGTACAGAGTCGCATTCGGGTATTTCTTCCACCCGAAGCCTCGACCTTTATGGCGAAAGTTCAAGTACCGGCGAAAGCGAGTGTTGATGAATCGCTGCAAGCTGCGAAAGGCCTGGCTCGCATTGGTATGGCGAAAGTAATTAACCCATCCCCGTAACGTTTGATTCACTTGCTCAACAAACTCGGCGGGCGCGATCGGCGACCGCCGCTTGGTGAAGTACTTAATCCGTCGTCGGATGTTGCGCTGCGCGGCCTTGCTGGGAAAGATGTAGATGTTCTGCTTGCCGCTTTTGGGTGAACGCCGCTTCACGAACTGGAACCCGATGAAGTCGAATCCTTCGATCAACTTCGTGATCCGGGTCTTTTCGCGATTGATCGTTAACCCCATCCGAGACGCGATCGCCTCGAATGCCTGAAGAGCATGCGTACCGCTCTTGCGGCAAATGAGAATCGCAACATCAGCGTAGCGGTGCAGTGTGGCCCCCAGTTTCTCCGGGTAGCCCCGCTTGTGCCACACCTGGTCCAGCAAGTTCAGGTAGATGTTGCTGTAGAGCGGCGAGATCGGTGACCCTTGCGGGACTCCCACCGTCGTTGGCTCCACCTTCCCTTCATAGGCGATTCCAACCGTCAGACTCTGCTTGATCAGCCGCAGCATGCTCCCATCCACCACGCGTTGCTTGATCAAGATGATCAGCTTGTCGTGCGGAATGGTCGTGAAGTAGCTGCGGAAATCAATCTCCACCACGCCCCAGGCTCCCTGATACAGGTCGTTGCGAATCGCCGTCGAGGCCATCTTCGCATCGCGCTGTGGACGGTAGCCGTAAGAACAGGGGTGAAAGTCGGCTTCAAAGATAGGTTCCAGCACCAGCTTCATCGCAGTTTGTACTACGCGATCTTGAACCGTCGCAATTCCCAGTGGCCGAGTATCTCCCTTCGGTTTCGGGATATCTACTCTTCGCACTGGTTGAAAGCGATAGTTCTTGGCCCGCAGTTGTTCCTGCAATCGGCTGAGCATTCCCTCTTCTTCCCCACGCGACACAATGCCTTCGATGGTTTCACTATCCACGCCCGGCGCTCCCCGATTGGCTTTTACCTGTCTCCATGCCTCCTGGAGCACGTCGCTGCGCCACACTTTGTCGTACAGACTGTAGAACTTCACAGCTATGGACTGCTGGGCTGTGCGATATAGGGTTCGTTGCAGCTGGCGAACTTGTTCTGTTTCGTTTCTAGCCATAGGGCAATCAAAACTTCCTCAACTGCATGGAACCTCTGTGACTGAAGCAGGGCCCCTTCCCTCGGATTGGGTTATGTTGTCCCAACCCTCCAGCAGTACTATGAGCCCCGCGGAATTCTCATCCGACCGAACCGGATTTCGGTTGCCTTATACCGGCCCGTTGCCAGCGGTCCACTGGCATCGCATGAGACCTCCCGGCCTAGGATCATCACCCTTTCCCAACGTGCCATCTCCAACACCCCGGTGGAACAGATGGTTCCACTGTCCGTTAATCCCCACCTGTTGCCAGCCTTCCCGCGCAGACGATACGGTCGGCTCACACAATAACGTATGACGAGGCTGATTCGAGTTCATGGTTATTACGGCCCGCTGGTTTGCATCTTCGTTCAAGGTCACTTGAGCCGTGGGCTCGCGCCTCCAACTCGACCTCCTGCTAGATCCCCGAACGGACGATTGGGATCAGGGGATTTGCACCCCATTAGGTTGATGTCTGTACCGGCGTGCCATCGGCATACCTCGTGAGCTGATACCCTCTCAGGCGCATCTCCCGATCGAATGGCGTCAGGAGAACGTTACTGAGGACGGGCGAAACCACACCCCCTTGGGGAGTACCGCGCTCACTGGGAAAGAGCCGCCCTTTGCCGTAGCTTCCTGCCTTGAGCATCGACTTGATAAGGTGAAGCACTCGGCCGTCCGCCACTCGTTGGGCTACGAGGGTGAGAAGCTTCTCGTGATCGACCGACCCGAAAAAATCTCGGAGATCTGCATCCACGATCCACTCCGCCCCGTCTTGTATCTCTTTCCAGATCTTGCGCAGTGCGTCCTTCGTCGATCGCCCTCGCCGATATCCAAAGCTGGCATCATCGAACATCGGCTCAAAGATGGGCTCCAACCGATTGAGCAGCGCTTGCTGGCATACACGGTCGTAGACCGCCGGTATGCCTAACATTCGGAACTCACCAGGTTTGTCCCTCTTCGGAATGGGGTGTTGGCGCACCGGTAAAGGTCGATAGGAATCCTCCTTCAGTTCCCGATGTAGCCGATCCAGTTGTTGGTTCAGCTGCGCTTCGAAAGCTTCCAGGCTCTGCCCATCTATGCCTCCACTCCCCCGGTTCTCCTTCACCCTTTCTCAGGCCATCTCCAGGTTCTTCCTCTTGTATATCTTGTCGATTAATGAATGGACCTTCTTGGTTGGCACCCGTCAGGTTGATCCAGTCCACCAGTCTCCTCAGACGAGAGCATTCGGGTTTTTCGCTGAAGGAACTGTTCCGACCTCCCTCATCTTTACTCATCTGGTTTCCTTTCTCTTCATAACATCTTCGCCGGCTGTCTTCCCCGACCCACTTCTGCCGCCGATAAATCGGTAACGTAGCTTTCGCAACGCTTAAGGTAATACACAGCCGTCTGACTACTGACAGAGCGTCGCTCGCCGTTTCGCTTGCGCTTATCGGCTCACTTACCCCGATGCCATTCGGGGACTCTGCCAGTCCTCCTGAGGTCACGCCCTGCTCTTCCGTACCGTGCTGTCCGCAAACACCTTGGTGCGGTGGGTGAATGAGAACGCCTTCGCCCCCGTAGTGCGGGCTCGACCTTACCCCACCTTTGGCCGACCGGTTCATCTTCGGGGTGGCCCCCATCGATTACGGCCCGGTACTTCTCCGCATGCCCTTCGGATTCCATCTCACGATGGACACCCTGCCCTCCGGAGATTTGCTTCTCCGGCCAACGACGCTTTTAAACGCCGTTTCTTGGATATGGCGCCCCTCATTCGAGCGCCAGAGGGACTTTAACCCTCCTGAACAACGCGCTGCTCAGCGCACACTACGGACCTTTCCGCCACCCCACACGGCCCAGCCTGGCTCTCGCGAGTTGCCGGTTGATCGCTTCTGCGATCACCGCTGGGGCTTCCCGTGTTGCTGCTGGTCAACTTTGCATGCTTGCCCGGCGCCATTACCCCGGCAGGTCTGATGGTCCTCGTTCGCTCGTACTGTCCCATCAGCGGCGGCCCTCCCGATTACACGGCGGGTTGGCTCCTGCGTTAATCGTTTCGAGGCCTGCTCAGCGTTCACTCTCGTTACGGCCGGCATGCTCGCCAAGTCACCTACGTGACCCTCTCCACCGGGCGCTCCGACGGTTTCGTTTTCTCCACCGCCGCTCCGATTGCTTCCGGGTGGAGCGAACAGTTCCCGGGCGGGACTTCTACCCGCAGTCGACCAGCGCCTTTCCACGGCGCACGTGTAACCGCGATATAACGTCAGTCTGCATCTGCTGGAACCGCGTCCCTGCTCGCCCGCTCGGAATAGGCCACGGCTAAGTTTGTGCCACCATTTTGCGGCTGCGATCGGGGATCGTCTGTAGCGACGCTCGTGCTTTCGCGGTTGTGATGAGGGATATTCCCATGATAATCATGTACGGCTCCAGGGGCTCGCGATAACGGATGTTCGGGTAAGTGATGTAGTAGACCACAGGATAGAGCAGGATGAGCCAGAAGAAGAGCCAGGCTCCGGGAACGCGCTTCCGAAGAGCCCTGATGAGTCCCCAAAAGTAAATCACCGAAGTGGCGATTTCAAAAAGATTAGTGAGGATTGTGGCCCGGAAGAGGGAAGGGCGCGGGTTTCCCGCCCAGTAGTAGAGGAACCTCTTTGCGCATAAGACGACAAAGTGTCCGGGGTTCTGCTTGATGAATTGCAAAGCCTGTTGTCCCTGGGCCGCGGCGTAAGCGGTTTCCCCGAGGCTCACGTAGCGTGCGAATTCCGCGGCGTTGCGCGAGGGCATCAGGGAAATCAGCCAGGCGCCTTGGGCTTCTGGCCCATTACCCATGCGCAGGATCATGCCGAAGTCGTGTCGTATGAAAAAGAAATGCCCGAAGATCTGGTAATTCCGTATTTGCCATGGCGTGAGACAAGCGAAAAACACGAGAGAGGCCACGACAGCGCCCGGGAGCCAAGGCTTGTTTCGCTTTACGAATTGACGAGCGGCCCACAATCCCGAAGCCAGGAGAAACGATATCAGCGAGGGATTGGTCAGAGCGGCGACACCCCACAATACGCCGAACCAGATCCACGGCTTCAGCCCGTCGTATTCGGCCATGGCTAAGGTCACCCAAAATAGAACGGCCAGGAGCATCGTTGACAACACGGTCTCCCAGATCCAGGTCGTAGACCAATAGATCGCGAAGGGATAGAAAGCCCAGGTCCAAGCCGAGCCGACCGCGGTTGATTCTCCGAAGCATCTTTTGGCGATGTGGACGATAGGGATGCAGGTGAGCGCGGAAAGAACGGCGTTGATGCTAAGCAAAACAAAGGCGGAGAGTGGACTATAAACCCCGCAAAGTTTGAAGACGCCGCCTACAATATAGGGGTACAGCGGAGGCTCATAGGCGGTCGGACCAGTCAACCCCCCGTAGATATTACCGAAACCGTTGCCCTGAGCTATCGATCGACCGATCCTTCCCATTTCGTAGCCAAAATTGTAGGGTTGACCGGGACTGAACCGGTATGTATGGAATACGAAGATCACTAGGAGACGGACGGTGATAGCAACAATCACGATCCAGAACATGTCAGTGCGAACTCGAGACCAAATCCCCGACAGAAGGGAGAAAGCAGTTCCAAGAAAGGGACCGGAACGCGGGGAGACAACGTTGTCAGACATAGCAAAAATACGACCGCTGACCCTAACTTAAGGAGAACAGTTCTGCAGATTTTTTTACCACATGGTTGCTTAACCTACAAAGGAATTCCTTCCAGGTCCGCTGATACCGTAAATTCGAGACTCCCAAGAGCACGATCGCGATGATCGTTGTGAGACGCTGCGAGCTGTCTTGGGAGTCTGCTTTGCGCCAGAAATGCATATGGGTGGGTCGGACTCAAATCAGGCTGTTGATAGATGTCGCAAAAACGCGTTAACACTCAAATTCCGATTCCTTTCGATTCGGTTCACATTGATTTTGGGTGGCGGTGCTGCTTTCCCAAAGACCCCTTGGGCGTGTCCACGCCTGCCTCATGGCTTACGCTGTGGGCTTTTTTGGTGGCCGGAGCTGCGGGCGTGCTTCGCTTGCGACCCTCGATTTCTTTCCATGCCTCATCTAGCTTTGCCAATAGTTCGGGCGCCGGGACCTGTCCAGCAATGTCGAACAAGAATAGCGCCATTCGTGAGACGGCACGATAACAAAAGTTACGGTTCAGTCGAATTGTGTTGTGGCGATCCAACTTTATGTCTGAAGCCCTTTGGCGAAATTGTTTACTAACATATTGTGGGACATCCTTCGGGTGTGAGACCCGTCCGTCACTGTGGAGTAACAGATTTCGGAATCCTGCAATCAATCGGCAATCAGTTAACGTGAACCACCACCCTAACGAATGTCACTTCTCATCAACTTATAGTACGCTTCTAAGAATGATTTCGACGCCGCGAGAACACTACCTCACGTCCTGCGCGACGCGGGCCCCGCTCCGAATTGGCATAGTCGTGGAGCGCCTGGATCGAGTGCCGGCATTCGCGGCCAAGATCATTGCAGATATCCAGGCCTCGAACTTCGCGGAGATCGGGCTAGTTCTCGAGGTAAACAGGCAGCAGCCAACAGCAACGCCTCATGTCTTATATCGACTTTACCTTCGTCTCGACGAGCGCATGAGGCCGAGCAATGATCCGCTCGCTCCCTTGGACTGCCGCGATACATTGGCCGGGGTGGAAATTCTTCAGGCGGATTTGAAGGTGCGTGAGGGCCGCGGCGAACTCTCCCCTGCGAACTCCATTACAGAAATTCGCTCGAAGAAACTGGACGTGCTGGTTGCGCTAATTGGCGGTCCTGCGTTGATCGATCTTTCCGGAGAACTGCCCTATGGTGTCTGGTGGCTGAGCCCCGGGGACAATGAGTTCTATCGCGGCGGTCCCTCTGATTTCTGGGAACTTCGGGAGCACAATCCGATTTCGGCAGTCACATTGTGCGCCGCTTGGGCCCATGCCAAGGACTACTTGGTACTTGCAAACGCACTTTTTGCGACGGAACAAACGATCAGCGTCTCCCGCAACCGATACTTGCCCTACTGGGGCTCGACAGAACTAATCATCGAGAAACTGCACGACCTTCATGAATTCGGTTGGCAGTTGTTGTTGCAGACAGCGAAAGCAGCAACATCTTACAAAGGCAGGCTTCCGCTTGATGGTTATCCGAGCAACGTCGAGATGGCGAGTTGGCTCGGACCGATTCTGCTGAAGAAAGCGCTGTCATATCCCTTTCGAAAGAAGGTCGTGCAACATTGGAAAATTGCGGTCCGCGCCAATGCGCCGCCTTTGTTTGAACCGGATACGAGCCATTGCGGGTTTCGCTGGATCGATCCCCCGAAAGGTCACTCCTGGGCCGATCCATTTGTCTTTGAGCACGAGAGTAAGTACTGGCTGTTCTTCGAGGATTACTCGTACGAGACAATGCGGGGCAGCATCGCCTGCACCAAAATTTCAGACGATGGGGTGGTCCGCGGGGCACCGCTGGTGTGCCTGGAGAATAGGGACTGCCATTATTCCTACCCACATGTATTTCGCGAAGGTTCGGAGATTTTCATGATCCCCGAGTCGTTTGAATCTAACTCTGTGGATCTGTACTGCTGCCGGCGTTTTCCCAACGAATGGGTGCACGACAGCATACTCATGCAAGGCAGGTTTGTCGATACAACATTGTGGCAAGCGGAGGGGCTATGGTGGCTGGCGACGACGAGCGCAGAACCTGCGCCGGGCGCGGGATTTCTCTGGCTGTATTATTCAAGCTCGCTCAGGGGAAAATGGCAACTTCATCCTGCGAATCCGATTTCGACTGACATTCGCACAAGTCGCGGCGCAGGACGGGTGTTCCGAGACGGTAACCGGCTGATTCGGCCCAGCCAGAGTGGAGCACCCACTTACGGATACAGTCTGACTTTTCATGAGATCACAGAATTAACTCCTCAGCGCTACGCGGAGCGTCCGATGAAAACGATCGGCCCGGAACACTGGCCCGGACTGGCAGGAGTGCACACCTACAATCGCAGCGCGCAACTCGAATTCATTGATGGACGCACTCCTGTGTCTCTGGAGCGACTGAAAAGCTGGCGCGATGCCAATCCAGACAGCGCAGACCCCTAAATCCCCTGCGTTCAACAGCTTTAGTGCGTTGTCATTGTAGTTGCGATCCAGTGTGCGCGCCTATTTTGGAGCACACAAGGGCATATCCACACTCAGAAGTGCCAAATGCGATTGACTCTGATTGCCTTCTGAAATAACTTTCGCGTAGCTAATTCGTCGGTATGTCGAGTGAGGGGCAAATCCACCCGCCCACTCAGGGGCGCCACGCTCAAGCAAGACCAAAATTGCACACGGACCACGCGTTGCTGGTTAGCAAAACGGCAACCCACGGGCTCGTCGTGTGCCTGAAAAGAGGATGAAGCAGTGCATTTGTCCCAAAAGATCCAGCTTGCCACGTTAATCGTGTTTGCGCTTTCATGCATTGCCGCAAGTCAGACCGAACAGGTTGGGACATTTTCCACTTCCAGTACTACGACGACAATTTTTGCGCCGCCGACCTATGGCTGCGCGCAACTTGGCTGCCGCGCAGGGCGCGACCAACTAGTTAACAGTCCCGAGACTCAGGCTTGCGCGAAGCATTGGCACGCCAGCCTGTCCTTGGATCCTGTTTTGGGTTGAAGGACCCGAATCTGCTTTGTCTCAAACTTCTTTCACCGGTTTTCTGAACGTCTCAGGTCTGCAGCCTTGCCACCTAACAGTAATAATGTTGATGGACCTTCGCATTCTCCTCCCATGAGCGCGCTCTCTCGGCCCATCGAACAGAACGGCCCGATATCCTCACCAAAGTCTCACTCCCTATTTCAAGCGGTGGCAGGAACCCGTGCACATCCGGGTGCCCTGGGGACATTGTCCTTGCGTTATCTGTCCTGGTTTGTAAACCCTCCGTAAAGTACCGGAGTGGACTTAAACCCTTGGTCCCCCAAGACCTATTCCGAGGGATACTCATGCAACCGGCGAAGCAGTTGTCAGTTAGGAATAGCGGCAAGCGAAGTCTGGAGTTGGTGTTGGCGTTCAGCATGTTGGCTGGCGCTCTGGTGCTGCAAGGCTGCTCCGCGGTCCCGCAAAGTACAGCGGCCGCGACGCCGCCTGCACGAAGCATCACTCTGCCGAGCGCCTCAGTCGGCTCCACCTATGAGCAAGTATTGGTCTCGAACGCCTCTCGAGAGTCGGTGCGTTTAACTCAGGGGCAAGTCCCGCCAGGGCTAACTTTTAATGCGGGGCGGGGAACGATCTCCGGAGTTCTGACGACCGCCGGAACATTCACCTTCGCAATCTCAATGACGGTTGGTCCGCGCGAGACCACGACGTTGTGCAGCTATACGCTGACCGTGAACGCATCCAATCAAGTCATCAGTGTACAAATTTCGCCCACCACGACATCCTTCGTAGCAGGCGCAAAAGTGCAGTTCTACGCGACTGTGAAAGGTACCAGCAATACTGCGGTGAACTGGACAGCGAGTGCAGGGAGCATCTCCAAAACCGGCTTGTGGACAGCTCCGGCGAGCGCGAGCAGCAATCGCGCTAGCATCATGGCGATCAGCGCAGCAGACCCGTCGGCGTATTCCAGCGCGGTCGCAACCATCAGCAATTCTCAATTCAAAATTCTGACCAGCAGCTTACCTCCGGGCGTAAAGGGTACACCGTATTCGGCACCAATGGCTGCAAGCGGTGGGCAAGAGCCCTATCGCTGGAATGTTCTGTCGGGTTCGCTGCCGACGGGACTCAAGCTCGACGCCAGCACAGGATTTTTCTCAGGATCCCCAACCGTCCCGGGAACTTACTCCTTCAAAGTTCAAGGAAGCGACGCAACCCAGCAAAGTAGCGAGCACAGCTACTCGCTTTTCATCGCTAAAAGCGGAACTTCGTGTGGTCCGCCAAGATATAGCTGCTCCCGGATAGATCAAGCTATCGTGCAAACTCCGGCGCCGCCTAATATGGGCAACCTCACTGGCGTAAACACGATCGTTGCCGATCCTGATTTTGGCAATCGGATTGCCCGGGTTACCGACGCTGACGAAAATCCGCTGGCTTCCTTCCAGAATCGCACTTTCATGACCACATCCAGCGGTAGCGCGGATGAGAATATATGGAATCTGGATTCGACTCTACTGATCGTGCAGGACACCGGCGCGCTGGGCTATCCGCTCACCTTTGACCCCAGCACGATGCAGGCCTCCAGAATATATGTTCGAAAGTTCCCCAGCACGAACGGCTTAGTGTTGAAACGAACCGGCATCTGGAGCCGCGTGACCCCGAATCTGCTCTATACGGAGGATGGGACCACGATTCAGAAGTACGACTTCAGCGATCGCGTCAATCCTCCTGCGCCGCAACTCCTTTATGACTTCACCAGCAGCCCAAACTGCCTACCGGCAGGATTCGCCGCAACCTGGCAGAGCCGCGGCGGCGTGAGCGCCGACGATACGGCCTTCGCGATGGGGTACTCGAACAAAGGAGGCCAGGGAACAGGCATCTATGCGGTGGTTTACAAAGTAGGAAGCGGTTGTTCCGTGCTCAATACCTCCACTGGCCAAGTGTCGGGCGATTGGGGAGTGAAAGGCACAATTGACAGACCAGAACGCTGGACGATTCACAACACAAAAATCAGTAAGGACGGAAACTGGCTTATCATCGCCAAAGAGAATTGCCTGATCACGACTTGCTCCACTGGACCTTATTTCTGGCAGATTGGAACCACGAACGTGATTTCCTGCGGGGACGGAGGTCTTGGCTCGGGACACTGGACCGAAGGCTACACCCACTGGGTGAACAACCATAACACTCCTGTCGGAAGCGAGGCGATGCGCCTTTTCGCTCTTCCAAGCTCCGTTATAAACATTACCCCTTACCTTCCCTCATCGGGCATAAACGGGATCTTGGACCAACATCTTTCGTGGAACAATGCGGATCCGTTGGATAACGTGCCATTCGGATCGTCTACATGGACGCCGTTGAGCCCCTTCACTGGCCCTTGGTACAACGAAATCATTGGAGTGGCAACGGACAGAAGTGGAACGATCTGGCGGTTCGCGCACACCTTCATCACCGCACGACACCAGAACTTCACTGTCAAATACGGCATCGGGAGCGTCTCGCAAGATGGAAGGTTTTTCGCTTTTTCCTCGGATTGGATGAGCACGCTGGGGTCGGAATCCGGGGCAAAAAACTGTACGACCGGGATTAATTGCCGTGGTGACGTTTTCGTCGTTGAACTGCGGTAAGACACGCAATCGCTCGATTGCCGGCGATGAGTACGTGCCGCCACCTGACTGGCCCGGAACGCCTCGGCGACGTGCTAGGGGAGCAGGAAGATAGATATTCCTGCGCAGCCTGCTCGCGCAGCTTCCCCGGGGTAAGAGGCGTCGTCAGATTTGTCGAAGAAAATAACTATGCCGACAGCTTTGGTAACAATGCACGTAATTCCAGCGCACGCAACTGGACGATCAGAGACGGAACCTTTCTGAACTGGACTTCATCCGAAAGACCTGGCTGCAACCACAGCATTTCAAGGGCATGTCGCCGCACGTGTTACACCGTTTCTTTCGCGTAATCGTGCCTTTCTTTTATGGGCTGAACCGCGCATTGAAGGTCATTCCCGTCGTCGGAAAGCCCGGGCTGGGGTCACGTGTTTCCGGTGAACACTCATTCCAATCCGGACGTGTGAATCCTGGATACGCTCGACTGGCCGAACAGGTCTCGCCGGACAACCGGCGAATGCGATATACTGCTAATAATGGGGGATTTGTTGCATAATGTAGTCGCGGTCGCACGAACCAGAGCCAGTTACCAATCCTCCGCGGAAGCTGGCTGCGCTCCCGAGATCGGGGGGGCCACGACTTCAGCCGAAGTCGCTCTTCACCAGTTATTTCGCACTTGGCGCTTGGATCCGGACCACTACGGAACGTCTGCTTGGAACCCACTTGCGGCGTTGATCCCGGCTGGATCTCGTATTGTGCTAAAGCCAAACTGGGTGTTCCACGAGAATCAGAGTGGCGCCGGCTTGGAGTGTCTGATTACACATAGCAGCATTATCGAGGCGGTTGCGAAGTACGTTAGTCTCACCGATCCTGCCCGTGTGGTTATCGGCGACGCACCCCTGCAAGGTTGCGATTTTGAGCAATTGCGTAGGAACGCTGGCATCGAAGGGATGGCCGATCGCCTCCGCCGGAGTGGTCTGCAATTTAGCATTGTCGACTTTCGCCGCACCATTCTTGCCGGCAACGCTGTCGATCGCCAGAGATCGGAAGGAGTACGCGACCTTTCGAACTTTGTTCTCTTTGATCTCAAGAATGACAGCCTGCTGGAATCGCTATCCAAGGATGCATCTAGGTTCAGAGTAACGATGTATAACCCCGAGTTATTGCAACGCACACACGGCGCGGGACGGCATCAATATCTGGTTGCCAGAGAAGTCATCGAAGCCAACGTAGTCATCAACCTGGCGAAACTGAAATCGCACAAGAAAGCTTGCGTGACTGGTGCTCTAAAGAATTTGATCGGGATCAATGGGAATAAAGAGTATTTGCCCCATCATCGCAAGGGTGGCTCCGAAAGTGGGGGAGACTGCTATGTAGGCGGGCAGGTGTGGAAACGGGCTACGGAAGGTTTGTTGGACGCAGCGAATCGGCGCCCGCCCGGACCGGTGCAAGCCGCATTTGCTTGGACGGCTGGCACAGCGGAAAAAATCGCGGTCAAGGTGGGAGCGGATGGGAATTTGGAAGGATCATGGTATGGAAATGGTACGATTTGGCGCACCTGCCTCGACTTGCAACGAATTCTTCGCTACGGAAGGCTTGACGGATCGCTTGCGGCTGCGCCGCAACGCACCGTAATTTCAATTACGGACGCGATCATAGGCGGGGAAGGCGAAGGCCCGCTGGCGAACACCCCTGTTCCTAGTGGTTTTGTGACCGGTGCTTTAAACAGCGCAGCGGCGGAATGGGTCCACGCTCGTTTGATGGGCTTCGATCCCTTGAAGATAGCGTTGATTCGCGAAGCGTTCGGACAATTCTCATACGCTTTAACAGATTTCTCGCCAGATGCCGTTCGCGTATGGATCGCCGAAACAGAGAGCTCTGCCGGCGACATTCGTCCATTCGAAGGGCGGAGTTTCTTGCCACCCCGTGGTTGGCGCGGCCATTGTGAACTCATGGAAGGTGGTCTCTCGACACGCGCTGAATCCGGAGATTCTTGTTTGTTCGGCTGACTGCTTAAACCATGATTCCGCTTACGATCAGCCGTCTCTGGTGGCACAGATATCTCCGGCGAAACGCAACTTCATACGCCGACCTGGACCGGTTCCCTCAGCTTCGTCCTGATGAACAGCGAAAAGAGCTGGGGCAGCGATTGTTGCGCCAGATTCGTTATTTTGGATCGCGCGCAGATGCGCTGCCGGAATGGCGAGAGGCTGCTAGAATCGAACATCCGGAAGATTTGTTTCGCGTTTGGCCAGACCTGCCGGTCATTTCTAAGAATGACCTGCGTACGCGCTTTCCTGCCCAGGAGATTGGCCAACGTTTTCACATTGCCGGCCAGGCAAATAGCACGGGAGGTTCCACGGGCGAGCCCGTGCATTTTTTTCAGAACGTGGAAATGTTAAGGAGCAACGCAGCGGCTATCACCTTTAGTGCGATTCGAATGGGCTGGTTCCCAGGAATGCCGATCATCATACTCTGGGGATCCGAACGCGATATCAAGAAGCGGACCACGTTGCGCAATCGCGTGTATGGTTTGCTCCGCAACGAAATCCTGGTGGATGGCTACCATCTTTCAGATGAGACTGTCGACCGAGTGTGCAGGCATATGCTTAAAGGTCCAATTGCAGTCTACGGATTTACGTCCATGCTGGAATTTGTTGCGGGTCGAGTACTGGAGAAAAAAAAAGAGATCCACCATGGCGTGGTTCGCACTGCCTGGAATGGTGGCGAAATGCTGTTCCCGGAACAGAGTGAGATTTTTCGGCGGGCATTCGGCGTGCCGCTGTTCAACCGCTATGGAGGACGTGAGCTTTCGGTAATGGCCTGTCAATTCTCCGAAGGTGGGCCGCTGAATGTAATGCGCCCGAGCCTTTTTCTGGAGGTCTTAGACGACTGTGGCCATCCGGTTGCGCCCGGGGAAGTTGGCCGGCTCGTATGGACAAGTACCGTTTGCCGAGGAACTCCTTTCCTTCGCTATGATGTCGAAGATCTCGGCACGTTTCGCGCGTGCGATTGCGACGAGTCAGGTGTATTCGCCATTGATAGCCTTCATGGCCGGGTCAGTGGGCTCCTCGAATTGCCGGACGGCCGCAAGATCAACAATCTCTATTGGAATCATTTCTTCAAAGAAATCAACGAGGTTGCTCAATTCCAGGTAATCCAACGCAAAAACGGCAGTCTCCAGATTCTTCTCCGAGGCAAGGGATTTGGCTCAGATCGAGAGGTGCAGGTTCGGGGGTTGCTTGCCCATTTCTTGGGTGGTATACCGGTTGATCTTCAATGGGTGAAGAGCATACCTTTGACCAAGGAGGGAAAGCTGGTTCAAGTCTATCGGGAAGTTTGAAGCAGAAGTTTGAAGCAATGGATTGTGGGCTGCTCTGTGAAGGCCGCCCCAGCACTATCAAAACGGAATCGAATTCATTTTCTTTTTCTCCGATGCTAAGGCATTTACGACGAGCCGCATTTCAGCTGCAACAAAGCAGCGGCATCTTCCGCTGGGTGGCAGACAGCACATGGCGGAACAATCGTCTGCTGATCCTCTGCTACCACGGTATTTCGCGGATTGATGAGCATTTGTGGCGGCCCGGTTTGTACATGCAACCCGAAATCTTCCGTCAGCGGTTGCAGATTCTTCAAGAAGGTAAGTACAACGTCTTGCCGCTAGGAGAAGGGCTTCGGCGCCTCCGTGCCGGGCATTTGCCGCCGCGAAGTGTGGCTATCACATTCGATGACGGAGGCTACGATTTTTACGAAGCGGGTTTCCCGATCTTAAAGAGCTACGGTTTCCCAGTGACCGTCTACCAGACCACGTACTACAGCGATTATCAAAAGCCGGTTTTCAATCTGGTGTGCTCTTATATGCTGTGGCAGCGGCGTAATCATCCCCCGCGAAGCGGGAAGGAATTCGGGTTCTCTGAGCCTCTGGACCTGAGTACCGAAAGCAGCCGCGCGAGGATTGTGCGGAAGTTGATTTTAGATGCCGAGGCAAGCAACCTGAACGGAGCGCAAAAAGATGACTTGGCTGGCCGCTTGGCCAAGCACCTGGACATCCGCTACGACGAGATCGTATCGAGCCGGATATTGCAGTTAATGAATCCGTTCGAGCGAGCCCAGCTTGCGGGCGCAAGAGTTGATTTTCAATTACATACACACCGGCATCGAACTCCAATTGACGAAAACTTATTTCGCAAAGAGATCCAAGACAATCGCCAAAGCATGCGGCCTTTGGGCGACACAGCGATCCATTTCTGTTATCCCAGTGGTATCTATCGACCTGAGTTCTTGGGCTGGTTGCGAGAAGAGAGGATAGTCTCTGCGACCACATGCGACCCTGGGCTGGTGAGTAAGCGGAGTAATCCTCTACTCCTGCCCCGTCTAGTCGATACAGCGGCACACAGCGCGGTTGAATTCGAAGCGTGGTTGACGGGGCTTGCTTCGTTGCTGAGGATTCGCAGGCACGCCCCACAGATTCTTCCTGCAGCTGCCGGCAGTACCTCTCAAATCAAGAGTCACCTTCGTTCAGTAGTCGAGGAAGAAGCCAGGAAGGGATAATTGGCGCGAGTACGAGGTAGGTACCCGCAATTTCTGCGTCATGGAAGATGATACTGCCCATGGCAGGCAGCGCGCCTGCAACTTCTCGCGTGTGCCGTCGGTCGAACCATCGCGACGATGATGATTTCTTTCTTCAGCGGCCAGAGATTCCAGGCTTTTCCGGTCGCCCGAAAATCATGCAGCGTGTCGAGTCCTGAGCCTGCGTACGGTGAGAGGCACCTCCAGATTTTATCCTCAAGTTCCCGGTATACTCCAACAGAGCACTGTTGAGGACCGTGAAGAGAGAAAACTTCGGTAACCTTCGAGCAAATTCCGAGCTGCCATACTGAAATTTCGCCATCATAACGTGCGTTGAGGAGCTTGAGAGTGGGTCTGTCGATAAGTGTGTTTGGCATGGGCTATGTAGGCTCAGTCACAGCCGCCTGCTTTGCTCACGTGGGTCACAAGGTCACTGGGGTAGACGTCAGCCCCGCTAAAATCGAGATGATGGCTGCCGGGCGCAGTCCCATCATTGAAGCGCGAATGAGCGAATTGGTCGAGGAGGGCCATCGAGCGGGCCTGCTCCATGCCACCACGAATTCCGTTGAAGCGATTCGGAACTCCGACATCTCTTTCGTCTGTGTGGGCACTCCCAGCATGCGCAGCGGGAAGCTTGATCTTGGCTATGTAGAGCGGGTGGTGCAGGAAATTGGGGTTGCGCTCAAGCAGAAGAAGTCTCATCACGTACTCGTCCTCCGCAGCACCGTTTTGCCGGGCACTACGGAATCGTTAGTCATTCCTACCCTAGAAAAGGCCAGCGGTGGCCGGGCAGGCAAGGACTTCGCCGTGTGCTACAACCCTGAATTCATGCGCGAAGGGACGGCAGTCGCCGATTTCCTGCAGCCTCCCTACACGATACTCGGTGCTCAGGACCCGGAACATCTCACAACCTTGCGGCAGCTGTACCAAGCCGTTAGCGGCCCGGTCTTCGAGACTCAAATTCCTGTAGCGGAGATGGTGAAATACGTCTGCAACGCGTTCCATGCGGTAAAGATCGGTTTCGCCAATGAAGTTGGGACACTGTGCAAGAACCTTGGAGTCGACACCGAAGCGGTCACGAAAATTTACACCTCCGATACGAAGCTGAATATTTCTCCGGCTTACCTGTCGCCGGGTTTCGCCTTTGGCGGGTCATGCCTGCCCAAAGACTTGCGGGCGTTGAGTCATAAGGCGAAGGAAATGGATGTCAGCCTTCCTCTTCTCGAGTCCATCCTTCCAAGTAATGTGCTGCACATCGACAGGGCGGTGGAAGCGGTTTTGCGCACCGGCAAGAAGAAAATTGCGTTCCTCGGATTAAGCTTCAAACCCGGCACCGACGACCTCAGAGAGAGCCCGCAGGTCCAGATGATCAAACGCTTGCTCGGCGAGGGTTGCCAGGTGCGAGTGTGGGACCGGGACGTGTCCTTGGGTCGACTCGCCGGATCGAACCGGCAGTACATTGAGGAAGTCATTCCGCATATTGGCTCATTGCTCTCCGCCAATCTGGAACAAGTAGTGCAGAGCGGCGAAGTCGTCGTCATTGCCACCAAGGTCGATAAGGACCAACTGGCTCACTGCCTCGGTCGCAACCAGAGCGTGGTGGATCTTATCAATCTGGCATCGGCCTCCCGTCCTGGCGCAAGTTCGTCCTATCAGGGAATTTGCTGGTAGACCTCGGCCAGGAAGAATACACGTTCTGGAAATGAACCAATACCGGCTCGTAAAGGATTGCATCTGGAAACCTCGGGAATGAAAGCAAAGATCGTCGATCCTGAAGTGGTCGACTGGGCACGGCTGGACGGCTTTGCGGATCGTACGGTGTTCCAGACCCACGAATGGCTTCAGTTCGTGCGCGAAAGCCAGCGCGCTAAGATCGTCTTGTGCGAACTGACCGAGAGTGGACAGAGCGTCGGCTATTTCTCGGGACTCGTGTTTTCGCGGCTCGGCATCCGAATCCTGGGGAGTTCCTTTCCCGGATGGACCACACCCTTCATGGGTTTCAATCTTCTGCCCGGAGCGTCGCGCAAAGCAGCCCTGGCCGCCATTGAACGCGTCGCATGGGACACTTTGAAGTGCCTGCACATGGAAGTATCCGATCCGTTTTTCAATCCCGAAGACGGACAGCAGAATGGGTTCGCAGCGGAAGCCTACGCTTCCTACCGCAGCGATCTGACTGAGCCTGAAGACAAACTCTTCGGCAAAATGGATAGCGCCTGTCGAAGATGTGTGCGCAAAGCTGAGAAGAGTGGCGTTATCATTGAGGAGGCGCACGATCTCGCGTTCGCTGACGAATACTACGAACAATTGAAGGATGTATTCGCGAAGCAGGGCCTGGTTCCGACATATCCGGTGGAACGGGTGCGAGCCTTGGTTCGAAATCTGGAGCCCACGGGCCGCGTGTTGCTGCTCCGCGCTCGCGATCCGGAGGGCAAATGTATCGCTACCGGAATCTTTCCCGGTTTTAACAAGATTTCTGAATTCTGGGGAAACGCTAGTTTTCGTTCCAGCCAGAATCTGCGCCCGAACGAGGCCATCCATTGGTACGCCATGAAGTATTGGAAAAGTCGTGGAGTGGAAGTGCACGACTGGGGTGGCGAAGGGGCGTATAAAGAAAAATACGGCTGCATTGCACACCGCGTGCCTTGGTTTACCAAGTCACGCTTCGGGCTGATCTCCGCGCTGCGCGGCCAGGCGAAGGCCATGTTCGCGAGAAAACAGCGATTTCAAGGATGGCTGCAGAGTCGGCGTAACCCTCCGGAGAGCAAAGTAACCGGCGCTGGAGAAGAGTAAATCTGCATCTGAACGAAGTTCTTTGGTAACTATTTGCGAACTAATTCGCCATGGCTATCGCTTGTAAAATAAATGCACACCTTGTTTTGCGATGTCGATCGATGATGGCGTGTAAATACTGAGGCAAAGAAATGCTGAAAAGAGGACTGAAACATCTCTCGCGCGTCAGCGACGTACTGTTTCGCAAGCTTCGAATCGAGCGCGACATCACCATCTTTCCGGACGATGTTTTCCTGACGTCGTATCCGCGCTCCGGCAATACGTGGACGCGCTTCCTGGTGGGTAATCTTGTGCATACCGAAGAGGCTGTGACTTTTCTAAACGTGGAACGCCTGGTTCCCGACATGTACAAGCATAGCGATCACTATCTTCGAAATCTGGCCAGGCCGCGCATCCTGAAGAGCCATGAGGTATTTGATCCGCGCTATGAAAGGACGATCTATATCGTACGCGATCCTCGAGATGTAGCCGTCTCGAACTATCACTGGGAAATGAAGCAGAAATCGGTTCCTGAGAATTGCCCGATCGAAAATTTCGTACCCCGGTGGATTCAGGGGGTGTATTGGGGTCGTCTTGGAAATTGGAGCGACCACGTTACGAGCTGGTTGAGCACACGACAGGGCACCGCGAGCTTCGTGATCCTAAGGTACGAGGATCTGATGGCCGATGCCTCCCGCGAGCTGACCAAAGTCGCCAACCTTCTGGGCATTGAGCCGACCAGCGAGCGCCTTACGCGAGCTGCCGACCTGAGTTCTGCCGACCGCATGCGGCAGCTGGAGCAGACTCAAGGCAGAAGGTGGGTACAGACCCGATACACCCGGCGGGACAAGCCGTTCGTACGAAAGGCCTCGTCTGGAGGCTGGAAGTCGGTTTTGCCCCCTGAGTCCGTGGCGCAGATCGAATCCGCGTGGGGAGAGGTGATGACCTCGCTGGGTTACGAATTGAGTGCCAACGGAGCAGAGAACCGGGATTTCTCCCGCGCACAGCAATAATCGTGCTAGAAGTTACGAGGCAAACCATCGCCATCGGCTCGAGTCACGTGTAAGGATGTCTTGTTTTGCTCGAGTGGTTGAAGCAGTTCGGTCAGCTTCTTCGAAGCTGCAAAGATGAAAGTCGACGGCCCCTTCAAGAAGCCGGAATCCTCAAGAGCGCGACCCCAGGCGGAATGACTCTGATTGGAAACGATCAAATCGACGCCGCTTTTTACAAGCGTCTGCGTTGCTCCGCGGACTACCGGCAGCATGTCTTCCGGCGATGCCCAGCAATCCACTATGGACCCGACGCGCATCTGACCAAATTTCTGCACGTCTTTGCGCCGTTCTCCTACGACTGCCCAGCCTACAGGCCCGCTCTTCCGGCTCACGCGCACGCAGGTCAGGAAGCGGTCGTTCTTCGGATACAGGATTTGCAAGGTATTCGCGTCGCGTACTGCAGCCATGCTGACGGTACCCTTGGCAGCGCTCCAGAGGTCGTCCGCCCACGATGAAAACTCATTCACTTCTTCCACGACGAAATCTTGGGGACGACTGCGTAACCTCGCGGCAGCTTGAACTGTCTTGATCGCCAACCAGCCGGTTCCCGAAGCAGCCGCCAGGTTCATGAGAAGTACGCGCCATCGAGAACTGCGCAACGCGTTCATCTCAAAGAGAAACTTTCTGGGATGCACGATGCGGAAGTAGAACGGTACCAGGGTCAGGCTGAATCCAAGAGCCTTGAGCATCTTGGGCAGCGGGTTTTCAAACCCCCCCATGCCGAGCACGTAGAGCAGGGGTTGACGGGCAAGTGCGTCCCTGACCAGCGAGGCCCCAACCCTCGCATAAGTCTTGTCAATGATTCCCTCAGACAGGGAATGATGGTAGCAAGCGACCTGGTGCATTCCCTTGTCACGAAAGAGAATTTGTTCCTGCTTGAGCCCGTAAGCCCCCCTAACAAACGGTTCTTCGACAGCCACGAAGAACTCGTTCCATACCGGACTCTTACCGGTGTAAGGGAGCCAGCGCGGGATCGCCCTTCCGGGAAACACCAAGTTAGGGTCCGCGGTGCCCTGTCGAAGGCGCCGGTTAAACTCCGCGACCGCGGGCTCGTGCTCCTGCCGATAAGGTTGGATGACTGTGGACAAGACTAGCTCGGCGGGACTTGCAGTTTACCTTCTACGAGGTGCGCTATGTCGCCAACAGTTTTCATTTCGTCGATCTCTTCGGGCGACAGCTGCAGACTGAATTTTTCTTCGAGAGCGAGCACCAGGTTCAGATGCTGGACTGAGTCCCAAGCCTCGATATTCTCCGGTGAAGAAGCAGCACTGATCTGGTCAGCGGGAATTCTCAACAGATCGGATACTATGCTTCGAACTTGTTCATACACAGTCAATGATGTCCTCCTTGGCTCAGCTCACCTTTATCCATTCTGGCGAATCGATCATACGCCGGGTCAGATCGAGAGACCAAAGCGACGCATCATCGTTTTGTCGGGAAACCTCGAATCCATGCTGGCGATAAAACTCACTCGCTGGAGCATTCTTCTTGGTCGGAATAAACCAACCAAGCAGTTGCTTGCGCCCGCGAGAGGCAGCGCCGTGGGCCAGATGCGCAAGCAAGGCAGTCTCAACAGTTCTGCCTATGACCCGGCAACTCAACAGAAACGTTTCAATCTCGCAGGTTTTGTCGTCGTCGCGCGTAATCGCGACGCCTACCAACCCGTGGTCTCCAAATCGGTCATGAACCGTGATGGAGAGGACCTGCCATCCCGGGCGAGCTGCGATATCGGCGATCTGCTGCTCGGTATACCGCCGGGTGGTCAGGTTGAATTGATTGGTCTTCTGCGTGAGTTGGGCGACCCGCGCCAGGGTAGCCGGTGATACGGGGGCGACTTCAGCTTCCTGATCGAGGTAACGAAAAAAATCCTCCTTGCTTTGGAAGCCCTGTTCCGCCTGCGAGCGATCACGCTGGGCCGCATACAGGGTAGTCCGCTGTTGATCTTCGCTGGACAGCGCAAGCCGTTCGAAAGCCGGGCAATCCTGAACGACGGAAGCGTAGGCCAGCGGATTCTCGGGCAGATCGAGAATCGTGACCTCGGGGAGCGCGCCCCGAACCTGTTCCCGCTCCACGGGGTTGTCGTCGAGAAAGGCGAGAGCATCGGTTCCAACGTTCAATTCCGATGCAATCTCACGCAGGTTCTGTGCTTTATCACCCCAATTGATGCGCACGGCGGAGAAATCCTTTGGCCGCAGGATCATTCCCGGGTGATTCTGCAGTGCTTCCATCGCGTCTTCAGGATTATTCTTGCTGCAAATGGCGAGCAGGATTCCTCGCCGCGTCAGATCCAGCATGGCCCGTTGGACGCTTTGAAAGGCTGCGCCGGGGTACTCTGGACTGAGTTTGATTCCGGTCATGCCGTCTTCGCCGATCACGCCCCCCCACATCGTGTTGTCGAGGTCGGTCACGAGCACTTTGGCAGTCTTCCCGGAGAGTGGAATCAGGAAGCGGAGCCATTCGCGAGCGAGATCGATGAGGTGATTGGCGGCAATGGGCATTCTGGCAAGGAGCCACTTTCGCTGGTCATGCCAGCGCAGGCGACCGTGGCGGGCGACGAGGCCGTCATAGTCGAGAACGTACACACCGCGATGTTCTGCAGCGCTTTGCCTCAGTGCCCGGTTGATTTCGTAGATCGCCGTTGCCTGGCCGCCCCCTTGTTGCGCGTCAAGAATGCCCGTGAGCGGACGCGCTGGGAGTTCAAGGGAATGCACAAGCAGCGCGGCTGAACTGTGCTCTCGAAAGGACCGGATCCATTGCCTGAAGCTGTCCGACACGCGCTGAATCGCTGAGGAAACGGCTTGGGGCGCGAGATCCGCATACTGATGCCACAGGTCGGGTGCGAGGTCGATGGTTTGTACCGCAAGTATCACAGCGTCGGGAGCGAAACGGTAAAGAGAAGAGTCGGGATCAAGAATATCCTGCGGGTAGGCGTTGAAGTCTGCCAACTGCACGGTCAGATCGATTCCACGCACAAATGCCTCGGCGCGGAGCAAAGGAATCGCCGGTTCCGCGGTGAAGGATCGGAGAACCGCGAGGCGATAGGGTATCAGAGGCAGTTTGCCGCGCAGTTGTTCGAAGCGCGATACGAGGAAGGCGGCGGCAACGCCGCCAGCTTCCTTGCGCCAGAGTTCGGCAAGGCACTCCGAGGCTAGGGCCTCCGACCCTGCCGAAATCATGCGGTCAGCTTCGCTGCGCAGGTCTATCCCTTTAGGATCCGAGGTCATTCCTGAGCGGGTCCTCGTTGGCTCTCCAGATACTCCACAAGAAGCTGGTTTTTCGTGTACACCCAAGCGATGCGACGCCCTTCAAACGCCACGGCCGGGAGCGGTTGGCGGACCACGAGCCCACCTTCGGATCGACTCAATGCCAATTGCTGCTCCAGGTTGTCGATCTCGTAGCACAAGTGATGCAATCCACCACCGCGCTTCAAGAAGGGAATCACCGGCGATTTTTCGCCAGCCGGTTCCACCAGTTCAAACAAGGGATTGCCAGGGCGCTTTGGGCGCAGGAACGTCACTCGCACCGATTGATGGGGATCATGAAAAATTGTTCCGTCCCAAACCGCCTGCAGCGAATCGAGGAATCCCGGCACGGAGGTCGGAATGGACGCGACCACGAAGCCAATGTGATGAAACGTGCCCAGGGACTGAGTGACTGCACCGCCGGCAGGTTCCATCTAGGCGGGGCTCCCGACAGCAAATGACTCTTGGGTCCAATACATCATTTCAGTTCGACAATAAAGACATCAGTCCGATATTTGTCGCTGCCCGGTAATTTTCCCAGCTGGTCTTGCCAGTCGGAGGTGAACATGAAGAAGCATCCGTCCTGTGAGACATTTCCTCGTGGAGTCGACCAAAAGCCGTTCTTAGCGGTGCTGTAGGTGTGGGCGAACCGCCAAACTTTGGAAGCGTTGGCAGTGCTCTGCACCGCACAGCCAGCCGCGCACACCGCCAGCGCGGCGAACCCGCGAAGTAAGAGCTTCACAGCAAAATTCGCTCGTCTTAGTATTCTCATCGAGCTATCACGTGAAGTCATTCTAATTTGTTATCACAAGGCTGCCAACAAGGGGCGACGGGGAGTTGGCTCCCTCTTTCCAGGAACAAGAGCGCAGCTAACGGAGCAGGGTGGCGCGCACACGATCGTATAGAGAGTTGCCCAGAACCTGTTTTGCAGCCTGTCGAATCGCGTCCTGGGCTCGCATACGGGACAACGGGGTACCAGCACAGATCGCCGCGAACGCGGGCAAGGGAACATCGCGCAACATCGCCACACGGGCCAAAGCAAATAAATCCGTGGTGCTGGTATTTGCCTGAATGCGGCTGGTGGAGACGGTCCGGTAGCCGGCAGATCGCGCGACAGTTATCACTCGCTCGTCGCAGCGACCTCCCGGACAAGAGAAGGGATCTACCGATTGGCCGATGATCTGCTCCGGTTGCGTCTTGGCATCGGCGATTTCATACCGCAACCCACTTTCGTCGACATCGGTGAGGTACGGATGAGTCATCGAGTGACAGCCGATTTCGAAGCCCTGCGCGCAGAGATCCTTGAGTTGAGCGGGATCGAGAAAGCCCGGTGTTCCCAATCTTCCAGTAGTGATGAAGAACGTCGTATTGAAACCGGCTTGTCGAAGGATGGGTGCCGCGGCCAGCAAGTCCGTTTCGCAACCATCGTCGAAAGTGATGGCCACGCAGGTTCCCTCAGGAAATACGAGAGCCTGGCCGACACTGAGCCCATGCCAGGCATTTGCCTTTGGGTGTTCCATCTGGGAGCGAATATCGGGCTCGGGCAGGACATAATGAGTGTAGCCCGTGAAGCGAGTAGGCTGATACTTCCACCGGCTCAGAATCGAGCAGCCAGTACATCAAATCGACAAAGTGGCACGCTTCTCCGAGGATTGCGCCGCCGATCGCGGGATCCGCCATCCAGTAGGATCCGGAGATTCCCGGCGAATTGACGCGGCAACTCAACACCGCGGGTCCGGTTCGTTTTGCAATTTGCTTCTTCACGTTCAGATAAGTTGGCGCGTAACGCCGGTTGAATCCGACGGTGAGCTGTTTTCCGGAATCTTCGACGGCTTGAAACAGGTCGCGGCATTCTTGCTGCGTCAGCGCCATGGGCTTTTCGACAAAGACGTTCTTTCCGGATTGCAGCGCTGCAAGACTCTGCGAAGCGTGCAGCGGATTACTGATGTATGCTGGCAGTCTCAGTGCCGCTACTGATCAGCGAATAGATTGGCCGAACCAGGATGTGATGAGGACTGACAACCGGGTCGGGGACCTCGTCGACGATGATGTCTTTCAGCCCTTTGCGGAGAATCTGCTTCATGGATCTTCGGGAGCGGCGCCCAACGGAAACTACGAGCAAATGACAGCGAAAACCACTGCGTTGATGTAAATACATCGGAGCTAGTTACGGTTAGCATCCGTGTGCGTCTCTCCGAAGTAACGGGATAGCCTGCTCCTGAGTTGAATTCCCATGGGTTCTTGGGCCAGGACGAACCATATCAGAACCATACCGTAAACCGCGGACCCAGCCAGAAGATTCGGAACCACCTGAGGATAGCTGCGAGCATAGAAGAGTGCCGCATGACCAGCAGGACTGCACTCAAGGGTACGCACAGGACAACCGGATAAAAGTGGGCCTCCGCGATGAATTTCCGCACGGGAATCTCCAACTGGCGGCACATGTGGCGTGGCAAGAGGAAACAAAGAGGTGCATAGCAGCGGGATCGGCGTGCCGATCGCATCGCCCACGATTCCGAAGACGAGTGCTAGAATCGGACACTCGGATGCCCTCACCAATCCGGCCCCGGTTGCGCGTTTTGCGATGGCTGGTCGCCGCGGCTATCGCGACGATTCTTTGCCTGCTGCGCTGGGGCGGAGACCTTTTGATTGCCAGTGATCCGCATCCCGCACACGCAGACGTCGCAGTTGTCCTGCAAGGCTCGATTGCCGCCGAGAAGGTCCGCATCGCCGGAGCCATCGATCTGTTGCATCGGGGTGTTGCGGACCGCACGTTGCTGAGTGTCCCGAAGGAATCGTATTGGGGCCAATCGATCCCACCGGTTGCCCATGCCTATCTCGAACGGGTCTACGGCAGCGACATGGCGGCTCGTGTCGACTTCTGCGAGACCAGTGGTGACGTGAACTCCACCGCGCAGGAGGCGCAAGCCCTCAGTCCCTGTATTCGGGAGCACCACTGGCACTCCGTCGTGATTGTGACCTCCAACTATCACACCCGTCGCGCAGGCATGATTTGGAGAGAAATAACCAGAAGCGATGCCAACATTCACGTCTGGATCGAAGGCGTGACGGATCCAGAATTCCAGCAGCCCTGGTGGCGCCACCGTCAGTCTGCGAAGGTTTTTGTCATGGAATATTCGAAGTTGGTTTGGACGCTACTCGGTGGATGACAGGTGATTCTCCCGAGAGATCAGCCGCCAGCGGTGTGCCAAAACCCTGCGGATCGGCGCCTAGTACTACTGTGTTATAAAAAGGGCGATCCACAAAAAGGACAACCCGAGAGTTGTCGGAGCAGAACGCGTGCGATGGTTTGTCGAAGCGTAGCAATGGACCAGGCGTTATGCCGCTCCACGCGTACCGGGCGAACC
>Ga0209580_10000254_pt1 | contig 32868 bp, 48 predicted proteins | sample Coa_R1_5_FD_187153 | JGI IMG/M metagenome (GOLD analysis project Ga0209580, IMG submission 187153) | Surface soil microbial communities from Centralia Pennsylvania, which are recovering from an underground coalmine fire - Coalmine... | ecosystem: Environmental > Terrestrial > Soil >... | reverse complement strand
AGGGAGAAAACAAGTGGATCACTCTCATCCAGAATGCCCATCTCCCGACAGTTAACGGTCGGAAGAAGGACACCCATCTCCCTAAGACTTAACAGAACCTTGTGGGGATATCCTTAATCTTCACTTTCTAGGGCGAACCTCGACTATCTCCGGCCGCATGGTTCGGTGGCGGTGTCCTCTTCTTGGTCTAGTCTTTCTGCTCACCGAGGACACCTTTGAACTGTTTTCGCATCTCCTGGCATGTAGGACAGACTCCTTTCGCCACGCTCAAGAGGGATGGTCTTAGCCCCATCAAGTCGAATTTCCAATGGGTAAAGTCTGTCTTGGCTGGATGGATCTCTTCGAAATGGTGGCAGTCTTTGCACTCAACGTAGAGGAAGCTCTTTAGAACAGCGGGCACATCAATGGTTCGAGGTTTGTCTTCTAGGAAGCTATCAATCATTTTACCAGCTTCCCTGTTCATCTTGGGAACGATCATAGTGTATTGTCCTCCATCAAATCCTTCTCCTCAGCATACTGTTCTTCGCCAAGGTCGCTCATAGTTTCTTCTTCTCCTCAAGAAGGATGGTGCGGACCTGAATCAAAGCCTTAGAGATACCTGAGACTATCCACATGGGTAGCCTAAGTAGCTCTATGGAAAGGTCGAGAAGCGTTCGGATTAGGAATGTTCTCATTTTATTTCACCATTACAATTAACTGTTCGCAACCTATTTAAACGACTTGTAACTCAGCCTAGGCAGCTATGGGAACATTCACGATAAGTCTTCCGAATAGTGATCAGGAGGTTGTTGACAGGGTGGCGAGGAGAGAGATGAGGAGTCGAACCAAACAGATCCAACTTATCATCCGAGAATGGGCCAAGTCAGAGGTTTCCGTTATCAACACAAAACCACAGGCGAAATCAGAATGACAAGTGAACATCAGAATCAGAAATTCGATGGAGAAGAAATAATCTGCAGTTGTTGTCTCTTATGGGAGAATGACTGTAAGTGTTTCACTCACTTTCCAGAATGCCCTATCTGGGTCTTTGTTCCGTATGGGGCTCAGGAAAAACCCGAATGAAGTCGAAAGAAGAAAGAGCTTACGAGAATGGTACTATCGACGGATATTATCATGCTCTGCAGATTTTCATCAAGTCATATCGTGATGTGATGAGGACGCTAGAGAAGGAATGGAAAGAGGTCAGACGGACCCACAAACACGATTCTCCACCCAGCTGGAACAAGAAGAAGGTTTTGCGGGAGAAACAACAATGATTCCGCCAAAGAAACTACCCTTCTCAACATCAACTGTTTCACCTGAAAAGAGTAAGAACGAGATTGTCAAACTCCTGAAGAGTTTCGGGATTAACGATTACGCTTGGTCCGAGGACGGAGGGATGATCCAACTTGCCTTCAAAACAGAGACAGAATACGAGGGTGAAATGAAAATCTGGAATGTGATCATCCGGCCACCAATCCTTGTCGAGACGATGACTGTCTATGACGAAAAGCAACGTATGAAAGTCAAGAAAGACATTCCCAACTACGTCCAGTCTCTGAGGATTCTACTGAATCATTTGAAGACGAAGCTAACGGTCGTGGCTTGCGGTCTTACCAAGTTTGAGGAGGAGTTCATGGCTGGCTCATCGAGCCTGACGGGGAGAACGAGATCCACCAGTGTCTCTGGTGCTTCAACTTCTACGCACTCCATTACTGAAACTGGTAACGCTTACAACGCGGAACAGGCGAGTGAAAAGGAGACTAACCAGGATTGAGCAACAAATCAGAGGTCACCGTCGGGGAAAAGATGGTCGAGGAGATGAGTAAGATGGCAAGCGCTCTCGTTCAGATGCATGGCGTCCCACGCTCAGTAATCGTAGCCTACCTCCGGCAGCGCACCCATCTCCCCTTACGGGACATAACAGCCGTCCTAGACGGACTGCTTGAGCTGAACAAGGAGTTCAAGAAGCCATGAAATGCGGGAGCTGCCTGAAGGTCGCTAAACGTGTTGGCTTTTGGAAGAAAGGCGTTCAGGTACCAATAGACGCATGGTATTGCGAGAACTGTTGCCGATTGATCACGCTTCGACAGGAAAAGACCCAGCTTTGAAGCGGGAAATCGACCTTACTCCTTACATTCCTGCGATTATGGAGGCGGCTGAAAAGACCAGTGAACAAGACTATCTCATGCTCTCCTTAGCCGGGGAAGGCGGCTTCCGAAGAGGCGAGATCGTGGGTAACAAGGACCGGCGCGAGGTCTGGCCAATCGAAGCCTTCCCGAACGCGAAGAAGAAGAGTGAGAAGCCTCACCGATTGGAGATCCTCGACCAGCTATACCAAGGGGAGACTGTCGAGGATGAGACCGGGGCATACAGTCTGATCCGTGACGGCCAGTACTTACTCCGAATGAGACCGGAGAACCCTCTCCCGGGGCTACAGGTCGAGGATCTCCGTGACGGCAGCATCTGGGTCCAGGGCAAGGGCGGGACCCAGAAGGAACAGCCCCTGCCGCCGAAGCTGTACGAGAGGCTGCAGAAGTATATCGGCAAGCGCAAGAGTGGGGCTCTCTTCGACTTCAGCGCTGACGGTCTCTACAAGTTGACCCGGAAGTATGCTAAGATGGCCGGGGTCCCGGACTGGAAGCTGGTTCATCCTCACAGGTTCAGACACTACTATATCCGGGCGGTCTATCGTAAGACCAAGAACCCGGTCCTGACCCAGCAACTAGCCCGTCATGCCACGTTCGACATGACTGAGCACTATATCGGGGAGATGGACATTAGCGAGAAGAAGGCAGCGGTCCAGGAAGTCTTTGAATGACTGATAAGATACGTCATTGGTTCTTTGACCTATCAGCTCATCTAGAGTATTGTAAGGGTGCAAAACCATGACCGACCCTAAAGCCTACGTCTATCGCGTCCAAGTAGGCGGAGATCCTCTCGGTCGCAGAGAGTATATGGTAACAAGCTTCCAAGGAGGAATGAGAGGAGAACAAGAGGCTCAGAACGCGGCGGTAAGAGCCTACAACAACGAACTTGAGAAGGCCAAGGACCACACTATAATTCTGAAGGTCGAAGAAGTGGAGACTGTCTCGTAAATGACGGTTAACAAGCCTGAAGGGGCTATCTGCCCTCGTTGCCGTGATAACTATGTCTATGGCCGGGTCTGGATCTGCGAGGAGTGCTTCAACGAAATCACTGTGAGAGCGCGTAATCATACTTTATCGAGAGAGGGGAAAGAGTCTTGAGCTTGGAGCTCTCAGAAGGGCAAATCCATCCGAGGCAGAAGAGGGTACGCCCAAAAATCCCTCTAGGACTCCCCCAATCGAGGAATACTCGATGAACAAAACCCTGACCAAAGCGGAATTTGACAAGCGTAAGGAAGCTTTTCGGAAAGGATTGGATGAATGGCTTGCAGAGTATGATTACACAGAGAAGAAGGTTTCCGGAGACAAACAGGCATGAGAACAAGAGAAGAACTGGCTAAGTCCTTTAGAGACTACAAAGATAACTGTACGGCCTACGCAGATTTCCCAACAGCTATCATGGAGGTCCTTCTTGATATCCGAGAGCTTCTTCAACAGAATAGCGTTTCAGAGAGGAAACAATCTTGAAGCGGAGAGAAATCGACCTCTATCCTGAGCATGTCAAAGCCTTCCTCTCAACAGTCGAGAAGTTCTCCGAGCGCGACTATCTCATCTTCCGGCTACTAGCCGAGCAAGGCTTCAGCATAGGCGAGGTAGTAGGCGGAGATCCGCGTCGACGCGAATCCTACTGCCCAACCTGTCTCAAGGCTGCCAAGATAGTCAAGAAACGGGGTATCATCGACCATGTAGAATGTGAGACCTGCCAGAAGCGATGGGAGAACAAGGAAGATGTTCCAGCCAGATGGACGCACAAGGACCCGTCAGTATCCGGGCTTCTAATCGAGGATTTGAAAGACGATGGAATCTGGGTCCACGGCAAAGGAGGAACAAACAAGCTACAACCACTGGACCCGTCAACCGTCGCTAGGCTACGCGCGTTCATCGGGACCCGCAAGAAGGGCAAGATATTCGACCTAACCACTGGACGCTGCAGGCAACTGATGAAACGGTATGCGAAGCTGGCCGGAATACAGGACTTCCAACTAATTCATCCTCACCGTCTGAGACACTTCCTCGGGTCCGAGCTCAAGGAACGATTCGATGTCAAGGTCGCCCAGGATGTTCTGCGCCACAAGACTCCGGTGACTACTCTGAACAGCTATGTCAGACAGACAGCACCGGAGAAGAGACGTGAGGCTACGAAGGCACTTCAGAAGAGACGTGAGGCTACGAAGGCACTTCAGAAGAGACGTGAGGCTACGAAGGCACTTCAGAAGAGACGTGAGGCTACGAAGGCACTTCAGAATCTAATCGAGGCGTAATTGTTTGAAAACCATAGAGAAGAAATGTGGCGAATGTGGGAAACCGATTCCCAAAACCAGACTTGGTTCCGTGTTCTGTAGCTCATATTGCTCGATGGCGATCTATCGTAGGTCATACGGCAAACTCTTTGCTAAGGGGAAGGATTAAACATGAAAACAATCGCAGAACGTGATCTGATAGTCAGCCTCGAAGTCAAGTTCGAGAATTGGCATCCGACACTTGACAACGAGTGCGCTCACACTTTCCGAATCTACAACGATGGAGTCTGGGAGTTCCTGAATAGAGACGGGAATCCGATCTGTCAAGGCGTAGATGCCAAGTTTACCGTATCCGATGCGAAATAGGCGGATAAGAAGGGGCCCTAATGCCTAGCGGATATCATCAAGATTTTGGATGGTTCAGAGGCTTATTCGCGTTCTATTGTCGAAAATGTGGAAGAAAGATTTCAAAGGTTCAGGCTGAGACAAACTACGATTCCACAAATGGCTGGACAGGATGGAATCTCTGCGAATCATGCGGCAACGAATATGAAAGGTCAACGAGAATACTGAAAAGACCGCTGAGGCTTCCGTATTGGGTGAAAAATCTCAATGATCTGGGATGATGTAGGCTTCTGGGTAGGCCTTTGGGTCGGAACTATGGCAACCTCAATGTTAGTGGTCGCCTTTCTCTACCGAGAATGGAGACTTGAACAGCAACTCTCGGCTACCCTAGCCGAAGAACTCTCCGATGAACTTCTGTCGACTCGGCTTCGAATGAGCCAGCCGTAATAATTCTTTGATGGATCTTAGAGACCTACGATGCCAGTATCTCATTCGCACTTGGTCTTTCTCATTCCATCCGATATGGCTATTCTCGTCGCTTGTTTGAGATAGCCAGATACCGTAAATCTCCTTTGAATCAACGAAAAGAAGCATTACTCGGTGAGCCTTCACAATTTCAAGTAACTTTAGGTTTTGGTACTCTGCTTCTTCGAAGCCAGTGTCCCCGTACTTACGACGAGGTTCCTTGGCCTTTACTTGAACAAAGAATGAGAGTTCCTCATGATTGACGGAAAGGTCCACTGGAACATAGTGAAGTCCATCCAGTTCAATCTTTACAGGTCCACTGGCATCCCAGACTTCGCAGCCAGCTTTCCGAAGTTCTAGAGAGGCTCGTCTCTCGCCTTCTTTGCCTTTAGCTAGGTTTCTTTCGAAATCTGATTGCCCCATGATTTCCAACCCTCCCTAACTTTACGAGCGAAGAGTTCGAGATACTTTCGCTTTGGATACATCTTCTCAATCATCATGTAGGTTTCCTCAGGCTTTTCACTGTGCTCTCTCATTGGCGATTGTAGAACTGAAGAAGGCCTGTCATGTTCAAGGGGAGCTAGCGGGGTCCCCTTTACCCCTAGTAACAAAAGTTCATGCTGGACCCGGAAGTAATACCCAGTTCCAAATCGGTCTTTGACCCAGACCATCTGGCTCTTGTAGACGAACCCCCATTTCTCCATGATGAAGAGAGCTTCCCTAATCATGCTTGGCGCGACCCACATGAAAAGAATCGCGTTCTCGCTTGAAGGAACGGGAATCTGGGCTATTTCTTCCGCAGGCATTGTCGGATAGTGATGTTCTGGGGTTCCACGTCCTGCTATCGAATGAGTCTGCCAAGGAGGATCCGCATAAATTACATCAAATTCACCTTCGGGAAGAGCTGGACTATCTAGGGTTTGTAGTTCTGCACGTTTCACCATCGAATAAGCATAGTTCAGGCTAGTGTCTCCTTTGTCGACACTCTCCAATGTTGCTGAGAATCGTTCTGGGTCCTTGCTCGCAGCATCGACGAGAGCTTCAGCCTTTGAGAGAGTATCGTGGCTAACGCCCACATATGAAGCGACTACTTCTCTTGTCACCTTACCAACCTCTGCAGAATCTGCAGAAGTTATGTCTGTGCGTTTACCTTGGCCAATCTTCAGTTCAGGTTCTAAGGCTCGTTTGATTGCTACCATTTCGGAGACGGTAAAGTCCTTGCGTACAAAGTTCTCATGAAACTCTCCCTTTGCCAATTCTTTCAATGGGACCTTTGTTACAGGGACCCTATTCCAGCCGAGCTTCTTGCAAGCCTCAAGCCTACGCCATCCCGCAATCAGCCTTCTATCATGACTGATCACGATGGGATGGAGTAGGCCTATCTCTTTGATACTCTTGCTAAGGCTTTCGAGATCGCCTGGTTCTTTTCTGAACCTAGATTCTACGGTGATATTCTCAATGGCTTCGAAGACTGACAAGGGGAGAGGCATAATTCCGGCTCGTTCTTAAAGTGCTCGGGAGAGAAATGAACCCTGCCGTTTTTGTACGAAACAGCCCCCTTAATGGCGGTTCTTCTTAGATCGCCCAACAAAATATTCCACTGTTTGCAAAGTATTCTAGAAAGCAAACAGGCAGACTTGGACTAATAGCCATTTCAGCCTATTCTAAACATTCAGAGTCTGATTCGGGTGCGTTTCGCAAAAGGGTACAAAATGCGAAATGGGTCAGGATAGGTCCATCTAGACAGGCTCTCACACTAGCACTATGATTACATACACTTTAGGTCTTTGACTCTGCCGACAGGTTCTCTTTCTCCATCAGTTTAGCATCCATACAAGCTCTTTGAGCCTTCGAGTAGGGAATCTTAAGTTTTGACGCAACCAGCGATGGACTGTAGGTCCCGCGCTGCTGGTACTCCTTAGGTTCAGACATTATCACGGATAGAACATCCTCCTGACTCAGAGCAACGATTGGTGCATCACTGCTTTTCTGTATTGCAGCCAGTGTCTCGCGTATCCTGTCTCCCCTCTGCCTGGTATATTCGGTCCTCCGTTTCATATATTCAGCCCAGTCCCATGCATATGGTTGGCCGATGAAGAGTTCTCCAAGGTAGCGGGTCTTGGTCTTGCCAGTTCGGTTAAGCATGTTCCGCTGGAACTCGTAAACAAGCCCATGTCCCCGACGATCCATCACAATTTCACTAGTGCAAACACTGTCAATGTTCAGGTCCAATAGTCTTGAATGTGGTAGGCTGAAGAATGATGGTCTATGTTCAAAAGCTCGGGTCTGAAGCCATTCAACAAGGGCATTATTCTCTGGACTCTGCCAGTTCCTATTACCAGCGCCTCCGGGACGGTTCGGTTCATCCAAAGATAGAGGCGTCCATTCAGAAACCTTCTCCCATCTATCAGTGAATCCAAGAGCATTGAAAGTCATGTCATCATTGTCGAACTTGCGACCCTCAACCTCTTCCATGATCTTCTCTTGAAGCCTCATCACCGAGCCTGTCTTGCTCATCTGTAATCGGTTCGCAGTAACAATCACATATGGGACTAATCCATCGTCGCGGGTCTTGGCCCATGTGTCGAAATACCAGTCTTCCGGGGCTGAAAGGTCCCGGCGCTTAAACTCGTCCACTGAAACCACGGGGACCCTTCAAAATCTTCTTGCGATAAAACAACTCAGTAATAGCATGGAACTGTTGCAGGGCTTTCTTATATCCAGCGTTTGGATTGTCAGGATCATAGCTGGTCCCGTCGTCGTCCGGAACAACTTTCCGGTATTCGTCGTCCTTCTGACTGTCCACAATCATCGAAGCGAGAATATCAACAGTTCCAGAGAACCTTGTTATAGCAACCTGATTCTGGAAAGCACTGATGCCGTTTGCTGAGAACTGGATTGTCTCTAGAGAGTTAAGCGAAACTACACAGTCATAGTAAGCCTGTCGCAACTGGTCATTATAATCAAGCTCATAGGGCTGTGTTTGCCGTTCTCCTCGCCAACTCATAGCCCTAGGCTTAAATCCGATGGTTAAAAGCCGATTCTAGCCTTGGACTGTCGCGGATGCGGGTCAGCAAACCTCTGGCATTTTCTCGACCTCGGCGATCAAGCTATTCCACGCTTTCCCTCAGACCCAAATGAACAGGTTCCACACTATCCGTTAGCTCTAGTCAAATGCGAATCCTGTCATCTGGTCCAGTTGTCAGAGTCGGTTCCAAGGGACATGCTGTTCAAACAGTTCTGGTATCGTAGCGGAATAAGCCAGAGCATCACCTCTGATCTAAAGACGATTGCACTCGAAGGAGCGAAGGAAGTCGGGAACGAGGGAACTGCAATAGACATAGGCTGCAACGACGGGACCCTGATGAGCTTCCTTCCAGACTCGATGGTCAAAGTAGGCTTCGAACCGGCCTACAATGTCGCAGTGATAGCTCAGAAGCATGGACGGGTCCTAGTTGATTACTTCAACGCGGACTGGTACCTGTCAATGATGGAAAAGGCAAAACTGATCACGGCCATTGCTATGTTCTACGACCTAGAAGACCCGACACGTTTCTGCCATGATGTCTCTAGTTGCCTTGAAGAGGATGGAGTCTTCATTGTCCAGCAGAACTATCTAGGATTGATGCTGGTCAATAATGCCTATGATAATATCTGCCATGAGCATCTAACCTATTTCTCGCTTGCAAGCCTCAAGCCGATTCTGGAAAAAGCTGGCTTGGAAGTTTACAAGGTCGAACTGAACGAGGTTAACGGTGGAAGTTTCAAGACGTTCATCTGTCACAAGGGAAACCGAACAATAGATGATAGTGTTGCTCTTCTTGAACAGGATGAAAAGGCGAAGGATCTTGCTGGTAGAAAGATTTACCGGAATTTCTCGTATAGGGTTCGGACTGAGGCTAGGCAAATGAACATTTTCCTCGGGGACAAGAAGAAGGTGATGATTTACGGTGCTGGGACCCGTGGAGCTACATTGTTTCAGTATGCTAGAATGCATCATCCTTTCAATGTGGATGCTGCGGTTGACAATAATCCTGAGAAGAATGGTCGCTACTACTTGGACACTAAAATCCCAATTATCAGTAGGGAAGGAGCTCTCAAGAATCAACCGGACTACTTCCTAGTGTTGCCGTATCATATCGCGGATGAAATCGTTCATCGGGAGCGAGAATCGTTTCCGAAAACCCGTTTCATCATTCCTCTTCCAGAGTTTCGAGTGGTATGATTGAAGGTCTACTTCAGAGACAGAAATTGGACAATGTTCTGGATTGAAAGATGCGGGTCAACTAAAGAGGGAAACAATGGCAAATTTCACCAGTGCATCAACACTGGCAAAATAGTTCATTCAGAGCATCAATGTCATCATGGAGTGCGATGGGTTGAGTGATCGGCTTTGGATAATACTTCTCTGGTGCATGGCTCAGATAGAAAAGGTTCTTGCCATGCTAAAAATTCAGGTCGAAGCGGTCAATGAAGATGATGAAAAATATGGCTGGACTGATGATGAAATCTATCGGTGAACAATACTGAAGCTCCCGTATCTGGTAATTGTCGGAATTGTCTTCGCACTCTTTCTGACCCCATTCTACCTGGAACGGCATGCATTGACTGCCACGCTGAAAACTCCGGCGAGAGACTGCTATACAACAATCAATGGGGATACTCAATGTACCAACACTGATTTTGCAGCCTATATCGGATTCGGTGGACTCTTGACTGCCCTGGCGGGACTATTGATGTTGTTAGCGATCGGAGTCACCTATCCGATAGGAAGAAGGTTCGGCTTGGTCTGAAAGCACTAGTAATCCATCCATATCTCCAAGTCTACGCAGGAGGAGAAGTAGTCTGCCTCCATGTGCTCAATGCCCTCGTCAATGCGGGATATGATACTAGTATCTTCTCAGATGTTGCAGATGTGAACGAGGCTAAACGGTTCTATCCCGAAATCGGCGATGTTCTAGACAAGGTTCAGCATGTGAGGACGAGGATAGGAAAACGAGTGATTCTTCTTCCCGGAATGCGGATGCTTCACATGGCCGCACTTGAAAGGTCGATCTATCGGATTGTTGAACAAGAAGACTATGATCTGATAGTTAGTACCCAGTCAAGCATTTTTACAGGCCCAGAGAAAAGTCGAATGATTCATTTCACCTATGACTTCTCTGACCTCTTTGTCTTCTCCCCGCTTACGCGGATGCGGGACTGGATACCGGACCTTGAGAAGCTGAAATTCTACTCGGAAACTTATAAGACCGGACGATTCCTTGTCAGGAAAATGGTCCGGAAGTCGTTCGGCATAGCGAAACCCAAACCGGATCTGATTGCCACCCCATCAAGCATCATATTGAAACTGTTACGTGAACATGGATATTCTAACAGTACCACGTTTGTTCCTCCCGCGAGACAATTCACTCCCCTAGCGAAGAAGCCTCAGGTAATACAGGTCGCACGCATCGTCCAAGCGAAAAGATTGGAAATCTTCTTCGAAGCCGCCAGACGATTACCGGATGTTCACTTCATACTGATTGGAAGATTACAGGAAGGAGCAAATCTCTACGGGAAAAAACTGTTAGAGAACATTCCATCCAACCTAGAATACATTCAGGGAAATCTTAAGGACCATGTTGACCGATTGCGAGAGAGCTCAGTCTACTGTTACACTGGACGAGACCGAGCGATAATGCTCAGTGTGGCAGAGGCAATCAGCGCAGGCTGCTATCCGATTGTGTCTGCGGACTCTTCGGCATTGGATGTGGCAGATATTGCCAAGGTAGGCAAATCATTCAGGAGTATTGATCAGCTTGTGAACCTATTACGGTTCCAGTTGAAGGAAGATATGGACCCCTGGGCGATTTCGAAGTATGCAGAGCCTTTCAAGCCTGAACATTTCGAGGACTGGGTTGTCAAGGTGGCTAAAAGCTGAAACCGTCCTCAAACGGAATAATCATTCTGTGCTTACTAGTAATCGCAATTAACACAACCTGGATGGCAATTACCATTCAGGTCATTCCATGCAATGGTTCAATAAATCTCAGCTCTTTACAAATTCCGGGAGAAGGAGGCACGATTCCGTTTCAAGGGACGACATCGCTTCTACATATTGACCAATGTTATGGGGTTGTTTTTGGAATAAATGTCAGTGGAGATAGAACTTACAAGTGAAAATCTTCCGGGCATGGTACTATTTCCGTGTCGGATACGGGGTGTATCTCTCGCTTCTCCTCGGCGTCCTATCCAGTATCACTATCATCTACAAACTCGCCATTGACGACATTCCATTCCTAGTAACACTCTTCCCACATTTCACAGAGTTTGTCGCTGTCTCAGTCATCACGGGCATACCAGCTTGTGTCCTGATAGGTTATGCTCACTCGAAACGTACACAGGCATTGGCCGCAGATCTGTCGATAAGTGTAGAGTCAAACCCGTACAATTACAAAGCGGTACCTGGGAAAGAGAAGGATGTTCAGATTCCTCTAGCACTATTCAACCTACGCGTCATGCGGGATGTTTTGAAAGACGAAGGGGGATGGACTGACGAGTATGAGAGAGAATACCTGTTCTATGCAGGCCTGCTCCTGAAACTTCAGGAGGGAAGATCTGTCTGAGAGCCTTACTGGTTCATCCACGACTGGATCTCTGGGCTGGTGGAGAATATATCGCTCTAGTAACAGCAAACGCTCTCCTCAAGGATGGCTATGATGTGAGTATCGCATGTGAACGGTTCGATGTCCTAGGGTCTAGGAAGGTGTGGGGGATGGAAGACATCATGGGTCGGTGTGATTGGATTCCTCTGCCGAAGACCTTTCCGAGAGCTTCAGCTCTGCAACGCGGCATATTTGCGGGGCAGGTGAACCGGACCCTTAACAGTCTGGATGCTCATGCTGTTTTCAACACTCAAATGTCTCCATACATGCGACAAGGATGTAGCATTGCCTATCATCACGGTGACCTTCTCTACCTCTATGGTAATGGAGGAGACATGAGAAGCTTCTACTATTCAATCGTGAGGCGAATGATGCGATGACAGACTGGAACTTCATTTATCGGAAATATCGGCGCAAAATCTGGTTCGGTTTGGTGGGTCAGATAGCGTACGATTGCCGATGGAGTGCTGATACTAACCTCAACGCTGCTGGAACGGAGGATTTCAATGATCCGACGATTCTTCAAGATTACCAGGGAGATTTTATTGATGGAGGTGCCGCCTACGGCTTCTGGACAGTCAGGGCGGCCAACCATTATCGCAAAGTTGTGGCTGTGGAGCCTGATCTATTTCATCTCAAACAGCTTCTGCTAAATGTGAAATTGAACCGGCTTGGTAACGTGGAGATTGTCCGTGGAGGAATAGGGGCCGAGAACGGGCAGATGTGGTTCGACACCAGCATCAAATCTTTCCTACCTGAAGTCATGGGATTGAAAGGCGGAAAGAACGGTATCACGGTCCCACTTTGGACAATAGACTCGATCGTAGAGAAATATTCTCTACAACCGTCAGTAATCAAACTGGATGTTGAGGGGGCAGAGAGCGAAGCATTACAGGGAGCAAGAAAGACTCTCGCAGAATACAAGCCAGTCCTCGTTGTAGAGGTTCATTATCCGAGAAGCATCGAGGATGTTCAGAAAGCGGTTGAGGGCTATTCTTGGAAGACTCGATGGCGTTTTCTGAACTGGAAAATTTATCCTTACGAAAAACAACCGCACTTGTTAGGGATTCCAACTGTCCCTTAGAAGACTGAATCTTTTCGTCTTCCCATTTCTTCTCTTGGCAAGTGAACTAATCAAGATACTCTATGTAACAACCTGCACGTGTCAATCGGTAGGTCAACCGTTTAACGCATGGTTTTTCCCAGCCTTCAAACACCAGCCTTATACCTTCTGGTGGACTTATCACGGAATAACATGGCTCGCTGGACCCTATTCTCTCCTGTGGTGGTTCTTGAACTCGCCAGCCTATTTTGGCTACTGGCTTTTCTTTGGCTACCTGTTGATAGTGGACTTCATCTTGTTGCTTTGGCTGAAGCGATCGGTTTCGGTTTTCTGGGCATCGCTCTGGGCATTGTTTTCAGTCTGGTGGACACTCCTAGACCCTGTTGATTTTTTTCCGATGAGTTTCATCTTCCTCGGCCGCTACCGTTGGCCGTTTCTCGCACTAGCCATCGGCACCAAGCTTCCCCTCGGTGCACCGTTCTGGGTGTGGAACTGGGCTTTCACATCTTCTAATAGCTTCCAAGGCGCGGAAAATTGGAGCAGATATGGAATACTCGGAACCTTCTGGATTGTCAGTCTCTCGTATCGTTTACTGGCTTCGCCATCCGTTCGCGTTTTCTTGGCAGCTCATGGCCTTGGTCGCCTTGTCGGGCCAGCTAGGAGCGAATGATGATCCACGATACTCTTCTCTGTCCACGAACCTTCTGAATCCTTGGCACACTTGGTGTAACCAGCAGACACTGTCCTGTTACGGGACTAGTTGGGCACACTGGGGAGGACCATACTCGCTGTTCTGGTATTGGACAAATGCTACATTGACATTGAACGGGGTTCTCCCGCTAACTCTGGTCTTCTACTCTATCGGACTAGTGATTCAGTTTCGATTGCGGAACTCTTGGCTTGGATTCGCCTGGGCTGTGAACAGTTTCTTCGCATTGATCGTTTGGCCCCAGAATTTCGCAATCATCGCTCTCATATTTCTCAGCTTCTACCGGAAAATCGGACTGGTTCTCGCACCACTCTGGAAACTGCCGTTGTTTGCACCGGGCTGGGTCTGGACCCTTATTCTAACTAGCGATTCGAGTGTTAGGGATTCGATCAACTGGCCGGTGTATCTCTGGCTTGCCATTCTCTGGCTTTCAGTTTTAGCGTGGCATATCTATCAGCGAAAACCTCCTCTAGCGAGCCAAGAACCTGTCCTAGAACCAGTAGAACAGGAATCGTCAAGACCATCCCAGACATAACAGACACTAGTAGAGCTGGAGGAATTAGTCCGAATGCGATTCTGAAAAAGTCAACCGCGATCAGAGTGAAGACCGCGAGTACCATGAACAAGAGAGAGACTCGAAGGGAGAAGCTGTCCTGAACTATCGAGACGAGCTGGCTCAACTTACCATGATAATGTTCATGCGCTAAGACTTTCTCGTAGAGAACTGTCGGTGATAATATGTGGATCTCTTTCTTTCCACGGTTATAGTATGCGTATCCGATTCCGAACTCTTCATCATCCTTGTCATGTTGAACGATGGTCGGTTCCAGTGGCTCCATTGGAAATCGGGGGGAGGGATTAGCTTTTTAAGCTCTCCAACAGACCAGAATGTTAGTCCTGGCTGGGGCCAACGTGCAATAAACAAGAACGAATTCAGTAAGCTCCTAGCGTTCATTCTCGTCTTCACCATCACCGTAGCCCGTTTCGGAACACAAGCCTTCAAGTTCGCAGGACTCGCCGACATCATAACCTCAGGTCTAGGACTGTTGATGGCTGGAATCTTCAGCATCATCATACTGGCAGTCCTCGGTGCTTTCAGCAATTTGTCGGCCATCTGGCCCACGGCTAACGTCACCAAGATCACAACCAACATCGCTAACGCAGTCGTCACAGGTGCAGCCTTCCTATCGATCCTCGTCCTATTGATTGAGGTCGGCTTGGTCTTCGTCGTGCTAGGGCTTGTCGCTGCTACCGCTAAGGGCATCTAACAAACCCAGATGGCCTAACCGGCCATCATCTCCCCTTTTTTATACCCGAAACGATAAGCGATAGCAGGATGATTTCCATACTTGACCTTCAATGCCTGCTCGGTCAGGGGAGGCATCTGCCCTATATGAAACGGGGAAAAAAGAAACAGACTATTAGGAATATTGTGAAGCATATCCGAGCGAAAAAGGTTCTTCTGATAATAGTGGGCCTTTATCTTCTCGGAGACTATCTTCAGGATGGAGCAATCGACGGTTCTCTGGTGGTAACAATGGTGAACATCATATGACTGAAAGCCTTGTCCGCGAAAATGGGAAAAGCATGGCGGGAGGAAAAACAGGCAGTCTATCTCCAAGAATCCGAAGAGCCAAACCTAAACCGATTGTTCCGAAATGGTTCAAGAAAGCCGCAGGGGAGTTCGCCAAAGACGTAGCCTACGGAAGCAACAGGAAGAAACGCTAATGGGCAGAAGCCTAGTCGAAGATGACCCTGATCCAGTTCTAGACCAGACTCCGAACATTGACCAACGGGTCGTGGAGAAGGGGATGTCGTTCTGGGGATTTCTCAGCTCAATCTTCGGAGGAATCGCGGGTTTTACCCGGAAAGTTTCGGGCTCGCAGGCTCTGAAGGGATTGTACCGTGAAACGATGTATGGTCCCGGTGGAAAGGGTAAGCCTTCTCGACGGTGTACCTGTGGCGGTCGTATCTTATCTAACGGGCATTGTATGTTCTGCGGGAAGAAAGGATGAGCCTCCGAGGAGCCAGAACAAAGAAAAAGTCTCGGTTCTCGCTCAACCAGAAAAAACCAATCGTCCGATACGGCCGTTTCCATGTCCAAGGATTCTGGGACGTGGGACAAGCCAAACCATTCCAGTTCACAGTCACATGGAAGAGTCTGATTCTTGTCGGAATCGCAATGGCAATGATCGTTGTTCCAAGCTACGGCTACTATTCCAACATTTACCTTCCCAGCTTCCCGAACCCGATCCATAATCCATATGATCCGTTCACGTTACTCTGGAACGGAACCACAACAAGCTCAGGGCCACATCTTCAGGGAATAGGTTACAATGATCTATGCACTGGGAGTGTAGCTTGTGTCTCAACCTCTTTCACTACGGCAGGAAATGATGTCCTGTTCATGTCAGGCTGGCCAGACCAGGGAAACTGTGTCGGTCCAACCATAAGTGACAGTCAGGGAAATACTTGGACACATTATACTGCTGGAAACTGGAACACTGCAACTTCAACCACCTTCGGCTACTATACAGTAACTAGCCAGTCTGGAACGGATGCAGTCACATGGACCTGTAGCCTTCGAAGCGGATATACCGTCCTAGACTATACAGGAGTCAACGCGATTGGAAATGAGGCTGACAACAATGCTGGCAACGCAGGATCGGACACCCAATCAATCAGTATCTCTCAGAACAGTGTGGTGGTCGAGGTGGGTTTCGGGCTTCGCCAGAACAGTGCCTGCGGAACTCTCTCATTGTCTTCTCCCAACCTAGAGCATACTGCAACTGAATGTAATCAGTTGACGAACGGGTTCAGCGAGCTAGCTAAATGGGCAGACAGCGGACCCTACGGAAGCTCGGGAACAGCTACAGAGACTTCAACACAATCATTCATGGCCACACTATGGCATAGCGTGGTCGAAATCAAGGCTACCAATCAATCAGCAAACCTTTGTCCACCAGGGTACAACTGTCTCTTCAGCCAACTAGACAGCCAAGGCCATGTCCAACTAAACGCAAAACCGTCCACTCCAACAGTTCTAGACAGCTTCCATCCTTCCCCAGTTACTTCCATGTATAATGCTGGAAATGGTACTAGTAATGTGTCTTTTTTTGCACAGACATTCACTATCGCGGGCGCTAGTTGGCAGATTGGTTCGGTCCAGTTTCTAATGAACCAGACCAATACTTGGACAGGGGGATGGGTCGCTCAGATCTGGAATATTAATGGGACGGCAGGGGTGAACGGCTCGCCTAAGGGTAGTCTTCCAAATTCGGGGAATTTTCCTGCCGGGGTTCCATTGGCGTCTTCAGCGCTTTTCACTGGGCCATTAACCTCTGTAGCTACAGCGACAACTTTCACCTTTTCGGATGGCCCAGTTCTTTCGCCAGGAAGCTATGTTGTTTCATTGACGGACAACAGCACCATTGCACCCGGGGCAAGCCCGCTAATAGGAGCAGGCACTGGCCTAGTAAATACACTAGTTTCAATCCAGTTCGGCGACGGCAATCCGGCCTATGCCGGTCACAATGTGTATCTTCCTCGCACTGGCATGCTGATTCGGGCAACCAAAGCTTTCTGGTTCACAGTTAACGGCGCAACGACATCTGCGGTCGCATTGACTAACGCTCCCATTGATGTTTCCACATCAGCCTCGAAGGAACTCTTGTTCTATGAGACTTGGCACAATACGACTGCGATTGTTGCGAATCAGCCTTGGGGCTGGTACTTGACCACCAACTCAACATTACCAACAACAGCGAACTATAATCCGTTGAATGATTCTTCTGTCGCACTAGCAGATGTGGTGTATCCTGCGGGAGGTTCGAGTAATATCAAAAACTACTATAGCTACCAGTCAAAGACTCCCGGAGAACAATTACTAGCGACTAGCGGGCTGGCCACGAACCCCTATCCTGGTTGTTCGCAGGCCTCAACGCTCTACGAATGTGATTCCGGCAACAGTGGATATTCTAACACTCAATTCTTCTCCATATCCTCGGTTCTCAACTATACAGGCTCAGCATCAGGAGCATTAAACGCGAACAATGGAGCAAGCATATTCTGCGTCGATACGCCACCGGGCGCGGGCTCACCTACAAACGGGTTCTGTAGCAGCCAGACAAGCCCTCCAACCATCAACCCGTGTACGGGACAGAGCCAACAATATTGCGTAACCTACACACTACCGTTCCTGAACATTAACGGTGGACCCTTCTATCTAGGCTTCTGGTCAAGTGCTGGCCAGACTGGAACGATTCTTTTCGGAACTTCTTTGACAGGAGGAAGCGACGCTAGAGCCAACAGTGTCTGGTACTGGGTTCCAAACCCGACAACAGCCACTACAGCCACAACCGCACCCGAGGGCTTCCTAGGCTTCCTCGGTCATGTCATCGGAGGAGCATTCTCCGTCGCCGGAAACACTCTCGGCTCACTTTTCGGTCCCGGCTTGAACTTTCTAGGGTCAGGCCTCAGTGCCGTCGCATCCGGCATTGTCCAAATGTTCGGACTAGTCGCCCAAGGCTATGTTGTCCTACTGAACAGCTTCGGAAATCTAGTCGGCCTAGGCAATGTGGGCACTGACCTGGCTAACTTTTTCATCGGCGCAGCGAATCTTCTGACTGAGGGCATAGCGGAGCTTATCACTGGACTCAGCTGGATAGTAGCACTCCTAGCGCGTTCCGCGAATGTAGTCACCATCATCACCAATGCGAGCGGAGCAATCTTCACACTCGCCCTGAACGGATTGACTGGCGGTGTTAACGGAGTTACAATAATCCTAACACTACTATACTGGACATTCCTAGGAGTCTCACTACTCTTCACCACGCTAGAAATCCTGCTGTTCTTCCTACTGGTCGGCGATTATGGAGGAGCAGGCTTCCACGCATGGTTTGAAACCAGTAAATGGTTCATATTCGGAACAGGACTGAAATTCATGGTCTTAATCTTCAACTTCGGACTAGACGTGATCAGTGCAATCATATCGGTTCTTCCAAAGCCTATCATTCAGATGAGCGGAATCGCTCGTTGGCCTCGGCTACCGATTTGGGATGTGACTGGCTCGCCTACCCTGCCTGATGGTCAGATGGAAGCAGCCCGCAATGGAAATCTCTTCACCATATTCGGCTGGATAATCGGAGCAATCTTCACATTCAGCTATGAATCAACAACACTACCCGGTTCCATCGCCGGATTCGTCCCAGGTGCCGCATCTGAAGTCGCACCCATTGCCATGTCAGTCAACATCGGCTACATCGTCCTATTCCTTTCCGGAGCACTGCTGATGTTTCTGCTTCCCGCACAACTGGCCAATGCCTTCCCAATTCTCGATTCCCGGGTGCCCGGAAGAGGTTTCAAACTCTCAGCACGAGGACCACAGGTCTCAGTCGGATCCGTCTCTGTGATGAGAAGGCAGAGGGATAGGGGTAGGCTGGCCCGGTTTGCTCAGAGACGGTTGGAAGCGAAAAGAGTGATAAAGGGTAGTTCTAGTAGTGAGAACATTAACTGAGGGATACTGTGAAGAAAGCTGTACGAATAAGTATTGACGGGTCCAACAGTGATGTTGCCGAGACTGAGGAGACGATTATGAAACAGATCTCGGGTCTTCCAGGACGGGTCCCAGCCTCTATACGCATCCATCCGTACCAGCCGGATAATCCTGAGATATTGAAAATGGAAAGTGGAAAGATGCTTCGATGGCTTGCCGGGGATGAGACTAAGAATGGAAACCCGATGAGTGAAGAGCCTGAGCCTCAAGAGATTCAGGATGAAAAGTTCTGGCATCAAGTCAAACGACTAGGCGGACCCGCTGCTAAACGGTTTGCGGCTCAGATAATGTGGGGGGCTGAGGAGGCGAAAAGGAGAGAAGCGGAGAAGAATAATGGGACGAAAGCATCAGAAACAGGTAGTTCTACAGGTTCCTAGCCTGTTCATAATGTTGAAACGCTGGTTTTTCGCGTTTCTAGTCAGCATAGTCTGGGACGCCTTCACAATCCTCATCATTCTCGGCGAGGACGTGTTCTGGAAACTTAATTTCGTTGATACTATCTACTCGAACATTAGCACGAATCCGGGTGATGTGTTCACATTCGTCTGGGTGACTGGGCAGATCCTGCTTCTCTCGGTTGTCATTGTCTGGAACACGGGGATACTGGGTTATATACGGGATTGGGGAGAGGCTAACCTGTGAGCTACCAGGTTCCTCGGAAAAAGAAGCAGGCTCAGCAGGACCCGCGAAACCGTATCGTCGTCACGAAAAGCGGGAAACGGACCAAGAAGGTGGCTATTCCAATCAAAGGACTGGGCACGTTTTACGTCACTAGGAAGTGGGTGGCACTCTCTGCCTTAGCGAGTGTCGTAGCACTTTTCAGCCTCACAGCCTTCCTCTATTGGTTGTGGGTTTACAGGATTCCGGCCGTAACCTCAGGCGGATAAGATTGGCCAGCGATCTGCTAGTCGGCTTCATTCTGGGCATGGCACTGGTGGGAGCGTTTAACCCATTTCACGGAGTTTTCTGGATTATTCGAGAGCAACGGAAACAGATAGAGTTCCTTCGGGGAGGCAACTTGAACGGGGGAGAATCGGGCGAGACAGCCGAGATAGAACATAACAGGCATGATGATCGATGAAAGCAGTCAGCTTGTTCTTTCTCTTGCTCGCGGTTTTCTTTTCGGTCCAGACAGAGTTCTGCGTTATTTTTTCAGTTCTCTATCAGCATAGGTTTCTGATTCTTCAACCAGGCATTAGCTTGGCGATGGTAGGCATGTTCTTTTCTTGGCTGCAACTGGCTATGATAGAGCTTTTAGGAACGGGCGTGGCCCTCTATCTCATGTGGAGTGTTGAGACTGAGTAATGGGCTGGAGAGTCAAGGTCAAAGTTGGCAAGCGCATTCTCTATTCGCATTCTTATCCTAGCCGAGAAAAAGCTTTGAGAGCAAAGCCTAGGACCCGTGGCGGAGTCGGGGTTGTCAAAAGCTAAATACTGAACCGTTCAGCAAACAACAATGCCATTTCTCGGATTAGACGATGCAACGGCCACAGTAACAATCATCGCTGGCATTCTCGGAGTGGCCGTTGTCTTCATGGCTGGACACATGGCCGGGGCACATTCCCGACAGCACTGGGAAACTGACCGAATTGTCGAAAGCAAGCTGATGAGAGACTAGTGGGCTGGAAAATACTCCATCGGGAAAGAGAGAGAATGAACCCAGTCAGGGGACAGGGGGACCTTCCTTCACGTGACAAACACGGGAGCTCCGGACACCCATGAGCCTAGTACAGAAACTCAAACCCCACCTAGAAGAACTGAAAGTCCACAAGAAAGTAACCGATCTCAGCCCGACAGAACGACGATTGAACCAGATGACAGCCATAATCACCAACTCGCGTTGGACCAAAGAACAGAAGGACAAGATGTTGCGAGAGATCGTTGCCGAAAGCCAGGTCGAAAAGGTATTGAAGCAGAAAGGAATCAAGGTCTAAAACGATGCCAAGAAAAGGCCACTCACACCGCTATCACCACCACAAGGAAGACGGAAGCAAAAAGCATCATTCGCATGATCATATGAAATCGGGCCATCATCATTGCGACTGTGAAGGCGAGCATGGCCACTAGATGGGTCTGTCGAAAAAAGCTGAACGTTTCATCAAGAAACATATCAAACGGCATCGAAGAATGGGCATGGGAGAGAAACAGGCGATAGCCGTAGCCTACCATGAGGCCAGAGACAAGGGCTTCAAGGTTCCCAGTAAGCCTCGGAAACACATGGAATAGTTAAGTAGCCGTTTATTCTCACGGGAATATCTTGAGTCTTACAACAGTCGGAGGAATAACTTTTCCGACTGAATGGATCTACGGAATAATAGCACTCATCATCGTTGGAATCGTCGCCTCTGTAATCTACAAGAAAAAGTTCGCAGGCGACGATAAGGAGGCAGAGTCAGAAGCCCCGTTACAACAGGACCTGGTTGCTATGACTCCTGTTGACCAGTCCGGGAATCCTGTGATGGGACGACTGCTTGCTGATGTAACATTGACGGAGAGAGAGCTGGTTTTGTCTGATCCTGAAGTGTTGGATGCTCAGACTGGCGAACCGAAACAGATTCTGGTGGCTAACGAGGATGTTGTGCCCTGGATCGGAAGGGATGTGAACAATATGATGGTACGATTATGGCTGGTCGTTAAGCAGAAGGGAGATTATACTGCGGTCAGCTTCTCACAACTGTTATCTTCAATTCGACAAAGGTTTGATCCGATGGAGACGGATCCACGAGAAGTTGGACCCCACTATATTGGCGGACCCCCAAGAATGTCCGGGGTCGCCCAGCTCTTACAGTCTACCACTGGCAAAATCATTATTATCGGAACCGCCTGGCTGGTAGGAATACTGATGGGCTTCCTGATTGAAGGAGCAAGGATAGGGCATCTTTGAGCGCAGGCTTCTTTCAGAAAAGTGATCGGCTAACCGAGGTCCTCGCAGAGCTCGCCCTGAAAGGATTCACCAGCAAAGACATCTATGACACCATGCGTTTCGGCCACTTATCGCCTGAGGAGAAGTTCATCAACGTCTACTGCTTCGCCAATGCACGTTCCTGGCTGTATAACGGGGTTGCACAGTGGGAGAAAATGGTGGACGTTCTCCGCAAATGGAAAGAACTGAAAACGAGGACTGACATGAAACCGGAAGATGTTGCAAGAGACGACAGAGAGAAAAGCCTGCTGCTGGGCCACTATAATCCTGAACAAGTAGATGATATTATTGAGCGCTGGGAAGGCTGTCCAGTTGATGAGAAGGGAAAAAGTATCTGTGTGAAACATCATCAGCATATTATCGGGTATGACATGACTCTGCCACCCTATGAGGAAAAGAATGTGACATGGATCATTAATCACGGCTGGCGGTACAATCGGAGCTTGATGCACTGGTCAAAATATTTTGACCCAGCCCATGTTGCAGCTTTGAACAGCAGCTTCGGGGTTGGGGGAAGGACTTTTACCGATCTAAACCTAGACCTTCGCAGCCTTGGCAAGAGAGAATTGGACATTGCGACGGGAAAAAAAGCGGATGATGATGAAGGATGGACCAAACGCCACTTCCAGAACCCGATCAAACACTGAAGAAGAGCTTGAAACCCTCCGCGATGTCGATGGATACAACAACTACGAATAGAACAATCCAGATAGGCGATTATCAAGTGGACTTGGACACGCAAACAGCATCCCGCGAACAGGTTCAAGAAACAAGCATATGGAAGCCGAGTCTGTTACAATCCTTCTTCATACTAGTCGGGTTGGCCACGGTAGCGGCATTCTTGATTGTTCTTGGAGCCTCAGGACTCTGAAAATCTTCACAGTCATTCTCCTAATTGGAATAATTATTGTGGGAGATCTTTTTGTAGGGGCAATCTCAACTAGAGCCCCTTCAACCACAGCAAACTGTTTCAATCCTCCACCAAACAACCCGAACCCTCCCCCTTTCAACTCGGGAAACTATCAGCAAGGGTCAAACAGTTACAATCCGAATCCATGCCATCTCTACATTTGGAACCATTTTCCGAATACTCGTGGAGTTACACCGAACACTAGCCTCTTCAACAATGACACGAGCTACTACTTCTCGATGGACCTAACCGGCGTCACATCATTCATCATATGCGCGAATTTCATAGAGAAAAACATCAATGAGCCATTAACAACCAACGAGACTCTCGTTCTACAATACTTCGACGGTGCAAACTGGGTGAACCTTTCCGGCCTGACAATGGGTGGAGACTTGACACTAGGCTCCGATGAACCGGATCTGCCCACCATCATTTGCAGCCCGGTAGGGCTACTCGGTGGAATAAGTCTTGGACCTAGCACACAGTTTAGGATCGCTGGAAATCTTGGGGTAGGCGGAGTAAGCATCGTTGACAACAACGATTTCATAGTCCTCTCCGAGCTTTTCCTACAGTTCTATTTTCCAACAGTCAACTCGGTCATATCATGCACGGCAACTACGAGACTGGTTGGAAGCAGTAATCTTGCATGCGCGAGAAACATTCCAGACGGGGCACAATCAGTCACGATAGGATGGAGAGCCACCAACTCTACAGGCTCAGGATGCGGAGCAAACGATAACTGCTGGAGAACCGGCTCGTCAACCTGCTCCTTCGCTCTAGGAGCAACGTCCTGCACCGTGTCAGCAACCTTCAGCCCGTCATTCACTGGATCAGTCTCCGTCATCGTCGATTACAATGCGGTGATTGGTTCAGGCTCAGTGGCCGCAGGCTCATTCATTGTTCCTATTCTAACCTGAGAAAAAGAAGGGGCCTGCTTAGGCGTAGCAGGCTTTGGTTCCGACACAGCCGATCATGTCGAGGAGGAATCCCGCAACCAGTGGAACCATTACTCCAAGCATAATAGCAGCTATTTTCCATTTGTTCAGTCTTTTTCCACCTCCTCGATATACCATGCGAGAGCTTGCGGATTCGATCCTTTCTTATCATCGTGAACAAATCCATGCCGACTGTTCCTGCGCTGGACGAGTCCGAGAGACACTAGAAGCACAGCTAAAGTCGAATAGCCTGTTATCGGGTTACTGAACAAGGCCAAACCTAGGACTGGGAAGAGTGCGGTGGCGAGAATCAGCAGGATTACTCGCAAACTCTCAGTAATTGCCAAGATGGTTGAGAATATAACGGTATGCTATCCAGAGATATTCGGTTAATGATGTGAGCAATCTTGGGATAGCTAAGCCTTTTCTATCCGTGAACAAGGCGACCGATTATGACATCGTTCAAGTATATGCAGACGTTCGACAGGAAAATCTATCGAATGCTGAAAAAACGATCCAACGACCTAGGCATATCAGTCCAAGAACTATTACGGGTCAAAGTCGTTCCAGAGTTCCTCTTCGGACCCATACAACTAAACCCCGTACTAGTCCGAAGACTAGTAGAAGCAGGACTACTCAAGGATGGAAACATTGCCGAAAACAAACCCGAAACCACAACCTGAACAGGAATACACGACAACAGAAGAATACTGGAACCTAGTCCAGAACGCGATACTGAATGGGTAAAACAGTCAAAAGCGAGTTCCTCATACAGGACAGCCGAAAACGGATCTGCCGCAACTGTGAACGGGAAATCCAGCGAGGAGAATGGGTCAAAAGAGGACGATTCCGGAACATCAAACGAGACTTTAGAGGCAGCAGACTATCAAGCACCTACCTCTGCAAAGACTGCTACAGGAGCGCAGACGGCGAACCACTAATCAACTAGGAACACGCACACATGGCGAGAGAAAAACGCCTTTGCAAGAGTGAAGGCTGCCCAAACCAGCTAGACTCCCGCAACGTCACAGGATACTGCTTCACACATTACAATCGACAAGGAGTTCCCCACATCTCGGCACTTAGACAATTCAAATCCGTGAGAGAGAGAGAAGAGGATATGCCTCGTAGTATGGAGATCCGTATTCAGGAAGAGTTGTTTCCGCGTTATCGGGCTTGGCTGTTGGAGACTTTGAATCGTGATGGTCATTTAACGGTTAAGGATGCGATTTCGGGGGGTGCGATGTGGTTGAAGAGGAACTTTGGCCATGGCAGCTCGGACACTACTCGAGAGTGGTTGAATGAGCTTGCGAACCCGTTGGAGGGGGAGTTTGAGGTGTTTGATCCGAAGTTTCAGAATTGGGGTCCTTGTGTACGGCAGAAGACTCCTGAGCTTGAGAAGGCTTTGAGTGGGCGAGAGAATAGCCAACGATGATTCCGAGAAGGAAGAGGCTTAGGCCGATGAGGAAGAAGATGATAGTTGTGGGGGGTTCTGTTAAGTCTTAGGGAGATGGGTGTCCTTCTTCCGACCGTTAACTGTCGGGAGATGGAAGGGCGCGTAACTCCGTACCGTAGGGTAGCGAACGAATGTATTCTTCCATAAACTCCCAATCCGGTTCGCCATCAGTTACAGCGGGAAGCCTGATGGTCGTTTCGTTCATCCGATCAACGTTCCATTTTCGGCCATAACTGAATCGGAATTTCTCGTGCCGGATGACGGTTGTTACGAACAAACCTATCGCAGGCGTAATTCTGAACCGAGGATATAGTATGTTGATGTCGTCGGAGGCACAGAACTCAGCAGGCTGATAGAAGGCTTCACCCACGCTACCATTGTAGGCAACCGTAATCGTGTTGCTAGTGTGATCGGGCGGTTGGTCTATGAAGCGAGCGATCCCGTTCCGCTTCGCTATTGGGCCAATAAATGGAGTTCGGCCCTCGCGGGCTTGGGCCTTTGTTATTCTGCGACCCTTCTTCAATTCGAAGAGTTTGTCCAAACGATAAGTTTTCCACTTCAGAGGATCAAAGGGCACGATGGAACCCTTCGAGTGACCACTTGGCGAGATTAACGTGCGTTCGTCTACATTCTTCAGCCAATCTGGATAACTAGAGGGTTCGGGGATTTCGAGTTTAGACAGGGTGCGGTTAGCTTCGCGACCGAATGCACTGTATCGAAACCTGTTGTGCTGGATGCAGAGGCAGACATACACCTTCTCGGCCATCGACATAGTTCCCCTTGGCCGTAAGATCGCAACATTCTGTGCAGAGTAGAAGGGGCTATTTTGAACAAAGGACGAAAGCAGGTAAGAACCTCCTAGAGCTACAGTAATGCAACCCGGTTCATACGGAGGTAGATCGTCGATGAGTGCAACTGTCGCGGTGACACCGTTGTTCTGGCTTGACCGCCCTACGAAGTTTACGCCTCCTTCCGATAAGGAAAGTTTCCTCATCTTGTTCAGGTCGAGCTTGTTGCCGTAGAAGATTTCGAAAAAGTCAATCAGCGTTTGCATCAGGAGACCCTTCTGAGTCAGTATGGTTTGTATCTTGATTGAGTATTTGGAAGGCAACATACTTTCGGAGTTCCTTCTCGAAATCGGATTGGGTTAGCGTCGAGTAATCGGTCTCCATGTAGGCCTCCGCGCACCACTCATCTTCGGGCCTAACCTCTCGAATCACGCTAAGTCCTTCGACGACTTCGCGGCTACGGAAAGCGCGTAACCACTTCGCCATTGTCGCTGGCCATGTTCCATTCACGTCAGACCGCCCTCGATGCTTCATCAGGACGAAACCATCGTTTCGCCAATAACCGAACCACGTCTTCTTCCCTACCGGATGGGGTCTGTGGGCTTTTATGACCATGATGCAGGTTACTACCCCGACATCGGAATCGTGGAACAGATTAGAAGGCATGGACATCACCGCTTCCAATGTGTGCGCTTCCATCAGCTTCCGCTTCCCCTCCAATGTTGGGGCGTCCTCGCCGATGGCACAACTCATAGGCAGAATCGCTACGCACGTGCCGCCATCGCGTAGTGCCGATAAGTTGTCGAGGACGAAATCGAGTTCTTCAGTGGTGCTGGCGAGAGTTTTGTACGGTGGGTTTAGAAGTCCGACATTCGGCTTGTGCTTTTCAGCGATCTCGCGGGAGAGTTCGAAACAATCGCCGGGGAGGACATTCGTCTTCCCGTCACCATGGATGACCATGTTCGACACAGCTAGTGCGTAGATGTCATCCTGAAATTCAACGCCGATCAGATGTTTGTCTTTGATTTCGGTCTGTGCTTCCTTGTCAAGACCCGTCTCCTCCAACATCTTCTTCATCGAAGCGATCAGCAAACCGGAGGTGCCGCAACAATTATCGTAGACGACACTATGTTTGTTCACCTCGGCTAGTTCGGCAAACAATGCACAGATGTGTGGGGGTGTGAGGACGATGCCGAGACCCTTGTCGTTATTGGCGTATCGGAGGAACTGGATATAAAATTGGCCAAGGGCGTCATGGTACTTGTGAGTTCGCACAAAAGTGTTGACGCGACTATCAATTTCATCAATGAGACCAACGAAGAAATCCTTGGCTTTAGTGAGGGTCGTGTTCTGTTTGATGAAGGAAAAAGCGGCCTCAAGATTTTCTACCCGATCCGCAGGTAGGTTGGCCGACTTGAATTCGTTGACGATTGAGGCTACAAGGTTGTTAGCAAGCTGTCGGGCTGTTTTCTGAAACTTGTAACTCTTTTTGAAGGCTGGATTCCCAAGGGCGACTAGAATCCCGCAAATGAGAAGCCCACGGTGAGCCTCTTTGATCTTCTTCGCCTGCAACTCCTCGTTAAGCTCAAGGCTGTATTCCAATAACGCATCGTAGTCTTGCCGGAACTTAATCTCACTATGAAGGAATTGGTCATAGTAGGTGTCAAACCCCAATATATCCGTCTGAGGAAGTTCGACAGCTTTGACTGTACCTCGTAATTGGACATAATGCGAGATTCGAAGTTCTGCTTCAGTCTCACCGCTGAAGGCGATTGCGAGTACATCCCACTCACGCGAGAGATACGATGCGTAGTGCAAGGCTCCATCCACGGCATACTCTCCCGGATTCGTCAGTGTCTTGCTTACATGCTTAGTCGGATCGGCTTTGCATTCTACCACAATCAAGAAGTCAGGCGCGTTCGGGGATGCGATAATGAACTCTGGATAGCCCGCTCCACCGCCTTTCTTCGAAGCCGTTTGTAGTAGCTTACGGATGCGCGGGGAATCGCTCTTTTGTTCTTCTACAAGGATGTCGAGAGTTGCGAAATATCCGAGGTTTTGTAGCCGTTTGCGGACTAGATTCTCCGTCTTTCTCTCGGAATGGGAGGCCAATTACGATCCTCGCAACTTACTCTCTTCAGCCCGCTACTTAGACGCCTTTACCTTCCTCGCGATGGACTGAATCCGTCCCCTCCAACGGAGATAGTTGGCCTTGAGTTTCGGCGATAGTCAGTCTTCTTCTAGCTTCGACTGGAATCTGTTCCAATGCCTTTAGCAGGAGAGCTACTCTCCTCTCGGTTTATGCTTTCCGTGTTCATCTAACAGTGCGCTAACTGCATCGTCCATAGTCATGTGGGGATCGCCTTTCTGGCTTTGAAGTTCGACAAGGTATCGAGTGAGGCGTTTGTGGGTTTCGAGCCTCAGCACTACGTTCCTCTTGACGACTCCTTCCTTCTGAGGTCTTGACAAATGTATCTGTAATATGACTTGGGGCCAAGTGTACTTAATGTTTACCGCCTGTTCGGTGTATAGAGGACACGGTACGTAATGGTTATATTCGAGTGTATGTATTGAATGTATGTGGTGTATTGTAATGGAGAACGCTCGTGAACTGAGGGGAAGAACGATAGCCGAGAATGAGGGTTCCGTCAAGAGAATTGATGATAATTCGTACAAAGTCCGTTCTCAGTCGGGTAAGGGCTGGTATGATCTCTATTCCCTCTCTGGGTCGTGGTATTGCTCTTGTCCCGATCAAGTTTTCCGCGATACGCGATGCAAGCATGTCTACGCTGTACAGTTCTCTCTTGCTCTTAGACAGAAAGTTGCGAGTCAAGTAGTAATCGCCCCTCTCAGTATCGAAGCATGTTTCAGATGCGGTTCAGAGAGGCTAGTGAAGGACGGTATCAGGCATAATGATACGGGCGACCTGCAACGGTTCACCTGCCACGATTGCCAGTATCGTTTCACCGTGAACCTTGGGTTTGAGAAGATGAAGGCCACGCCTCAGGCGATCACCGGAGCTATGCAACTCTACTTTACGGGCGAATCTTTGAGGAATGTTCAGAAATTCCTCGCCCTTCAAGGATTGAAGATTTCCCATGTCGCGGTCTACAAGTGGATCGGAAAGTACGTGGGTCTGATGGAGAACTATCTTGAACAGTTGAAGCCTCAGGTCTCGGACACTTGGAGAGCAGACGAGCTATACTTGAAAGTCAAGGGGAACATGAAGTATCTGTTCGCTATGATGGATGATGAGACACGGTTCTGGATCGCTCAGGAAGTCGCGGGCGGGAAGGAGAGCTTTGATGCCAGACGATTATTCGCCAAGGCTAGAGAACTGATGGGCAAGAGGCCCATGACGATCATAACTGACGGTCTACAGGGCTACATGGAAGCGTACAAGAAAGAGTTCTGGACAAAGAGAAACCCAAGGACAGAACACATACGTCACATCACGCTCAAAGGCGACCGAAACAATAACAGGATGGAACGGCTGAACGGAGAGATTCGGGATAGAGAGAAAGTCATGCGAGGCGTGAAGATACCGGAAACCCCGATTCTCAGAGGCTATCAGATATTCCACAACTACGTGAGACCCCACGAAAGCCTAGCAGGTAAGACCCCTGCCGAGGCTTGCGGAATCAAAGTCGAGGGAGAAAACAAGTGGATCACTCTCATCCAGAATGCCCATCTCCCGACAGTTAACGGTCGGAAGAAGGACACCCATCTCCCTAAGACTTAACAGAACCCATCAAGATAAGAGATAAATTCGCGCGAGACCGATCACAGCTTGCGAGTTCGTTTTGCAGTTTTGTCCTAAGTGTGGGTCTACTTTGCTCCCTTCGAAGATGGAGAAGAGAGTCTTCATGGCTTGTGCAAAATGCGGCTACACGAGTAACAGGGCTGACAAGGTAATCAGCCGGCTCTCCCATGAAAGAGAGAACATCATCGTCCTAGGCAAAGAAGAACAAAAGATTCGGACCCTCCCCAAGACGAAAGCCGAGTGTCCCAAGTGTAACAATCACGAAGCCTTTTATTGGCTTGTTCAGACTAGGGGCGGCGACGAGTCGTCCACGCAGTTCTTCCGATGCACCAACTGCGGGGCAACCTGGAGAGAGAATAGTTAGAACAATGTTGGAAAGCTCATTAGCAGAAACGACCAGCAAGAAAGAAGGAAAGATAACAGTTCCCATGTTCAGAGCAACCATGAATGACGCACGGCTTTTCCGCAACTTGATCGGCGCAATCTCAAGCCTCATCGAGGAAGCCGACTTCAACGCGACACCTGAAGGCATCAAGCTCCGTTCCATGGACCCCTCTCACATTGCGATGGTAGACTTCGAATGGCCTAAGACGGCCTTCGACAGCTATGAGTGTAGCAGCCCAACAAAGCTCAGGCTAAGCGTTTCCAATCTTTTGAAATTACTCAAAAGAACCAAAAGTGACGAGTCCGTAGAGATAGTTTACGATGACGCGAACAAAAAGCTCAATATTACTCTGAGGAACAAGATCGTTCGAAAATTCATCACTCCAACCCTGGAACCCTCCACAGAAGAAGTCCCAACTCCAAAAGTTCCATTCAACGCCCGAGTCAAAATCACTGCAGTCAGCCTACGAGACATTATCGACGATGCACAGTCCATCAGCGACAACGTCAAACTCGAAGTCAGTGCTGAAAAATTGACAGTCAGGGCCACGGGTGAACTGAGCAGTGCAATTATCGAATTGGACAAAGGAAGCGATGCTATTCTCGACCTCGACCTAAGACGGGAAATCGATCCGAAAACTGGACAACCTGTAACTGACCCGACACCCGCGAGGGCTACATACAATCTGAACTATTTCGGCGAGATAATACGGGCGGGTTCAGGAGCGAGCGAGGTCGCGAGCCTGGAGTTCTCGACTAACATGCCTATCAAAGTCGAGTTTGAAATGCCTCAGCAGGGACGACTCCTGTACTATCTAGCGCCGAGAATAGAGCAAGAATAAGACGATGGCATGCTAACAAGGGCTGACCTGGCCAAATACCCCTTTCTCGCTGAAGCAACCGACTACGTGCGAGAACTAGGATTTTCTATCGAAGACATCTCTACCCCTGAATTCAGTCCAGTCTTAGAGAGAGCCGAGAAGCGGTTGGAAGAGGCCCTCTCCAAGGGTCGAGTCTCAAGTGACATTACTAATGAGAGTGCCGAGATACTCTCGTTTCCAGTATCGAATCTGATTCTCGGTCTGATAGGTGAAGAACGGGCGCGGCGAAGATTTGCTCTCGGAGAATCAAAAAGGGCCTATGACCTACTGAGGCAAGAGAGTCCTGAAAAGATCGAGCACATAGCGTCAAACACGTTTGGATGGAAAATCAATAGGATTGATAGGAGACTCGTACGGAAGTTCTATGATTTCGCTGTCTACATCACTGACTATCTTCATAGTTCGGTGCATCTCAGAGAGCCACGGTGGAGTCTTCCGAATCGTGTCCTCGACCATGGTTTCGTGTTTGTAACTCGAGAGGAGGTTGCTCGTCTAATGGAGGAAGAAGTAAGGATGCGGATACTAGATAGATCAAGCAGACCACCAGCCGATGTTCCTCAAGATTTGGGAGCGCGAGTCGAGCGAGCTAGAGGACTGGTCATCAAATGGCTAGGTGTCCCAACGAAATACGAACTTCCCAAGGTTCCCATGCCAGAAGCGATGCCGCCCTGCGTCAGACACTTGATCGAGAGCTTGAACGAAGGAAAGAATGTCCAGCACATGGGTAGGTTCACACTAGCGACTTTCCTTCTCAACATCGGAACAGGTGAAGATGAGATCGTGAAAATGTTCAAGCCCGCAACCGACTTTTCGGAAAGGATGACTCGCTACCAGGTCGAACACATCGGAGGAAGGAGAGGGGGCCGTACAAAATATACTTGCCCGATGTGTACAACGCTCAAGACTCACGGGGTCTGCTACAAGCCTGACGATATCTGCGACACCATCCGGAACCCATTGACTTACTACAAGACCAAGACGCGAGTCCTCACAAGCAAAGGTCCGAAACGTGAACCCAACTGAGCAACTAATTAGACAAAAATTCCAGCAATACTATCTCTCACATAGCGATAGCTTCTACGCTCCTCCTAGCCCAGCTGCGAGAGAGTACGGCTTTCTTCTCTTTAAAGAAAAGTTCATGGTTCGACACAGATCCTTCAAAGATCGAAGCCTCCTTCTCACCGCGATTCGGGACCTCGTGCCAGCTCACGTATACTTCTCGACTGCGTACTACCAGGAACCGACCGCTCCGATGGACGAAAAAGGTTGGAAGAGAGCCGATCTCGTATTCGACATAGACGCCGACCATCTCGACACTCCATGCAAGCAAGAGCACGATACTTGGAAATGCAAATCGTGCGGAACCCTCGGAAAAGGTACTGCTCCCAAGACTTGTCCGAAATGCAAGAATGATCGATTGGAAGAACGAACATGGCTATGCAATCGATGCCTCCAACAAGCTAAAGAGGAAACAGCCAAACTCCTCGAGATCCTCTACGCCGACCTCGGCGTAGATCCCTCAGAGACGCAAGTCTTCTTCTCCGGACACAGGGGATACCATGTCCACGTATATTCGAGCCAGCTTGGGCTCCTCGACGAAGACGGGCGCAGAGAAATTGCAAACTATGTGCTCGGTCAAGGACTCGAACCAGAGCTTCACGAGCTCGAAGAGCTCAACTC
>Ga0209580_10000253_pt1 | contig 32984 bp, 21 predicted proteins | sample Coa_R1_5_FD_187153 | JGI IMG/M metagenome (GOLD analysis project Ga0209580, IMG submission 187153) | Surface soil microbial communities from Centralia Pennsylvania, which are recovering from an underground coalmine fire - Coalmine... | ecosystem: Environmental > Terrestrial > Soil >... | reverse complement strand
TTGATCGACCGCGTTGCCGATTTTTCCCTGCGAGGCTTCGACCAATCCCATACGCAGATCTTTCGGTGGGAAGTCGACGCCGTAGAAATAGCGCGAGATGCGGCCTTGCGGAGTCAGAACCATGATGGCCGTGGCGTGTGCGTACTGGTTCTTGGCAGCGTCGTATTGATATTGGAAGCCTACGGCCTTGGTTAGGGCATTGATCGAATCGGCAGGACCGGTGAGGAAGTGCCAGCCCGCGGCGACGGTTGGGCGTCCGTAGCGCTTGAGGTAGTCGCGTTTCTTTTCAGCGGCGAGTTGCGGACTTTCATGGGGATTGAAGCTGACGGTGACGACTTCGAATTCGTTGCCGAGATCGAACTTGACCAGCTTCATGGAGCCGGTCAAACCCGCGAGCGCTTCGCCGCAGAGCATGGGGCAGTTGTAGTAGACAAGGTTGAGGATCAGGGGTTTCTTACCGAAATAATCGCCTAGCTTGACTGGGCGGCCGGTGTCGTCTACGAAGGAGAGATCTCCGGGGACCTGGGCGTCCAGACGCTGCTCGATGCCGACGTTTTGCAGGTACGGGGGACGAACGTTCGCGGGCGGGGACATGATGCCTTTTGACATGCCTTGTCCCCAGGCCGTCGAGGCAAGAAGGATCAATGCTGACAACAAAAAGCTTTTAGCGCAGAGGGCGCTCAGGACCCGCGGAGGACGCTGAGAAATGCGCGTAACATCTGCTGAGTAGTGCTTCCCTACTGCGGCTGTCGAGCTTCGCTCGACCGGACAGCCGATGGCGGCTGTCCCCACATGAGTGGTGCCTGCACGAGCAGCAATGCTTAACATCGAATTTTTATTCAGGGCATTCACTTCTTATTTGTTTCCTTAGCTTTGCTCTCGGCATTGGAGACGGCGATCATGTCCGAGGGCTGCGTGCGGGTGGGGAGTCCGCGTTGGGCCAGGAGCTCCATGGCCCGATCGATGGGAATGCGGACGGTGCCGGCGTTCTCGTCGACGTAGCCGTAGGTGCTGAGAGTATCTTCTTCGCGCTGGCCAATCGTGTTCAGTTCTGTACGCTCATTCGTTTCGAGTTGTGGCTCGGGAAAACTTTTCCGGAGATATTTTTCGTAGTCTGCGCCTTCGGAATCGGTTTTGTATTCCGGCGGCAATCGACGGGTGTCGGCGGGCGCCTTCGCAGCTAATGGGCTCACCGGTGTCTGATCGGCCTGAGAACGCTTCTCCAGGACGTGGAAAAAAATGTTGACCGCGAGATAGGCCACGACCAGGGCCAGCGCCAAGCCACCGAGGAAATAGTAGACCGCGCGAACACCGATATCCCGGCGCTCGTAGTCGGCGTGTCCGTTGGTCTTCGCGGGATGGATGTCGTTCGTCATGCGTTCTCCGGAATTCCCGGCGGATGGGTGGAATGCGGGTCGAATACGTCGTTGGCCGAGACATCGTAAGCGGGCAGCAGCGGGAGAGCAGCAAGGTTGCGGCAGAAGAAGAATATCCAGATGCTGCCAATGGCAATGGGCACTACGATGTCGGCGATGGTGACGCTGAAATTGATCGAGAAGTTTGGCTCGATGTTCCAGAAGAGATCCACAAAGCGCATGAACAGGAGCCAAACCGCGAGCCAGACGAGTTTGCGAATGTTCCGCTTAAAGGGGCGCGAGAGCAGGATGACGAATGGGACGCAGAAGTGGAAGAGAGCGAGGAATACTGCGACGTAGCCCCAGCCGTGGTTGATGCGCTTCAGGTAGAACGTGATTTCGGTGGGCAAGTTGCCGGCCCATATGATGAGCCACTGCGAGAAGTTGAAGTACGCCCAGACCATGATGAAGGTGAGTGTCCACTTGCCGTGGTCTTGAACGAAGTCGGGCCGCAGCATCTCAGACATGGGCTTGTAGTCGTAGAGAATCCGCTCGACGACGATGGCGAAGCACATGGCGGCCAGGACTTCGCCGATGAGAATGATCAAGCCGTAGATCGTCGAGATCCAGCTGGGATCCAGCGACATGACCCAGTCGATGGCGGCGAAGGAGATGGTGAATGCGTAGAGGATCAGACCCGGACCGGCGACTGCTTTAAATTTCTGCGTGTTGTCCGGTGCGTTGGGCTTATCGGTCTGCTTCGACCACATGGACAGCAGGAGCGAGAGCAGATTCCAAATTGCCAGGTAGATAATGGCGCGGTCGATGAAGCCCGCGCTGTTGAGGTAAGCGTCCTTGATGAACTTGTGCTTGTCGAGATGTTCGCGGATGTGCGGATCTGCGATTGTGCCGAGCGGCTTCAGCCAGGGGTACATCTGGTGCTGCAGGACCGCGATGATGATGGGAATGAAGAGGATCGCCAGGACGGGGAGCGTGCGCATGGCGGCACCGAGAATGCGGCGGATGACCGTGCCCCATCCACCGCCGGTGAGATGGCGAATCATTACGATGGCCATGGAGCCGAGCGCGATGCCGAGCCAATCCATGTAGCCGAGCAAGTATCCGCGGTAGAACTCTTCGGGGCGCGTGAGGGCGAGTACAAGGGCGCCGAGGCTGAAGACAACGCCGACGATGAGGGCGCGCTGGCCGATCGTTTTGACGATCGGGGGCGCCGAGAGATCGAGTTGTTTCGGCGCCGTGCTCATTTCTGACCTTCTTTGTTCATCTCAGATTCTGGTTGCGAATTTTGTTTCGGCGCGAGGATCGGCAGAGTTGCGCCGGATCCGGGCTCGCGGAACGCCGGAGGCTCGGAAGGAACCTTCTGATCCGGAGGCACGTCGGCCATGGTTGCGTTCTGGCTGAGTTGTAGGGCACGGATGTAGGCAACGATGTCCCAACGGTCCTGCGTAGGAATCTGCGAAGCGTAATCGGGCATGATGCCGAAGCCGTTGCTCATGACGTCGAAGAAGTATCCCAGTGGAGCCTTTTGCAAACGGACGATGTGGAATGATGGGGGCTTGCGGGCGAATCCCCGGGACGGGACAAAGCCGTTGCCATCTCCAACGCGGGAGTGACACGGGGCGCAATAGATGTTGTAGCGCTCCTGACCTCGTTCGAGAACTTCCTTGGTGACCGCGAACGGCATCACGTTGCCTGGGTTGTCCCCGATCTTGCCCGTGTAGAAGTAGGCGTCTTCGTGGAGCTGGCCGCGAGCGACAGTGCCTTCCACTGGGGGACGGGCGGAGCGGTGGTCGGCGTAGAAGTCGCTATAGGAGAGAGGGTTCTGGCGTGGCTGGACGTGCATATCGAGACGGCAGGCGGAGGTGAGGGCGAGCAACAGCAGCACCGCGGCCACCGGCAAACTGTCGAGCTTCGCTCGACCGGACAGCCGGGGGCGGCTGTCCCCACATAAGCCTTCTTGCTTTCGGAGGAGGCGCATTAGCTTGGCACCTCCGAGATGGAGCGTGGGTCCAGGGTTTCCAGGAAGCGGCGGGTTTCGACCGGATTGTACTTCTTGTCGGATGAGAACACGATCAGGAAGAAACGGTCCTTGGATGCAAAGGCGAAGCGCGGAACGTTAAAGACCGGGTGATACGGCATCGGTAGGCCGTTGAAGGCCAGCATGCCGAGCACGGCGGAAATTCCGGCAAACAAAATTGTCATTTCAAACGTGATCACAATGAATGCAGGCCAGGAGTGCGGAGGCTTGCCGCCGATGTTGAGCGGATAATCGACGGCAGCCATCCAGTACTGCATCAGGTAGCCGGTACAGCCGCCGATGATGCCGCCGATGAGAACCGTCAACGGGATTTCGTCGAAGTGCATTCCGATTTCTTCGGCGAGGCCTTCGATGGGGAACGGGCTGTAGGCGTCGATCTTCTTGTAGCCGGACTCATGGGTTTTCTTGGCAGCATCGACCAGGGCTTGCGCCGAATCGAATTCCGCCATGAGGCCGTAAATGGGATCGCGCTTCGCCATTATTCTTTCACCTCCGCTTCGGGCAGGAGGGTGCGCATTTCAAAGATCGAGATGGCCGGGAGCAAGCGCAGGAAGAGGAACATAGCAGCGAGGAACATTCCGATCGTGCCGATATAGGTCATCCAGTCCCAGCGTGTGGGGTAGTACATGCCCCACGAGGAATTCAGGAAGTCGCGGTGCAGGCTGAGGACGACGATGACGAAGCGCTCGAGCCACATGCCGACGAGGACCACGCCGGAGATGAAGAACAGCGCGACCGGGCTGGTGCGCAGCTTACGAATCCAAAGCACCTGCGGAGCAAGGAGGTTGCAGATCAGCAGCATCCAGTACGCACCGGCGTAAGGGCCGTGCAGACGGTTCCACAGGGTGAAGGCGTCGTAGCGGTCGCCGCCGTACCATCCCATGAAAGCCTCGATGCCGTACCCGTAGGCCACGATAAGGCCGGTGGCAAGCATGACCTTCGCGGAATTCTGGAGGTGGCGCTCGGTGATGAAATCTTCGAGGCCGTAAATCTTGCGGATCGGAATGGCAAGCATCAGCACCATGGCGAAGCCGGAGTAGATGGCGCCTGCGACGAAGTACGGCGGGAATATGGTGGTGTGCCATCCGGGGACGATGCCGACGGCGAAGTCAAAGCTCACGACAGTGTGGACGGAAAGCACGAGCGGCGTGGCTAATCCTGCGAGCAGCAGGTACATCGTTTCGTAGCGGTGCCAGTGGCGGGCGGAACCGCGCCATCCGAACGAGAGCATGCCGTAGATCATCTTGATCCAGCGCTTCTCGGTGCGGTCGCGGAGGGTGGCGAAGTCAGGGATGAGTCCGGTAAACCAGAAAAGGGCCGAAATGGTGGCGTAAGTCGAGACCGCGAAGACGTCCCACATCAGCGGGCTGCGGAATTGCGGCCACACGCGCATGGTGTTGGGGATGGGGAATAGCCAGTAAGCGAGCCAGGGACGGCCGACGTGAATGGCCGGGAAGATTCCGGCAGACGCTACGGCGAACAGCGTCATGGCTTCAGCAAAACGGTTGATCGAATTCCGCCACGTCTGACGCAGCAATAGGAGGATGGCGGAGATCAGAGTTCCCGCGTGGCCAATGCCGATCCACCAGACAAAGTTGACGATCTCAAAGCCCCAGCCGATGGGTGTGGTGTCGCCCCAGATGCCGATGCCTTTGAGGAAAAGGTATCCGGTGGCGAACAGCAGCATCATCGTGAGCATGAAGAAGATGCCGAAGCCGATGAACCATCCGTTGGTCGCCGGGCGCGTGAGAACGATGGCGCTGATTTTTTCGGTGACCGTGCCGAAGGTATGGCCGGGTTCAATGACCGGGGCGCGTTCGAGCTCGGTTGACGATTTGTATTGCTCGTTCATGCTTTCAAAATCAATCTCATCATGATGCTTTCAAAATCATGTCACCCTGCATGCTTCAAAAATCATGTCCCATAGTGCACGCTTCAAAATCATGTCATCGTGAGGATGGCGCAAGCCCTACGAGCGACCTTACGATGGCCGCGAGCCGCGATGCGGTCGACGGGAAGCTCCACACTGCATGCAGCATGGAATTCCCAATCCACTGCATAATCGGCGTTCCTCCGACGAAAGGTCCTTCGCGCCGGCTCCGCCGGCTCTCTGGATGACAAAGCTGACATCATTGACCCTCCAACTCAGGGTTCGGATTTCTAACCTCTGCTAAGTACGTGGTGCGCGGGCGGGTGTTTAGTTCGCCCAGCAGGCTGTAGTTTCTGGCCTGCGCTTTCCACTTGGAAACGTTGCTGTTGGGATCGTTGATGTTGCCGAAGACGATCGCGTCGGCCGGGCAGGATTGCTGGCAGGCCGTCTGCAATTCGTCTCCGATGCGGATATCTTTGTTCTCGCGGACTGATTGCGTTTCGGTGTCAATGCGGCGCTCGTTGATGCGCTGCACGCAGTAAGTGCACTTTTCCATGACGCCGCGGCTGCGCACACTGACGTCGGGGTTGCGCATCATCTTATACTGCGAGGTGTCCCAGTCCTGGAAGAGCAGGAAGTTGAAGCGGCGAACCTTGTAGGGACAGTTGTTCGAGCAATAGCGCGTGCCCACACAGCGGTTGTAGACCATGTCGTTCAGGCCTTCGGTAGTGTGGTTGGTCGCGGCTACAGGGCACACGACTTCGCAGGGGGCGTTCTCGCATTGCATGCACGGGACGGGCTGGAAGAACGCCTTGGGATTTTCGCGGTCACCTTGATAGTAGGCGTCGATGCGAATCCAGTGCATGTGACGGCCGAGCAGAGTCTGCTCTTTGCCGACTACGGCGATGTTATTTTCCGACTGGCAGGCGACGATGCAGTTGTTGCAGCCTACGCACTTGTTGAGATCGATGGCCATGCCCCAGGCATAGGTTTCTTTTTCGTACTCGTAGTTGGGATAGAGCGTGACGTCTTTGGAAACTTCTTCTTCCTGCGCGAACTTCGGCTCTTCTTTGTATTTTCCGAGCGTGGTTTCGCGGACTAGCGGGCGGTAGCCGCCGTCGGGGGTTTCCATGGACTGCATGCCTTGCGTGGAGGCGAGTTCGTACTTGGCGCCGGTCTTGATGATCTTTACACCCGAGGCGATCCACGGGGCAGCCGTGGTGCGGAGTTCGTAGGCCCTGAAGCCCTGCTCGGAGCCGACGCGTCCAGCGCGTTTGCGGCCGTAGCCTAGCGTGATGGTCACGGAGTTGTCGGGGTGTCCGGCTTGGATCCAGACGGCGCCTTGAACTTTCTTACCGTTCAGTTCGAGCTCGACAACGTCTTTCGCGGCAAGTTGCAGGCGCTCGGCCATCTTGGGACCGATCTGGATGGCGTTGTCCCAAGTGAGCTTCGACATCGGCTTGGGAAGTTCCTGCAGCCAGCCGTTGTTGGAGAATTGTCCGTCGTAGATGGTGGGGTCGCGGCGGATGTTGAGCTCGATAGCGTTGGGGTCGGCGGTTTTCCCTTCCGGTGCACCTGCCGTGGTTTTTGCGGTTAAGGCCTTGGAAGATAAGGTCGTGCCTTCGATCCAGCCATCGTGCAGCGACTTGCGCCAGAATTGCTCGAAGTCGGCACCGGCGTGCTGCTTCTGCCAGTAAGCGCGGGTCAGGTCGTATCCAGTTGCATCAGCTTGTCCAGAAAGGAGCGCCACGAATTCAATCGCGCTCTTGCCATTGTAAAGAGGAGCGATCAGCGGCTGGATGATGCTTACCGTGCCATCGTAGGCGCGAGCATCGCCCCACGATTCCAGTTCGTGCGTTGCGGGAACGTGCCATTGACAGAGTTCGGCGGTTTCATCCTGATATAAGCCGTGATGCACACGGACCGGAACCTTGCCGCTCTTCAGTAAGTCTGCGAAGTTCAGGTCAGCGGGAGCATCATAGACCGGATTTCCGCCGAGGACGATCAGGAGATCGACCTTGCCTGCCTGCATGTCGGCGACAAGATCTTTAAGCGACTCGGTCTGATTAATTGGATTGGCGTCGACGGGATCGGTGTAGAAAACCGTCTTGCCGACATATTTCTGATTGAGCTGATGAGCGAGAGCATGCAGAGACGGTGGTTGGTGATCTCCTACCAGAAAGAGTGCGGAACCTTTGTTGCCCAGGAAAATGTCGTCATAGGCGAATACTGCAAATTTCCGCTCGTGGTCCGTAAAGCCCCCGGACAATTCTTTGCTCGGATAGTCCGAGTTCATCGGGGTCGTAAGCATTAGACGAGTAAAGCGCTCTATGTCCGCAGCGCGCAGTGGCAGTCGATGATCCGCCTTTGCGCCTGTTGAACTCGGCGTGCTCTCGATTACATAGAGGCGGTTCATGCCATGAAACACGCCCATCCGGTCCACTAGCTCCTCCCGGCAATCCACTTCGGGATCGCGGCGTTTGGCGAAGTCGCGGATGTAGCGGGCGTTGCCGGGGAATCCGGCGGAGAGGAAGTCGGCGTCGAGCGAGACGATGACGTCGGCTTTCGAAAAATCGTAGCGCGTCTCGACGGGCTGTCCGAAGGCCATCTTCGCGCCTTCGAGGACGTTGTCGCGATTGACCGGTTCGTAGACGTGCCATTTGGCTTGCGGATAAATCCTCAGGAAATTGCGCAACTGGTCGGCGAGCGTGGGTGACGTGGTCGTCGTCGTGAGAATGCGAATGCCTGCGCCTTGCAGGGACTTTTGCGCACTGAGCGGACCGCGGATCGCGCCTAGGAACGCTTGCCACGAGCGGACGTCGCCCATCGAGGTGACGGTCTGCGAGCGGTCGGGATCATAGAGGCCGAGGATTGAGGCCTGCGCGAAGATGTCAGTCCCGCCCATCGACGCGGGATGCAGATCGTTGCCCTCGATCTTGGTCGGGCGTCCGAGATGGCTCTCGACCAGGACCGGGCTGGCGTATCCGCCGAGCGTTATTGCCGTCGCGTAGTACATCGGCTTGCCCGGGATGACATTCTCCGGCTGGCGAACGTAGGGGACAATGGGCTCGAGCGGGAGCTTGACGCATCCGGTCATGCCGGCGAGGCCGAGGGATGCGCCCATTACCTTGAGGAATCCGCGGCGCGAGGCCTTGTCGAGCCATTCAGAAGCACCCTTGGGGAATTCGCGGTGCAGGGCTTCCTGGAAGGCGGGGCTGCCGGCGAGTTCTTCGAGCGAGCGCCAGTATTCGGGGCCGGTTTTTTCGGCCTTATCGTGCGCGATGGCGGCGTCGATTCTCTCGCGGACCGCGCCCAGTTCGAGCTTCTTGGTGGGGCAGATGTCTTCGAGTTTGACGAACTGCGATTTGTTGTCTGTCGTCATCCTGGCAACGGTGCCGTCCCTACGGGGCTCGTTTCATTTCTTGCAGCGCTCCCGGCACTTCCGTGCCGGGCTTTCATGTGTCGCCGCTATGCGGCTGGGGCTTGCCGGGCTTTACTGCTCTACCCTGACATGCTTCGCTTCTTTCGCCCCTTCGGGGCTTGCGCATCTCTTGTCTGCTATCCCACCGCTTACGCCGTGGGCTGTATTCTTTTGCCGCTTCGCGGCTTTTTGCTCTGTGCCGCTGTCAATGGGCGACTGCATCGGCAGCATCTCACAAGACCTTGTCGAGCTTCGCTCACAGCCGATGGCCGCTGTCCCACGCAAACCTCTACTTCTGAAACCCGAACAACTATCTGTGACAGGTGCTGCAACTCGTTATATCGCCGACGCTGATCTGGCCATCGGAGGTTTTTATTCTTCCAACGCGAACCCGATATTTGGTGATCAGGTATGCGCCGAGCGAATCCTGATCGGTGAAAGCGCGGCCATCCAGGTTGACGGGGTTGACCGTCGTGGGCTGTTGGTAGCGCATGTTAAAGACTTGATCGCGCGGGCGTAGATTTTTTCCCGGATCGCGATGGCATCCCAGGCACCACTCCATCTGCAAGGATTCCGCCTGGTACATCAGGGGCATCTGGTCGACCGGGCCGTGGCAGGTGTTGCAGCCGACACCCTTGGTGACGTGAATGCTGTGATTGAAATAAACGAAGTCGGGGAGCTGGTTGACGCGCGTCCACTGCAGCGATTCGCCGGAGCGATAGCTGGCGCGGACGGGCTCAAGGAGCTGGGCGTTAGTCCAAATCTGCGAGTGGCAGTTCATGCACGTCTTGGTCGGGGGAATTCCGGCGAAGCTGGAGGTCTCGACCGAGGTATGACAGTAGCGGCAGTCGATGCCGAGTCCGGCGACGTGATGCTGATGGCTGAACGGGACCGGCTGCGGCTTACGGACGCCGGCATAGGTCACAAAGGGAGAGCCCTGCACGATGTAAACGACTCCACCCAATGCCGCAACAATGAATACTGCGCCGAAAATGGTGGCGCGGGAAAGCGTATTCGTGCTGCGATGAAAGATCTGCGACATTCTCTTATGAGATCTAGCGAAGAGATCCGGCGGAGCTTAGTTGCTTAGCTCGTCCGCTCAGTGCGTCCGTTTAATGTTCCGAGTAAAGAAAACCACCCACAGGTTTTCGAGTTGGTTGCGAAACAGAGAATTATAAATATTTCGAGTAGCTTTGTCCTGCGTTTTTGAAAATTTGCGATAGAAAATAATTATGAAGCGTATGAAGTGAACGTAACTGGAATCATGTTGAGTTTTTAAACGGAAGGTTTTAGCGGCAAAGACCGAACCCCAGGGGCTGAAGCCCAAATCTCTATTGCTTCTGACGCGGCGCTAAAGCGCCGCTCTACCACGATGCAGTACTAGAAACTAGGAGCTAGAAGCTAGCAGCTTGTACTCAGCGGAGGTTCATCACCAGCAATTTTGGTTCGGTCATTTCTTCGATGGCGTAACGCAGCCCTTCGCGGCCAAGGCCGGAATCCTTCACGCCGCCATAGGGCATGTGATCGATGCGGAAGGACGGGACGTCACCCGCAATGACGCCGCCGACTTCGAGCTCTTCGTAGGCTTGGAATAGCAGCTTCGCGTCGCGGGTAAAGACGCCGGCCTGCATTCCGTAGGCGGTATTGTTGACCTGGCGCAGGGCCTGATCGAAATCCCGGTAAGGCTCGACGCTGACTACAGGGCCGAAAATCTCCTGGCAGTTTATTTTCATGTCGGACTTGGTACCAGTCAGGACTGTGGGCTCGACAACTAGGCCATTGCGGCGGCCTCCGCAGAGGAGGCGGGCTCCGGCGCGGACGGCTTCGTCAATCCAGGTGATGGTGCGGATCGCGTCGCTTTCGCGTATGAGCGGGCCGACGTCAGTGGACTCATCGAGGGGATCGCCGGTTTTCAGTTGCTTGACGCCTTCGACGAGGAGATCCGCGAATTTTCCATAAACGGAGTGCTCGACCAGGATGCGCTGGACGGAGATGCAGGTCTGGCCGGCATAGGCGAAACCTCCGGTGACGCAGCGGTCGGCGGCATACGCGAGGTCGGCGTCGCTGTGGACGATCACAGCGGCATTTCCTCCGAGTTCGAGGACGACTTTCTTTTTTCCAGCGCGGCGTTTGATGTCCCAGCCGACGGGAACGCTGCCGGTGAAGCTGATGAGCTTAATGCGGTCATCGGTGACGAGGAGTCCGGCATCGTCGTTAGAGAGTGGCAGCACGTTGAGGCCGCCGTCCGGCCATCCGGCCTGCTGCACGCACTCGGCCAGAAGCAGCGAGCAGAGCGGCGTTTGCGGCGCGGGTTTCAGGACAACGGGGCATCCCGCGGCGATGGCCGGAGCGACCTTGTGAGCGACGAGATTGATGGGGAAATTAAATGGAGTAATGCCGGCGATGGGGCCGAGGGGAAAGCGGCGGACGATGCCCCAGCGTCCGGCGGTGAATTCCTGCCAGTCGAGGGGAAGGAACTCGCCGTAGATGCGAGTGCTTTCTTCGGCCGCGACGTTGAAGGTGAAGATGGCGCGGTCGACCTCGATGCGCGCGCCCTTGATAGGCTTGCCGGCTTCCTGCGCGAGGGTACGGGCAAATTCTTCCTTGCGCTCAGTCATGAACGCGGAGACCTGGCGAAGGACGCGCTGGCGCTCGAAAGCGGGGAGGCGGCGGGTCGTGCCGAAGGCTTTGACAGCGGCGGCGATGGCCGCTTCGGCGTGTTCTTTGCGGCCTTGCGTGACGCGGCCAATCAGGCTGCCGTCGTAGGGGGAGCGGATTTCTACAAGGTCGCCGTCCTGCTGCCAACGTCCGTCCACGAAGAAACCGTGAGTCGCAACAGGCGCGATCGTCATCTCTGCCATTTTTGTCTTGCCCCCAGGGAAAGAACCTTGCTGCATTATAGGACTTTTTCGTTGGCGTGAATAAAGGCGGGAAACCACGAAGGCCACGAAGGTTCACGAAGGAAACACTGATGCCCTTACAATATTCTGCGGCGAAGAGTGCTCCCATGACAGTTGCTGAGGTTGCGCAGCGGATCCGCAGAAAAGAGTTTTCTCCGGTTGAGATCACGCAGGAGTGTTTGCGGCGGATTGAGAAGCTCAATCCTCAGATCAATGCGTTCATTACTGTAATGGCGGAATCGGCTCTGGTGGAGGCGCGGGCCGCCGAGGAAGAGATTTCTCAGGGAAAGTGGCGGGGGCCTCTGCATGGGATTCCGGTTGCGCTGAAGGATTTAGTCGATACCGCGGGAGTGCGGACGACATCGGCCAGCGCACTGCATAAGGATCGTGTTCCGAGGGAAGACGCTGAGGTCGTCCGGAAATTGCGCGAGGCCGGCGCGGTAATCGTTGGCAAGAATAATCTGCATGAGTTCGCCTATGGCGGGAGTTCTCTGATCAGCCATTTTGGGGATGTTCACAATCCATGGGACGTAAACCGGATTGCCGGAGGATCTTCGGGCGGATCAACGGCTTCGGTTCCTGCGGGGATGGCGTGTGCCGCGATTGGAACGGACACGGCGGGATCGATTCGCGAGCCGGCGGCGCTATGCGGATGCGTGGGGATCAAACCGACGTATGGTCGGGTTTCGAGCCGCGGGGTGATTCCGCTCTCGATGTCGCTGGATCATGTGGGGCCGCTGGCTTCATGCATCGAGGATGCGGCGATCGTGTTGCAGGCGATCGCGGGATATGATCCCGCGGACATCACTTCAGCCGAGGTTCCGGTTACGGATTATGTGTCCGTCCTGAAGGAAGGCGCGAAAGGTTTGCGAGTGGGTGTGCCGAGGGCGTATTTCTTTGACGATCTGGATCCTGAGGTGGCGTCTGCGATGGAGCATGCGTTGACCGGAATCGCGACTCTGGGTGCACATATTAAGGAAGTGCGGCTCGAGGGGAGCACTGACCGCACGGTGCAGGCTGCAGAGTCGTACGCTTACCACGCGGAGGATGTGGCAAAGCATCCAGAGTTGTATCAGGCAGAGACGGTGCGGCGGATTCGATCGGGAGAGAAAGTAACTGCGGCGGAGTACATGCAGAAGAGACGCGAGTTGGAAGTGGCCAGGCGAAACATTCGAGATGTGTTTGCCGAGGTGGACTTGCTGGTCACGCCCACTACGCCGCTTCCCGCTCCTACGATTGCCGAGTTGAGGGCTAACGCGGACGCGTTGCGCCCAGCGGAGTTGAAGCTGTTGCGGAATACACGGCCGTTTAACGTGTGGGGATTGCCGGCGATCTCAGTTCCCTGCGGGTTTACGCAAGGCGGATTGCCGATTGGACTGCAGATTGCGGGGCCGCATTGGCGCGAGGATCTGCTGCTGCGGCTTGCTTATGCTTACGAGCAGGCTACGGCTTGGCATAAGCGAGCTATACCGGGGCTGTAAAGAACGGCGAGATTTCGCAATCTGAGGTGTGGATCTGCTCGTCGTCGCCTTCGCTCGACCGCCGAGGCGGCTGTCTCTACGTGACCTGGCGTGGTGCCATACGTCTAACGAAGCGTACTCTATGTAATTATCGAGTTTCCTGCCTGCCCTGCCCTTGGAGTCCACATGAATCGAGTCGATAGGTTTTTAAAGAGTGTCTTGGCTTGTCTGCTCCTGTATGGCCTTTGCGCCTTCGCGCAGAACGCTTCCATTCAAGAAATCCACGGGATTGCTGTGGACAATATCGACCGCTCGGTGAAACCGGGGGATGATTTTCACCGGTTCGCGAATGGCAACTGGATCAAGCGCACCGAGATTCCGCCGGACCGGGCCGGGATCGACGTATTTACGAGATTGAGCGACCTAAGCAGTCAGCGTACCGCTGAGCTGATTAAGGAGCTTGCCACTTCGAATCCGCCGGCAGGATCCAATTTGCGAAAGGTGGCGGACCTCTTCAATTCGTATTTGGATGAGGCGGCGATCGAGGCGAAGGGATTGACGCCGGTGAAATCGAATTTGGATGCGATTGCATCAATCCACGACAAGAAGCAACTGGCGCACGCACTAGGGGAGGCGTTGCGTGCCGATGTGGACGCGCTGAACAATACGAACTATCACACTGCTAATCTCTTTGGGCTGTGGGTGGCACCGGGGTTTACCGATTCGGATCACTATACGCCCTATCTGATGCAGGGCGGGCTGCAGCTACCGGATCGCGAATATTACACCTCGAACAGCGAGAGCATGCAGAAGATTCGCGCGAAATATCAGCCGCACGTAGCCGCCATGTTGAAGCTGGCTGGATTTTCCGATGTGGATGCGCGCGCGGCTCGGATCGTGGAACTAGAGACGGCAATCGCGAAGACGCATCGCACGCTGGCGGAGAACGAAGACATCCATAAGGCGAACAATACCTGGAGGCGCGCGGAGTTTACAACGAAAGCTCCGGGCCTCGACTGGGACGAATACTTCAAGGGAGCGGGGCTGAGCCGTGTGGAGAGTTTCATCGTGTGGCAGCCCGAGGCATTTCTCGGAGAGTCGGAGCTGGTCGCGTCGGTTTCACTGGAATCGTGGAAGGATTGGCTCACGTTTCATTTGATCGAGGCCCATGCGGGAGTGCTGCCGAAGGCGTTGGCGCTGGAACGGTTTGCGTTTTTTGGCCAAGAGTTGTCGGGCGTTCAGCAGCAGCGTCCGCGGTGGGAGCGGGGCGTGTCGGTTGTCAACGGATACCTGGGGGACGCCGTGGGACAAGTGTACGCGCAGAAGTATTTTCCACCTGAAGCCAAGGAGAAGGCACAGGCGATGGTGACCGAGTTGATCGCGGCGTTCCGCAAACGGATCGAAGCGCTCGCCTGGATGAATCCATCGACCAAGGCAGAAGCGGAGGCGAAGCTTTCGACGCTGTACGTTGGCATTGGTTATCCGGAGACCTGGCACGACTATTCGAACTATGAGGTAAAGCCGGGCGATATTTTCGGCAACATATGGCGGGGGGATCTGTCGGAATACCAGCGGCAGGTGGCGCGGCTTGGGAGGGCGGTCGACCGCAAGGAATGGTCGATGACTCCGCAGACGGTGAATGCGGTGAATCTGCCGCTGCAGAACGCGCTGAACTTCCCTGCCGCGATTCTGCAGCCTCCGTTTTACGATCCCGAAGCTCCGGCGGCGGTGAATTATGGAGCGATCGGGGAGGTGATCGGACACGAGATCAGCCACACCTTCGACACGGAAGGAAGCGCGTTTGATTCGAAGGGGCGGGTGCGGAATTGGTGGACGCCGGAAGATCTGAAGCATTTTGAAGCGGCCACTGCGAAACTCGCGGCGCAGTACGACACCTACAGGCCGTTCCCGGATTTAGCGGTCAATGGAAAGCAGACGTTGGGGGAAAGCATCGCCGATTTGGCCGGACTCTCGGCAGCATATGACGGATACAAGGCGTCGAGGCAGGTGGCACCAACGGTCGATGGATTCACCAGCGATCAGCAATTCTTCATCGCCTTCGGGCAGAACTGGGGAGAAAAGTTGCGCGAGGCTGCGCTGCGCCAGCAGGTGATGACCGACGGGCATCCTCCCGGGGAATATCGCGCGGATACGGTGAGAAACATCGATGCATGGTACTCGGCGTTTGATGTGAAGCCGGGAGAGAAGCTGTATCTGGCACCGGAGGACAGAGTGAGGATCTGGTAGGGAAAAGCAAGGTTGCAAGGTTGCAAGGTTGCAAGCTTGCAGTGCAGGAACCAGGAGTTTGGAGTCGGCAGAATTAGGGTTTTGAAACCTTGAAACTCTGAAAACTTTGAAACTTTCAGCCGGCGGTCGCCAGCATCTCGTTCACGTCTTTCAAAAGCTTTTCGGCGGCTTCGCCGGGATCCTCGGTGGCGAAGTGATCATCTAGAAAGAGGATCTGGACGTCAGGAACAATTTCCTGAAATGCCTGACGGAGCGGCCTGCCGCGTACGATCTGTATGCGCGAAGAAACGACCGCCAGCTTCGCCTTGGTCGCCTTCAACAGGATGGGGGAGTCGTCGATCGCAGTGGTGGTCAGGGCATTGAATCCGGCGCCACAAAGAATTTCTCTCAAGAAGGCACAGACATCGAGAGAGGCGTAGACGCAAACCACGCGGGGGCGGGCGTCGCCGGTTTTTCCGCGCGAGTAGCGAGAGCCGAGATACGCCGCCGTGATGGCCTCTTCCATGCAATCGTAAGTTTCGAACTGTGAAATCAGGTGGGTAAGTTCCAGGACTCGGCGAATTTTTGGAGTTAGGCCGCAGAGTTTCAGGTCTCCGCCCTTGGCGCGCGCGGCCTGCACCAGACGCATGATGGCGCCGAGTCCGCTACTGTCGATGAACTCTACCTTTTCCAGTTGCAGCACGACATCGCCATATTTTTCGATGGCGTCCTGCACCTGCGAGTGCAGAGTAAAGACTTCGTTTCCGGACACGAGGCGACCGCAGCACTGGACCACGAAGACTTCGCCGATCGGCCGCGTTTCCAGGCGTAGCTGCAATGGACCTCCTCAAATTGGCGGGAATGTTACGTGAGCGCGACGGGCAAGTCAACGAAACTGAAACCACCGTGATGATGCGGTCAACTCCCCACCATCTCGTAAGACTGCGAACAGAGGCCGCTACAAGGATCTCCAGGGATAGAGATACCGCCGCTTAACGGCCCTTCGCGAGGAATCGATTGGGTAGGCGCCCAATTAATTGCTGTAAATAGCTCCCCGCTGACCTGCCACGCCGCTATAATTCGTTGTTAGAAATGGCATGGAGGCCGGCAGCGATCCCGGACAAGTCCACCAAATCTCCCCCAGGGACCCATGATCGGGAAGTCACTCCGCTCGTATCGCATCGAGACCAAGTTGGGAGCCGGCGGTATGGGCGTGGTTTACAAGGCCGTTGATTCCCGTCTCGGACGAACTGCCGCCGTCAAGATCCTTTCGACCTCCGCAATGAGCGCAGAGCGGGAAAGGCGCTTTGTTCAGGAAGCGAAGGCAGCGTCTTCTCTGAACCATCCGAATATCGTCACGATCTATGACATTGATACGCAAGAGATCGATGGCAAGCCGCTGCATTACATCGCCATGGAGTACGTGGCTGGCGAAACTCTCGACCAGCTGATCGGGAAGAAGGGACTGCGAATCCGCGATGCCTTGAAGTACGCCATTCAGATCGCAGACGCATTGGCCGCGGCTCACGCTGCTGGAATCGTGCATCGCGATCTCAAGCCGTCGAACGTAATCGTCACTCCTCAAGGCGTCGTCAAGATCCTGGATTTCGGCTTGGCTAAGCTGACTGAAGCGGGCGAAGCCGATGCTTATGCCGAAACCATGCACGGGGAGGGATCGCCCCTCACTGAGGAGGGAACGATCCTTGGAACCGTCGCGTACATGTCTCCCGAACAGGCTGACGGCAAGAAGGTCGACAGCCGTTCTGACGTTTTCTCGTTCGGGTCGGTCGTGTACGAGATGGCGACGGGACAACGTGCTTTCTCGGGTGGATCCAAGTTGTCGTCACTCTCGGCTGTTCTCTTTAAAGATCCGCAGCCTGCCTCGCACGCTGTTTCTGACATCCCACCGGAACTTGATCGGATCATCGCGCGATGCTTGAAGAAGGATCCCGAGCGCCGCTGGCAGACTGTGGCCGACGTGAAGGTGGCGCTGGAAGAGTTGCGTGATGAATTGGACTCCAGCAATTTAGCCCACGCGATTCCGTCTCCTGTCGTGCATCGAAGATCGCGGGCGAGAGTCTGGACTGGCATAGGCGTGCTGGTTGGAGTCCTGCTCGGAGTTGCACTGCACATCTCGTATCAGCGGGCATACTCTCAGCCGGCGGAGCCGCCCTCGTTCCAGCGGCTGACGTTCCGCCGCGGCGACGTTACCTCGGCGAAATTCGCTCCGGGCGAGACCGTTGTTTATAGCGCCGAGTGGGACGGCGCACCATCCACTTTATTTTCCGCCCAGCCTGGCAATCGCGAAGGGCGGGCACTGGCGCTGCCTAGTGCGAGAGTCCTTGCGATATCACCGAGTGGGGAGATGGCAATCCTTTTAGGCGGCGAAGATGTTGGCATACTGGCTCGCGTGCCATTTGGTGGCGGCTCGCCACGACAGGTCCTGGAGGGCGTGAGTGGCGCCGATTGGGGACCGGATGGAGACTCGCTCGCTGTGGTACGCGCAGTGGGTGGAAAGTTCCGGCTCGAGTATCCCATCGGCACCGTGTTGTACGAAACTGAGAAGCGCCCGCCGATGATGCCGCGAGTCTCGACCGACGGCAAGCTGGTGGCGTTTTTCGATTTCGATGTCGAAGTCGGCGACTACTCCCTGTGCATCGTCGGTTCGAATCATCCCCGGCAGGTTTTGTCACACGGGTGGCGTGCCATCGGAGCCTTGAATTGGTCGCCGGACAATCGTGAGGTTTGGTTCTCTGGAGGACAGCTTGGCGCCGATCCGGCTCTCTTTGCCGTTACTCTTTCGGGCGTCCAGCGCCTGGTCACGCAGACTGGTGGAATTATCGTAATGCAAGATGTGGCCCGCGACGGCCGCGTCTTGCTGAGTACGGTCAATTCACGCCTGGGAATTCTCTATCTGCCGCCGAATGGCGGACCGCAACGCGATTTAGCGTGGCTGGATTCGTCGCTGATCTACGAACTCTCGAACGACGCTCAATCACTTGTTTTCGTTGAGCTCTCCAATGGTCAGGGACGCAATTCTGCCATCTACCTGAGAAAGACCGACGGTTCTCCCGCGGTACAACTTGGATACGGGAACCGGCCCTCCCTCTCGCCAGACGGCAAATGGGTCGCGTGCATACATCATGAGCTCGAGCGGTCCCGGCTGATGTTGCTGCCTACCGGTCCCGGAGAATCGCAATTCGCAAAGATCGATGGTATGCACTTCGATGGTGTGGAGTGGTTCCCCGACAACAAGCGGATTCTTTTTACCGGCAATGAAACGGGGCACCAGACACGTTCGTGGATTTACGACCTGGAGACCAACAAGACATTGCCAGTCACTCCCGAAGGGACTCGAGGAATGCGGGTTTCGCCCGACGGCCAGTGGTTTGTCACCGTGGACCCGCACAGACTCCTGCTGACGCCGGTGGGTGGCGGGGATTCCACGACGGTCGTTGCCTTACAAACCGGAGAGAGCGTCGTGCGCTGGAGTGTCGATGGCCGATATTTGTTCCTGCAGCAGCGCGATCCTGCGGGCATCAAGATCAGCCGGTTGGAGATTGCGACGCACCGCAAAGAGCCTTGGCTCGTAGTCAAGGCTCCCGAACCGGGAGCACAATTTTTTGGGCCGTTGGCATTGTCGGCGGATGGCAAGGCATGCGCTGCCACCTTCCAACGCGATCTTGCAAATCTGTTTCTGGTGCGGGGACTGAAGTAACGGGGATTATTGTTGGGTCAACAACTGCTAGGGCGGGGTTTAACCAACTGACGATCCTTCCAAGAAATGCGAAAACATGAAGCGTTACTGCACCAACGACTAGATGGGCAGGGTCAACCCAAAAGTCAGGATTTTACTGGCTGTCTGGTATCACAGCTGGTGTGGATGCGAAATAACGCACCGTAACGTCGTCGCCAATATAGACGACACGACCATTGACAAGCGGCTTCCGCTGCGGCCTCGTTGGGTAGGAGAAATAGCGGACCGTAACATCTTCGTCGATGTAATCGACTTCATTCTTTCCTACCTGCACACGCTGAACCCTGGGCCTCGCAGGATTCACGGAGGGATTGACTGTGGCTGTGGCTGTGGCCGTGGCCTTCTCCGGTAGAGGTTCTGCAGTCTCAGTGCGAGCCTGCGGATCGATGGCAGTTGATGCCGGTCGGGCAGAGGATTCGGGGGGCGAAACCGGGCGGCGACCGTTATAGGCAATCCAGCAAGTCACGCCCACTCCAGTAGCAAGCACTGCCAAAGCTAAGGTCCACTGGAGTCTGCGCCATGGAACGTCGTTAGCAATCTGTATCTTCTTCGCGAGTAAGGCTGACGGGTTGCGCCTTAATAACTGCCTGGCCGCCGCCAATGCGGCTGCGTATCGCTGGCTTAGCGAATTCCTGGGAAATAGGCCGGGCAAAGATCCGGTCTGGTTGGGGAAACTCCTGGGTTGAGCTGCGAACTCTGCAACAGCGTGTGGGGTAATCGGCTGTTGCGTGACGGGTGCGGTTTTCTGTTCGAGTTGTGCAGCTTGAAGTATGGCGGCCTCGATTTGTCGCGCTATCAATTGATAGGTGCGCACCTCGCTGTGCTGGAAGACATGCACTTCGCTGAACAGTACCTCCAGTACTCCCGCCAGGCCTCGGACATCATAAATCGGCAAGATCAGAAGCGATTGGGCACCGAACTGCCGACAAATTGCCCCTTCAATCCGTGTGTCTGTCTGGGCGTCCTCGACACGGAGAATCTCACGTCTTCTCGCCGTGTCAGCCGAAACGGTCAGTGAAGCAGTGACCTGCCGCCCCACATAGGTTGCGGCAGTTCCACTCCCGGCTCGGTAAATTAGTTGGCCTCCTTTAAGAAGGGCAACTGCGACCCCAGTGGCATTGGCAGCGTTTCGAGCAGACTCCACCAGGCGGTCCATGGCACCATCCACGTCCAGATCTCCGTTCCTGAGCATCCGTTGGACTTCCATCACGGCGGAGTGCGATCGGCTACTGACCTGACTCTCCTGAACCGCAAATGCGTTGGCCAAGAGCTGCTGGAACGTGTCCTGATCGACGCTGGAATCGTTACTCATACCACAGTACTGTTACCGCAGGTAGATATAAACTGCCGTGCTTTGATGCCGAAATAATAAAGAAAGATGCACATGCGAATTAGTTCGACGAATCCGCCGGCTCAGCCTACGCGTAGAGGACTTCGCCACGACCGGTAGTTTTGCCAACGTGGGGGTTGGGGGACCCAATCCCTGAACCATTGAGCTTGCCTTGCCGTAGAAAGTCATCTTAATCCCGGTCCTACCATTCTAACGCGCGCGCTTGGGCTTCAGGTTGAGCGTACGAATCAGCCGGAACAAGTGGTTGGCGTGCACGCCAAGGATTTTCGCCGCTTCGGTGTAGTTCCCATTAGCCTGCTCGATGGCCCGCTCGATCAGCACCTTCTTCGCCTCACGAATGCCCTCTGCCAGTGCATTCACGGCTTGCCCTGACGCGGCAGTTTCCTCCAGAATCGAGTCCGGCAGATCCTCGGCTAGAATTACCTCCGTCGAACCCAGCACTACCGCCCGCTCTATGGCGTTTTCCAGTTCCCGCACGTTGCCGGGCCAGTCGTAGCGCGTGAGGCAGGCCTGAGCCTCCGGGGAAATACCGGCCACCCGGCGTTTTACCTTCTCTCCGTGCTGTGCCGCAAAGAATGCCGCCAGCAGCGGAATATCCTCCCGCCTCTCCCGCAGGGCAGGCATCTGGAGCGAGACGACGTTCAGCCGGTAATAGAGGTCCGCACGAAATGCTCCGGTGCGCGATGCCTCTTTCAGGTCGCGATTCGTCGCGGCGATCAGGCGAACGTCGAGTTTGATGGAGCGTGTACCGCCGACGCGCTCGAATTCCCGCTCCTGCAACACACGCAGGAGTTTGGCCTGCATGGGAAGCGCGAGTTCCCCGATTTCATCCAGGAAAATGGTCCCGCCTTCCGCGACTTCCAGCTTTCCTTTCTTTTGAGCAACCGCGCCCGTAAATGCTCCCCGTTCATGTCCGAACAGCTCGCTTTCGAGCAGAGTTTCAGTGATCGCCGCGCAGTTGATGGCGACAAACGGTTTGTCGACCCTGGGACTGTTCATGTGGACGGCCCGGGCGACCAGTTCTTTTCCGGTTCCGCTCTCTCCCGAGATGAGAACCGTCGAATCCCGCACGGCAACCCGGGAAACAAATTCGTAGACTTCGCGCATGGCCTTGCTCTCGCCAACCATGCTGTGATGAATATTCAGTTCCTCGTGCAGGCGGCGGTTCTCGCCATCGAGCCTCTCCAGGTGCCGGGCGTTTTCTATGGCGAGCGCAGTGATGTTGCCTAGAGTCGTTGCCACTTGCAGAAGATCGGAGTCGAAACGCGAGCCCGGAGAACTGGCTTCGAGGTACATCACTCCAAGCACGTTACCTCGGACTTCCAGAGGCACCGCCAGCACCGAGTGCACCCGGCGTTCGAGCAGGCTTTCCGCTTCGCGGTAAGAGTCGTCACTCTGGACGTCGCTCGAAAGCACCGCCAAACTCTCCTTGAGAACGCGGTTCAGGATAGTTTGGCTGGCATGAATCGGCTGGTTGGCTCCCAAGCGGCGGTCGCGACCCATGATGGAAGAGAATCCGTCGGCGCCGTCTTCAGTCAACAGGATGGCGGCTTGATCGGCCGGGACAGCCTCGAGAACAGCCTCCAGTACCTTTTCCTGAAGAGCGGCGAGGCCGCGCACCGAGTTCAAGGTTCGGCTGAAATCCAGCAGCACATTCAGATCGCGGACAGTTCTGGCGGTGGCAGGAAGAGACTCGGGCCGCCGAGGTTGCAGGTAGAGGGCGTCCTCTTTTCGCAAGATGACGGTCGCCGCTCCGGGGGCAGGCGATGCGTCAAGCTGAAAGGAGGCATCGGTGCTGGATTCACCGCCTGGACCCTGGAACACAAGAACGGAGTTGCCCACCCGGATCTGGTCCCCGGGTGCTAGAACTCTCTCCCGTATAGGCACGCCGCTGACGAAGGTGTTGTTGCGACTTTCCAGATCCAGCAAGCGGAAGGCCTCGACCTCCTTGCGGATAATGCAGTGTCGACGCGATACCAAGGAGTCAAGCAGGGAGATCTCATTCGCGGGATCGCGGCCGATCGAAAGCTCCTCCGCATCCAGTGGAAAGACCTTTCCCTTCAGGGGACCGCTGACGGCCTCCAGCCGTGCGCCGACAGGAACTGCAGCCTGTTTGCCCGAGTGGCCCATGACGCCATGAGTATACTCGGACACCCCAGGCTTCGCCGTCGCCACCTAACACAAAGGTTAGGTCCTCGCGTTTTTGTTTGTACTTCCCGGCCAAAGGTCCAGAAGCTTTCCGAAGAACAGGAGCGGCAAAGTGGATTACCCCTTATTTTTCAATGAGCCTCCGGTTGTGACAGAGAAGAGCTGACTTGTCAAGGATTTGGAACACTGCTTGCTTTACTAAAGTCACTTGCGACGGTCTGAACCGAGCAAGAATTCCCCAGGTCCCAGAGGAGCAAGACAATGACGGTAAAAATGAATGCGAAGCTGGTAGCGAAAATCACGATTCTGACCGCCGTAATGATCGGCACATTCCTGGCAGCGAGCGTTCAACCGGTACCTTCCGCTGATGGAGGTCCCCTCCTTCTTTGCCCGCCGAAAGCAACGAACTGCCAATCCTCCCTGCCGACGCTGCGGAGAGCTAGTTAAGCCGCAGAGTCCAGCCTAACCACCGTCTAGAAAGACGCAAATGAGTTTTTGGGGTCGGCTCCGGTAGGTGCCGACCCTTTTGCTTTGTCCCCATCGGCAATCGGGCTTAGCGCTTGGAGGAGGCGATGGTAGCCAACAAGCTGTCATCTGCGCCTTTGTCGGTGAGACGCTTCCGGGCGCTGGCGCTCAGGGAGAAATCGACTCCGTAGGTGTTAACCAGGGTCGCCATGCGTTTGCTGGTAATCCCGCCAGCAAGTCCGATTTCCACTTCGCCAAATGAGAATGGCGGCGGTTTGTTTGTTTTGGGCTGTTTCGCGATTGCCGTAGATGGCTCGGACGCATGCCAGTCTGCTTCCTTGGCAGAGATGGAGCCCTCCGAAAGCATCTCGGAAAGATGAGTCTGGGCAGTCTGCGCGTGCTTAAGATCTTTATCGCTCTGTTTGGCAGCCTTCCTGTACCACTTCGCCGCTTCTGAGGGATCCTGCGCAACCTGAATGCCTTTTTGATAGAACAACCCAAGTACGACCTCGGCACCCGCGTATCCCTGACTGGCGGACTTCCGCAGCCATTCGAGGCCCTTGGCGGAATCCTTCGCAACTCCCTTTCCTTCCGAATAGGCAGCGGCCAGATCGAATTGCGCTTTGGAGTCTCCCGCCTCGGCCTTGTGGCGAAGCGCATCGAATTCGGCCGTCTGAGCCGAAACCAAGGCCGTAGCCAAGGTAGCGGAGGCCACAAGCATCCTGAATTTGAGCCGAAGAAGCATGAGTCCGATGTGCCGTTCGTTTACCGAAGCCATTCTCTGCGTTTGCAAGCCCGGTTGGCAAGCTCTTGACATGCGCCGGGTTCTGCATGAGCATTCTTTTCTATTGCGTGCTCGCCGGCCGAGTCCGGATCTGTCAGCGTGAACCGATGAAATATTGCCCCTCGTGTCATAAAACCTATCCCGGCGACTACAACGTCTGTCCAGCGGATCAAACCGGGCTGCAAAGTAGCCATGAATTTCAGCCCGGAATGATCATCCGCAACAAGTACGAGATTCTCGCGCGGATTGGCATCGGCGGCATGGGAGCTGTCTACAAAGGACGACACGTCACGTTCAACGAGTTCTGCGCCATCAAGGTCGTCAATGATTCGATTGCGGGCGATGCAAACTTCCTGCAGCGGTTTCAGACCGAAGCAGTGGTAACCCGCAAACTGCGACATCCGAACGCGGTGCGCGTGGATGACTTTGATTACACGGATGACGGCCGTCCGTTCATCGTCATGGAGTTGGTGGAGGGACGGAACGTTGGGGAAATCCTTCAGGCCGAAGGCGCCCTGCGTGTGCCGCGGGCGGTTCACATCGCTACCCAGGTAGCCCGGGCGCTCGGAGCCGCGCACAAACTTGGGTTCGTTCACCGGGATATCAAGCCGGGAAACATTATTCTCACCGTCGATGAACGGGGACAAGAGACGGCCAAGGTCCTCGATTTCGGGATTGCAAAACTTCGTCAGGCTGCCGGAGATGCACAATCGGGAATGACCATGACCGGCATGGTTGTGGGTACGCCGCTGTACATGTCGCCGGAGCAGTTCATGGGGAAGAAGGCGGGCGAAGAGATCGACGGGCGCACTGATCTTTATTCGCTTGGCGTTGTGCTGTATCAGATGGTCACTGCGAGGCTGCCCTTTGAGGGCGAAACTCTGTACTCGATCATGATGCAGCATATGCAGGGAGCTGTGCGTCCGCCGGATGAACTCGTGCCTGAGTTGAACATTCCTCCGGCGCTTTCGAAAGTAATTCTGAAATCGATTGATAAGTCGCGCGAGTTGCGATTTCAGAGTGCAGAGGAATTTGTTGCTGCCCTGGACCAGGTGGGAGGTGATACTCCTTCCAGCACGCGCGTTGAAGCTCCCGTTGCCGGAGTTTCGAGCGTGGCGACTAGTCCGGCAAGCAAGAGCTCACCGAATGTGCAGGAGCGGCCTACGCCCCGGCCCATTCAAACAGACCAGGCATCGACTCCGCCTCATTCTTCGGCGTCTGTAATTCTGCAATCGCCGGGCGTTACGCCTGCGCCTTACGTCCCCTCTGCGCCATCCACCCAGCCACCCTTGCCCAAAAGCGCCGCGCAGCACCTGTTCGTCCAGCAAAGGACATTCAAGGCAAGGAACGTTCTGGTGCTGATTGGGCTGTGTCTGGCGGTTGTCGTGATTGCGGGAGTCGGCTATCTCAAGTACCGGACCATCCAGCGCACGAACATCGAGAACGCGGTGGTGGAAAACCTTAAGAACGCACCATCGCCCGCCGTCCGTGCGGCCAAGATTAAGGTTTCTGTGTCTGACACGGGCGAGGTAATACTTGACGGAGTCGTTCCGAGCATGGCGGATGCGACGACTGCGGCATCTTTGTCAGCCATGGTTGCCGGGGTAACCCGAATCAACAATCGGCTCCAGGTGGTTCCTCCCATAGCTCCACCTCCGAATGGGAATACCACCGAGACTTCGGATTCCTTGGTCAGCAAAGGAATGGCCTCTCTCGATGCCGGCGATTACGCAACCGCCATCGACTGCTTCACAAAAGCGGCGAATGATCCGAACAACAAAAGCGCCAAAGAATTGCTTGAGACTGCGCGGCGGGCACAGAAGACAGAAGAAGAGTTGCTGAAAAAGCGGCGCTAGTTTTCAGTTCTTTCGCGGTCCGTTACTCAAGCCTAACCGACAGCATTTTCCCGCACCAGCACCGGCGCAGGCTGCACAACTGGTTGGATAGCTTGCACGACCGTTTGCGGCACCGCGACAGCACCACCGAATGAACTGAATGCGCTTTGCAGTTGATTCGCCAAGTACGGTGCGAACATGACTGCTCCGCTGAACACGTAATAGATGACGGACTTCATGTCGGTCAGGCTAACCGTGCCCGCGAACCCGGCGTAGAGAAAGTAATAGCCGAAACCGATAAACACACCCAGGATATTCAGCAGTCCCAAGAGTGCCATGAGCCGGCTGGAACTCGCGACCATTACGGGCTTGACGCCAGCAGGAAGCGGGTTGGGCTGATTGCCCGCTTCCTCGGACAAAGCATCGCCGAGGAACCAGTTCTGGCTGCGTAAGAGCCCCACAACACTGAACACAAATGCAAAACCTAAGATCGCGGTCATGATACAGAACGCTGCCCAGAAGACCGTTTCTTTTGAAACTCCAAAGTTTGCGGGAGCGGGCGCTCCTGATTGCTGGGCCCATGCCGCCGCCGAACTCAACAAAGTGCCAGCCAGCAGAGTTCGGATTTTCATTGGAATCCTCCACCACGCGATTTGCGCTCTTTAGGAGAAAGGCCCTCTCTCCGGGTCTCGATATAAATCTCAGACCGGAGCACCGTCGTTTCTTGCCAGATAACTACTGTTTACCCACAGGGAATCAGCGGGATCGATTCTGCTCCAACCATTTTGCTCCTGATAAACATAAAGAGGAGCGCCCATATTCAACGTGTTCCGCACGATGCCGGACAACGAAGGGAGGCTGCGCACGTTCAGCACGCCGACCGTAACACGCGCTGCATATTGCGCGGCTGTCTTAGCCGGCCCGCCATTCCTGGTCAGAAAATGACTGTCTACCCAACTTGCTTTGGGCGGATCGATCGCGCTCCACCCATCGCGATCTTCGAATATGCTGACGTCTACACCGCGACTCAATTGCTTGCTGACCATGGCACTCGTACTCGGTTGAACGCGCACGTTCAGCGTGTCCACTCCCACTTCCGCCGCGTACAAGACCTGCGCCTGTTGCGCAGGAGTCTGCCCGCCAGAGGTCGCTGCATAAACCGCCAATTGCTGTTTGATCAACGGGATGAAATTTGCTTCCGCAGCAGCGACGGTGTTGCCCGAGAAGAATGCAGTGCCAGGGCAAGTTTTCGTGGTCCCGGTCCCATTGGTGCGCACTCCCGTGTTGAGGTCGTACCAATAGTGATAGACGCAGCTGTTCGAGTCAGGGGACAGATTGAATCTCTTACATAGCAGCGCGAAGATTTGAATAATGCAATCCCGATGCTGAGGAGTCATGGAATCGAGCCCGTCGAAATTGCCCACGTTCTCAACGCAGATTCCTTTGCGGTTAGCGCCCTTGATTCCGGCAGGAACTGTATCGATCGATCGGCACACGGCCACTGTTCCATCGGGAAACGTCGTCAGGTTTTGTGCGATCTCGGAGAAGCCCCTCTCCAGGTTGCGCTCGTTCCATGGCCCCGAGAAGGTCAAAATGATTACTCTGATGAAAGTTCTGGTATGAGGGAACGAAGGTGGGGTGACACTGCACGAGTTGGATGACGCGGCTGAACGAGGATGCGTCTAGCCACGACGTAAATTCCGGAACATCGCATAAAATGAATTTTCCCTGCTGTTGTCTCATGGCTGTTCTACCTGGCTGGCCCGGTGTCCGATCGTGCCGCTACGGAAATCGGTGAACTCCGCCATGGATCAAGTCCTGCTTTTGTACTACATCGATCGAAATGCATTTGTCAGGGATCGATCACGATCCCTGACTGAATGCTTCCTTCACGACCTGAGACTCGGTCTGATCGGCAGCGGACTGCTGCTCTTCCAGCGTCTTGGCCGCATTGTTATCCGGAGGCGGAGGCGGAACATCCGAGGGCACGGTCTTCGTGTCGGGAGCTTTCGGCAATCCGTTCTGACCCTGCTTCGAGGACAGATCCTTCATACCGTTGTCTAACTGCTCCTCGAACTTGTTGTGCATTTCCTGCAGGTCATCGACACCGACAGCGATTTCCTGACCCGTAGCACAGTCTGATTTCTTGCTTGCGGAAACAGTGGCTGTCACCTTGCGATCATCATCGGGAGTGTCGGAGGTTCGCTTAATGACGTCGCCCGCAGTTAACTGGCATTCCTGGCCATTCGACGAAACCGTGAGATCGCTGGCCACGATGAAAGTGTGCCGGGCTGGATCGAGGGCGGCCGGAACTTCTTGCGACGTAGTGGTGGCAGAATTCTGCTGGCTGCCGGAAGAAGCCTGTGCCTCTGCTTGCTGCGCCGCGAGTTGGGCCTTCACTTCCTCGGCAATAGCCTCCTTCACTTCAGGAGTCAAAGTGACCGGGGCAGAGTTCGAGGCGGAGTTGTCATTGCCCGAGGGCTGGGACTGTTGCTGGTCTCCTCCTGCACTGCCCTCTCCATTGTCGCCGTTCGCGGCTGCCGCCCTGGCCGCGGCCCGGGCCTCATACGCGGCTTGAAGATTCGCTGAGATCAGGTAATCCGTTAGCCAGAACGCCGCGGAAGGGTAAACGGGATATGGTGCAAAATATCCGCCATAGTAGCCGTACCAGGGCGCACCACCCCAGCCCCAGCCGTAATACACGGGCGCGGGCCATGGGTTGTATGCCCAGCCGTAGTACACGGGAGCGTAGTAGTACGCGGGATGATAACCGTAATAGCAGCAATAGCCGCCATAAGAATACGAACGATAGACGCTGGTATAGGTGACGTGATTGACTACCACGGTCCGCGATACGTACGTGTGGCCGCCCCGGGTAACATAGGCGCGCTGGACGTAGCCAGAGTTCCTTCCCGTCGTGACGACGCGTGCGCCGTTATGGGTACTGACAATCGTCCGGCTGCCGTTCATTCCGTGGTTAATCTGCATCCCGTTGCGATTGATGGTGCGAATCTGTCCGTTCGGACGAATCACCGCAGATCCACCGCCCCGGAGAGACACTTGCCGTCCGGGGAGAGGCCGATTCACTGTGTTCGGCCGGGTCGCCATCCTGGCATTGGCATTGGCATTGGCATTCCCCATGGGCCCACGAGCATTGCCCGTTGCTCCGGGCCTGCCCATAGTCGTCCCAGGTCTGCCCGTGGTTCCGGTGTTCGTCCTTCCGCCCATAGTGGTGTTGTTCGGCCGATTTGCCATGTTGGTGTTCGGATGATTTCCCATCGTGGTGTTCGGTCTGTTTCCCATGCCGGTTGCGGGCCTGGTATTCGTAGGCGGACGATTCGTCGGCGCAGTCCGGTTGGCTGGCGCATGCTGAGCAGGAGCGCTCACGTGAGGCACGGGTCTGGGCGGGGGCGAAGAACTACCCTTCTTGTCGTGTTGGCCCTCAGCTACGGCAATCAATCCGGCTAACACAAATAACAGGACCAAACTCCGTACCACATTCCCTCGGCTTTCAACTGGATTCATGACAAACTCCTGGCTAAATAGTGATGGCTGGTAAGGCTGCGTTACAAAAATTAAGCGTCTCCGCACAAAACTGTCACCTGCGAACCTCGAAGACAGCCTTCGTGTGTCAAAGCTTGGACCTGGGGGGAGGCGCCGCACAACCGAACGTCAGTTCGCAAATTGTTGCGCTCATTCATAAGAGCCAAACCCTACAATTTGCGATTCGTTTCGGTCAAGGGCGCGGGGACCAGCAAATTCTCGTCCTGTCAGGGAGGGCAAGTCAAGTCTAAAGGCGCGTCGTTTCGAGAATCGGCCGGATCGCTCCTTGCCGATGCGGGGTATAATCCTGCGTCAAGGGGGTGCTTCGATCAGACCCAGTTCAATGCTGAAGGGAACACCTATCCGGGAATGAAATTCAGCGAAAAGTACGATCTTCTGGAATCGCTCACTACAGGCGCGGTCGAGACTTTTGTAGCCAATGACCAGGTCCGGGGCGAGCGTGTGCTCGTGCACATTGTGGAGTGCGCCCCCCAGAAGCCGGATCAGACTACGGCAGAATGGGTTCTGGAGTCATTCCGCAGACTCGCCCCCGAACCGCCGGGACCGGTGCTTGAAACGGGCAGGTACAGTGGTATGAAGTACGCTTATGTCGTCACCAAACCTGCCGACGAGAGTGTGGTGAAGGCCTGGGTCCGGCGATACGAGCTTCAGGCGGAGGAGACGAAAGAGACCAAGGTTCACGCGCTCAAGCGGGAAACCAGCGTTCCGGCTCTTGTGGCGCCGATGACGCCGCCCACCACACCGAAAGAACCGCCGCAGGCGCCCCCCGGCCAGATGACTCAGTTATTTCGCGATTTCGATTCACTGGCAAAATCCAGGACTCCGGAACCCGCCGTGCCGTCAATTGCCCCTCCGATGCGACCAACTCCCTCAACCAGTCTGCCGGGCGAGTCTGGGGTGCACGCGGCTGATCCGTGGGATCCCTCCAGCATGAAGTCTGCTTCACCGCCGAAGGAACCTTCATTCACCACTCCTCCAGTTCCGATCAAGCCTGTCGCTCCGGAGTCGTCGCATCCGGTCGGTCGAGACAGTGCGAAACCGGGCGAATTTACCAGCTTCTTCCAGGGCCCATTCCGAGGAGACGGGCCCTCGGACATGCCAGCCTACTCATCACAGCCGATCGAACCTCCGAAAAAGAACGTTGGAGAGTTTACCGCTCTGTTCGGCGGCGCAACCCCTAAGCAGCCGACATCGCAAGCACCACCAAGCGCTCCGGGGTCGAGCTTTACGTCGATATTCAAAGACATGGACACTCCCCAGCCGGCGTTCAATGCATCGGCGCCGATGCAAGGCGGCGTCGTACCACCGGCTCAGGTCTTACCTCCTGTATCGCCAGTGAACGCCACTCCGATGCCGGACCCGGTTTTCGCCTCCTCGCCGGCAGTGATTCCCGACCTTCCGGCACCGGCGATTCCGCCATCTCCGAGCATGCCCGCCGAAAGACCTTTTGCTCCGCGGCCGAGTTCCATGCCCGGAGATGGCGCTACCGGCGCATTCATGCACCCCAAAGGCGATCCGACGCCGGTCCCCATCGAAGCATCAAGTGGGCCGAGTCCTTACACGCAGATCATCTCACGCTCAAAACTCGCGGCCGGCGAAGAGGCGGAAGCCGGGCACACGCCTGCTGCGGGAGCGGGCGCGGGAAAGTTTGCCGCCCCCCCGATGCCCAAAATCCCTGGGGCTGCGTCTCCGCCGATGCCGAAGATTCCTCCAGTGCCTGCCATGCCCAAAGTGAAGGCACCCCAGGCGCCGAAGGCTCCCAAGATCGACGCCGCTGCGCCACCGCCGGTGTCACTCTGGCCGTTAATCATCACGCTGACGGTGCTTTTCTTTCTGGCGGCAATACTGGTGCTGTACTTCGTGCTGAGGCACTAGGAGTTTGCCGTTGATCGCTGGCTAACGACCACTCGTGCGAAGAGATACTTCAGGATCAGTTGGATTGGGGAAGAAGGATCAGCAGCTCGAGTGTGGGATTCGGAAGCTCTCCAGGAACATACGCCGCGAAGTTGCGCGCACGATTGACGGCCTCCCATGCGGGCCCGGACTGGTTCAATGCGAAATATTGATACTTGAGCTTCACTGGGATGGCACTCGGCGGGTTCGTTAAGTGGCGAAGTTGAATTCCTGGCAAGGCCTGCCGCACCAGGTGCTCGATGTGAGTCGCCGAGCAGGTTTTCACAAGCTGCGGCACTCTCTGAATCACGTTTTCTTCCGTCGTCTCCGCGCTCACCGCAAGATACATCCGCGTGTTCGCCAGATATTTGTCCTGCTCGATCGCCGTTGCATAAATCGAATTCGAGCCTGGCATGAGCTTCAGCGGCAGGGACACCAAATTGGTCGGCACGACAGTCTCGAGCAGCGCGCGTAATTTTTCGTCGAGGTCGGCAAAAATTGGTCCGAGAGACTCATGGACGTATGCGGGCAGGTCGCGAGGCCGCAACTTCTGCGAGAACGTCGTTAGCGACCCGGCGAGCGAGACCATTGCCGCATAGAGTTCCTCGGGGTGGCCCTTCTTGCTCTCGTACAGGTGGGAGAAAACCGGGAAATTGGAATTCACCGTGTAGAGTAGCCAAAAGTTCGCGATGTCGGAGGCGGTAAAATCGGCGAGGCTCTGATTTTTCTGGCGGCGTCCGGCGGAGAGCTGGGTGCTGCGCGCCGAAAGCAATTCCACCAGGCCGCGAAGCAATCCCACCAGGTATTCGTTCGCTCCGATCTCGATTAGCGGCGGAACAAACCTGGGATTAAGTTGATATGTGCCCGCCGTGGTCCGCTCGACATTGGCGATCCGCAGCACCGACGAACCCTCGCGGTTTTCAGAGTCCGCGAGCAGGCGCATGTTCTTTCGCGCCACTTGGATGGGTTTCTCGCTGGCGCCGGTATTCTCATCCCGAAACGAGGTGACTTCCGCCAGATATCGCGTGCCACTTTCTTTACCACTGGAGACGTTAAGTCCGCGTTGCCGGTAATCGGGAACCGCGAGGTAGATGTCGAGACTCTTTGTCCCCGGATCGAAAAACTCCTCCAGCGATTTGGATGGCGGCGGAGGGTCTGCTTCGGGAACTTCGAATAAAAGCCCGTCGGGAAAAATGCCCGCAGCGCGCGTGACGGCGAACTGCCCCTCAGCGAGAAGCTCTCCGTTGATCGCCAGTTCTCGAAATCCCCAGGGACAGAATTTCAGTGCCTGCAACCGAAAGTTGAGAGTGTCCTCGAGAAAGCGATCCTGGACCTGCAGGTGCTGCGGCGTCAGAAAGGTGCCTTTGGTCCAGAGAACTGGTTTCAGTTGCTTCATGCGAATGAAATCCGGCGTGCCGGTGTAGACGTGGAATCGGGCGTCAGGCCGTTTTTAGACGGCTGCCCACGATAACAATTCCTGAGCCAGGAAGCAAAGGGCAAACGGGCAAATCACAGGGTAAAACGGCGTCTGACCCTTGAAGGTAAGGACTTCGACAGCTGGGAGTTAGCTCTTGGAATCCTGGTTCGAATCCGGGGGATTCTGGTCTGAGTTCCAGAGACCTTCCATAAACTTCTCCCAGTCCTGCGTCCGGGCGCGGAAGATTCGCTTGGCGCTCCGAGAGAACATGGCAAGACCGAAGTCGCCGCGGGCACGGCGCAGAACGATCTTGATCTCGTCGACCACATCATCCGGAATCGAGGCGTTAACCTCGAGGCTTTCGAGTAATTCGAACATGTCGGGCGCAGCCGCAATGAGGCTGGCGTTCGCATTGGCTTCTATCTCTGCGTCCACCGATGCCACCGGCAATCCACACCGGTCCACGACCCTGGACAATT
>Ga0209580_10000251_pt1 | contig 33022 bp, 35 predicted proteins | sample Coa_R1_5_FD_187153 | JGI IMG/M metagenome (GOLD analysis project Ga0209580, IMG submission 187153) | Surface soil microbial communities from Centralia Pennsylvania, which are recovering from an underground coalmine fire - Coalmine... | ecosystem: Environmental > Terrestrial > Soil >... | reverse complement strand
GAACGCATCCGGGACCAACCCACTAGCGAAATCACGCAAACGGACATTGATGCTGCCGAACTGGGTCTTCGGCCAGCGTTGGAAAAAGCACTTGGTGGTCCGATCTGTGGAAGGATCACAGAGCAGAACCTCGAGATGGAAGGCCACGATCCCGATTTTGCGCCGGCAGTGCCGTTTGTAACTTCTTTCTCCGGGGTTGTGGGCGCCGCCGAAACAATGAAGTACCTCATGGGCTTTTGCCAATCTGTGCACTATCAACAGAGCTTCGTCTCGTATCGCGGTCGTGCAATGCAAATGGCGTGCAAATCGGACTGCGAATGATACAAACATTCCCAACCGCAAAGTGCTTCATAGAGCCGTTCCCGACACTTGTGGACGACCTGTGCGCGAAACTGACGGAGTGGCGGAAGCAAAACCCGAAGACTCGTTTTGTATTTGCGACCAAAAATCGAGTTCATCAACAACCGGGAACAGAGCCTTGCCGAAACCGACACACGCAGACTTTTGCGTCTGGACGTGCGCGTCGCTGCACACAGGGTTTGGCCTTATTTGTGCACGATCGGCAGGAGTGCCCTGCGCGATTTTGAAAGCCACGGCCCAGCACTGCTGGAAAGAATTGTTTCGGTTGGAGGACAAGTTCCTGAAACGTCGGTCGCCTCGATTCCTCACTACACGACTGCTCTTAGCTTTTTCTGCCCGTTGCAAGTAGTAATGGTCAACATCAAGTCGGTCATTTTTGGCGTGGGCTCGGATCATTCGCCAGCTTGCGATTCGCTTCCGCAACCACATCGGAATCGGTACTGTCGGTTAATCTAGACCTCAGGAAATTGCCGCCAGGAAGATATCTGTTGGGCCTGCAAGCAGCGGACTCGATCTTGGGCTACTACCCAATCAAAGTCGCAATGAACACCCGCTTTGTCCTCGACTCTCAAGGCTGTTCGACGTCAATATTAGAATGAGGGTCAAGGCGGAGCTAGGAGCCAGGACATGTACGAGCACGAACTAAAGAGACAGATTCCAGATGCGGATTTACTTCTCAAGCTTGAACCTGAGGAGCTTGCCGGTGTCCTGCTTCCCATTCTGCGTAAAGAGGGCGCGGCTTATCAGGGGAAAATCAGCGGATACAACTTCTGCAACGGCTTCCGGCAGATGCAAGAAATCTATCCCCGCCAAGCTGTTCCGGTTGTCACATGCGCCATCATGGAAGCGTGGAACTGGATGCTAAATAATGGTCTTCTCGCTCCAACTCCAGACGACCATACTGGCGATTGGGTGTTCCTGACGCGAGCCGCAGACAAACTCCAAGACCCAGTAGACTTCGAGAGGTTTCGCAAAGCTACTCTTCTTTCTCCAAAACTGCTGCATTCGCGCATCATCGAGTCTGCATGGCCGACGTTTATCCGCGGCAAGCATGACACTGCCGTTTTCGAAGCATTCAAAGAGGTCGAGGTGGCAGTTCGGATAGCGTGTGGATATGACGCGAAGGTAATAGGCGTTTCGCTTATGCGGCAAGCCTTTCACCCAGAAAATGGGCCTCTGACGGATACGTCTCTGCCCGAAGCAGAGCGCCAATCACTCAGCGACCTTTTCGCGGGTTCGATCGGCTCGTATAAGAATCCAACCAGCCACCGTACCGTTCAAATCGATGACGCACTAGAAGCCGGCGAGATGCTCATGCTGGCAAGCCACTTGCTCCGAATCGTCGATGCTCGCATCGCGCTGGCAAAAGGACCTCAAAAATAACCGCAGCATCACTCGCCAACGCGCTTTTTTCCATTTACGCCGTCTGCTACAAGAGCTATTGGCTGCGGGCAACCGACTGTTTGAATTCGCCTGGCCCCTAAGGAGTCAAGCAACTCGGGAATCAGGCCGCATTTCTGACTCTGATGCCATCTTCAAGACTTACAATGATTAAACAAGTATGGCAATTCCTCAGCGCAAGAGACGGGACTGGTTTGACCGCGGAGCAGCAGCCTACGCGCCCGTGCGCGCTGAGCAGCACGGCCAACAGATCTACGCATGTCCTATCTGTTTGACATCGTTCGCTGTCGATGCGCTGGCCGACGGCAGATTATCATGCGAGCATGTTCCTCCAAGGAGCGTTGGCGGGAAGGAGTTGGTGCTGACATGCAAACGATGTAACAACTCCGCTGGTACAAAGCTCGACGCAGACGCAGCTGTGAAGGAATCGGTGCGCTCCGCAATGGCTGGTACACGCGAATACCGCGAACGGGTGAAAGCCGCGATCGGTGATTTGCGCGTCAATGCCGAAGTTCACTTATCTGGCGGTAGGTACTCGCTCATCGTACCGCGCCACATCAACAAGCCTGGCACCGCCGATAACCTGAAGGCGTTTGTCCAACCGGGCAGTTCGATGACTATTGAGTACCAGCGGTTTTCAGAACTCGGCGCAAAGATCAGTTGGTTCAGGGCGGGCTACCTCGCGCTGTTTGCTGTCGCAGGCTACAGATTCGCGCTGGATCCCGCGATGGAGATTGTGCGTCGCCAAATCCTCGAATGTGACGAACGTCGGATGCTGACCTTCACGTCTGAAATGTCCGACGATATTCCACTGTCGGTTCTCAGGATTCTGCGCGTACGCGCACCGGGCTGGCATCGCGGTTGGGCCGTGGAGTTTGGTCGTTACTTTTTGCATTTCCCATCCGCTGGCGATTTGGACTTCTACGAACGGATGGCTACTTGCGGGAGCGCCATCACCCCATACATGACCACATATGAATATGTCGGCTGGCCTATCGAGCCCACGTTCGGGCTTGCGACAGCGTCTGGTGATGCATCCTCTAAACAACTGGTAATTGAGTGGCCGAGGGGGATCGTGGGTATTTGAGCCACACGTCACGATCCAGGCGGAACGAGAAAACGGTCTGCGAAACACAAAGATTATACGTCTCGCCTCTCACGCTTGCCCCCGTTCAGTCAGTACTTAAACGTAATGCCGGTTTGCACAACGTTGATCCGTCGAAACTGAGGTGGCGAAAACCCGTTTTTGTAAGAGACGGTCAGAGCAAACCTCCCAGTCGGATCGAGATTGTAAGCGCCCGTAAGCACGCTATACGCTCTCCAGCCTTGCACCTTCAGCAAGTGCAAGCTGTGGTCTTTTGACTCGAACACAGTGTTTTCCGTCACTCCCAAATAGCGCCCCGTGAGGCTCTCGTCGATACTGAACCTTTGAAACTCGATGACGGAATGCACGACTGGAACAAACCTGGCGATCTTGTACGACGGCAAGAGCTGGGTCGCATTTCCTACCGACGCCTTTACCGTGGTGTCTTTCAAAGCGCCTCCGAGTTCCGCACCGATATGCATATCAAAAACGTACCCCCACAGTGCCGGTTTGGAGTTCTCAACCGTCCAGGGAATCGGTGTACAGTTCGGGATTGGCGGTTGTACTGTGCACTGTGCGATCTGAAGTTCACGTGCGAATTTCTGCAATGAGCGCCTTCGTTGCGGGTTGTACAAGTGGGCGAAGTAGAATTTGAGATCTGGCGTGGCCATCAGGTTGTGCCGGTCAAACTCCTTATCGGTTTCATAAGTCACGCCTGGTGAAACAAGCAATCCTTGTAATAAACCGTTAAATTCGAAGATCCGGCTGACAGAGGCGCCAAAGTCAATGGTGTCCGCATATTTGATACCTGTAATTTGATTCTGTCCGACGTCGGCTGTGGCCAGTGGCTTGAACTGGAAGCCAGCGTGTAATCCTCCGAGTGAAGGAGCTACCTTGCCGTAAAGCGTCCAGGCGGGCTTGCTGCCTGTCGCGGCGGAGTGATTGAAGTTTAAATAATAGTCGGCAGCGTCTTTACTTGCTGGAGCTTTCCCCGGGGCAATCTGACCTTTGGTGTCTATTTTGACCAAGTTGCCAAAGACATCGAGCAATCCTGGTACCGCATAGGGAATCTCTTGTGTGTTCTTGTCATTGTTCAATGTCACAAAGAGGCTGCCAATGCTCTCCGGACTTGGCGCCAGTCGCGGTAGGCTCTCCGCGGTTATCGTCGGCGGAATTGGGGTGTCGAGCTTGCACCGAGCGCTGAGTGATCGTAAACGCCGATCGAAGTTTTCAGTTTGCAAGGTACAAAAATCACCCGGTCCTTGGCGGTATCCGAGATGTGAGACAAATTCAAAGCGTGTCTGTGTTCCGACCGAATCGAGCGGACTGACTAGAATGGTCGAGTCGACACTTATGTCGATAGTAGCGGGTGTCGGCGGTGTACGGTGCGACGGTGATAGTGTAAACGGCAGTCGGTATTTCTTGCCGGGCAAAAGGAGTTCGGTCGCTCCGTTGCTTGATAAAAGCGAAACGATGAGCCATTGACGGGCGTGTGGATACGGAATGATAGTCGCCGTTCCAATGGGTATCGGATTGTCACTGAGCGTTAGGTGGCCAGTGCCGGTGGTTCCGGGCACTTCCTCTTTGCACTGGACCGCCACAAGACTTGTCGTGACAATTTTGTAATCTGCTGGCGTGCAATCAGGAGTGTCGCCTGCTGACAAAAGTGGTGAGACAGCAACTACTAGAACAAGGCTAAAAAACAGAGTATGTTTCTGGGGCATGATCTTCATTGCGGTTCATAGTTCGCGCGCACGAGCCGCACTAAGTCGGCAACGGTGCTTACGCTACCGCCGGGATTCTGTGTTGGATCCTTCAAGTCGCGATAGTGCATCACCGCGTTCTTGCTGTCTCTAAACTCATCCTTCATTTGCTGCTCTAGGAGCTGAGCTGCCTCGGGATAGAACGGCAGGTCGTGGCGAGAAGTTGACCAGACCACCTCGAGCTGCATTGTGTCAGCAGGATGAGAAGGCGCCGTTGCCCAGGAGGTTACAACATCGATAACACGGTCATGGACGCTCATAAGCTTTAACCTCTTCATCTCAGGGCCTAGATTTGGTCGACGTGCTACGAGAAAGAAGGCCGCGCAAATGAGAGTCACCGTGGAGAGCGCGGAAATCACGACAACCGCTTTCTCCTGGGGACTCCTAAACAGGATCTTCATGTAGCCTGCCTTGCTGCTGAGTTAGGCGTCAGTATGCACGAAATTAGCCGCCTAGCTACGGAATTCAGCGTCTTTTTACGATTTCAGAACAGAGTTTAGCTTTCTGTTTACGAGTCGCGAACTTGGTGTATGCTCCCGCACTTGCCGAGTACTTAGGCAAACAATTGCTTCAGGGGACTCTGACCGTGTTTAAGCGATACTTGACGATAGTCGCCACATGCCTCGCATCGTCGCTCGTTCTAGCACAATGCATTCCAATTCCAAATACCGGCACGCTTCTCAACCCAAGTCCGAACGCGGGGCGGTGCCAGGTAGAGGCCGACGGCTCCTTCTGTTACCTCGCCGGAAAGGACCAATCGATTCCGACCGGGAAGTGCGAAACGCAAGGCCGACCTGGCAACTGGAACTGCACATGTAACATGGCAGGCCAACCCGCGCCATATTTCGTCCTGAATCCAGGCTTTCTCGCTAACGATATGCACACGCCAGGAATTATGAGCGGTGGCATTGGCCTGCTTGCGGTGAATGGATTCTCTGGAAACGTTACGGTATCGTGCTTGGTCTCGGGACCTATACCCGCTGAGGTACATCCGTCCTGCACGCTAACTCCGACAGCCGTAACCGTCGGATCAATAGGTGGATTCACCAACCTTTCCGTTCCCATCGCTAATTTGCCGCTCGGGAACTACACAGTCCAACTTTCGGCGTCTAGCGACGATGGAACTACCGATCTCACGTCCATGCCCCTCGTCATCTCACCGCCCAAACCCAAAGAAAGTGGCGGGGGAATTGCAGCATTCCTAATATTTGTGATTCTGATCGCAGCGTGGCTCCTGGAGCGCAAATGGCGAATGCTGGCATCCACCAGATAGCTTCACAAACTGTTCCTGTAAACGCCTCGAAGCACAGAACAGAGCGCGAAATCGTGTATTGCCGGGTTATAGTACTCATCGGCTCCGTAATACTGGCGCACGCACTTTCTTGGGAATGGCTTCGGTATTACACGTCTGAACTCGTTCGCCACGTAGTTTTGGTCAGGAATCTTCAATTGGTTCGCATTTCTCCGGATACTCTCGCGTGGGGTACGGAGCATTTTTGTTATGTTACGTCGTGCACTTTTATTGACGTGTTCCTCGGGTGTTTGCCACTCATGTGGGACCTTCATGCAGGAGTTCCACGTAACGCAGCGTGCATAAGCGCGACCGCGATAGGGCTCCTATGTCTTAACATCACGCGCTTAACCGCGGCATTGGCGTTGTACAGATTTGGTATTGCGTGGTGGTTCGCGGATGGGGTTTGCGGCGGGATAGCCTACTTCGCAGCGTGGATGGCTTTATGGCGCGCTAGCGCATTTGGGCGAGAAGTACGAGGCGCTTTTTTTGTTAAGGTCTGAGTTGCAGCCCAGACCGCTTCGGGTTCGTGAACACTTGACCACGGAATTTTTCGGCGACTATCACCCTGATACCATGCAGATCCCGTGTCTGGATGAGGACAGCTGTTCGCAAAGACATCACTTCGTTTGGAACATTCCTCAGCACTCTGTGCCATGAGTTCTGCCATCATTTAGACTTCCTGAAGTTTGGATTCCGGCAATTCCTGGCATACTCGCGGTTTTTACGAACGAACCGCCACACTGTATCGTGGAACTTCTCCTAAGAAGCTATTTTAATTTGGGCAACCTCTCCCTCGCCAGCGCTGGCGCATTGACTGGCCAAGCACAAACAGAGGTTCAGGCCAAGACGGGAGCAGTGGCAATAAACTTCCATGAAAAAGAAGCGCGGCAATCCGAATTGGGGCAAGCCAGACATTCACCCCACGACTCTGATCCAACCGAACTCATTTGAGCAGGTTGTTCGAAAGCTGCGATTGTCTCCACATCAATACGCTGGGTCTGTTCAGCTGAAAGAATGGGTACGGAAAAATAAGGATCAAAAGTACGTGCCGTCAGACTTGCTGGAGGCCTGGGATTTCGACGCTGCGAGCGAAGTTTGAAAACCATTTGTTTTTTTTGGTCGGACGAAGCCCCGGTTGTCATATGACACGACCTCTTCAATTAAAGGAATTGGGCCCCGGCTTTGCGTTCTCGGTACGGGCTGCAGCAAGCTGATCTGTTAAAATGTATTAACAGGGCAGGGACAGCTGCCTTGTTTCATGGTGTCCAGTTTGGTGTCCATTAACCCCGAAAATAAGCGGCACGGGATGGAAAAACAGGAAATCGTGGAAACTTTGGAAAATGGGGAAAAGCAATAAACACGCGGGTTTCCCAGCAAATGTAAGCCTATCAAGAGGGGACGTAGTTCAGTTGGTTAGAACGCTGCCCTGTCACAGACGTCCTCTCAAATCAGCAAACGGTGCCTCCTCTGTGATTTGATCCCGGTAGAAGCACTTATAGCGGTTCACACTGACTGACTGTGCACGAGTGAAAAACCTCACCTTCCCTGTGTGATTCCGCGATAGTCGGTGTGCGGCCACTGCGCCGGAGTCACGGCTCCGTGCAAACCTTAAGATTCCCCAGGGACCCCTGACTCAGACCCTGCCTTCGTCGGTGTCAGCCAGCAAACGCGTTATTCCAAGAAAATTTGAGCGTGCAAATCGCCGGACGCATGTCTGCTTCCGCAGAAAGGAGGAACCTCTATGTCTCGCAGAGTTGGCCAGATCATCGCGCGAGGCGATCGTCGTTGGCTCGTTCGCGTCTATCTCGGCCGCGATCTTGAAACGTGCAGGCGCGCTTGGCACAATCGAACCATCTACGGCTCTCTCCGGTTCGCACAGGCCAACAGAGGGCCAGATATTCGCTCGGACGCATGCCGGTGGTCAGAGCGACCGCGAAAATACATGCTTGCGGAGTTTGAGACGCAATCCTTAGAAACGTTCGAGCCTGTTTTCTGGTCAGCACGCGCATTTCTTTACACTGCTGCCGAGGAAGCTGAACTCCCTGCGTTGGATCGTTGAGGAGCAACTGCCAACGGATGGCCTGTCGTATTGCCGCACGCAGAACGGCATCTCACACTGGATACCTACTCCCACGTGCTTCCTCACATGCAGGAGGAAGCCGCTGCGAAGATGGAAGCGGCACTAGTCGGCGGCCTTTCGTTGTAGTCCCCTCTCTTCTGATTCCCAAAAATCAACATTTAATCGCTGCTCACCTCTGCGTGAACAGAGAGGAGGTTCCATGTCTCGTAAATTAGGTCAGATCATTGCAGTTCGCGAGAACACTTGGATGATTCGCATTCCAATGGGCTGTGATCCTGAAACGAAACAGCGCAATTATTACAACCGTACCGTTCATGGCTCACTCCGTCAGGCGCAGAAGTTCCTTGGAAAGAAGATCAATGAACTGGGAGCCAATATCGAGAGGGATGGCGCGAAGATTCGCTTGGATCAATACCTCGATCAGTGGCTCAAGACAATCAAATTGCGGATCTGCAGCAAGACATATGAAAGCTACAAGAGTCTGCTCGCAAAATACATCCGCCCATCGCTTGGCAAGAAGGTGATCGTGGCAATCAAGCCATTGGACGTACAAGCAATTTACCAAGAGATGTCAGCTCGCGGGCTCTCGCCGAGGACAGTCCAAGGCGCTCATTGGGTCCTCAACGCCGCGTTCAGACAGGCTTTGCAGTGGGAGATGACCTTGGAGGTGCCGACCAAAGGAGTCAAGCTGCCACGGATACGAAGGCGGGAGATGCGAGTCTTCAGCGTGGAGGAGGCAAAAACTTTCTTGAATTTGCACTACCCACTATGTACGGCACCTTGTTCGCCCTGGCCGTCACCACTGGAATGCGTCCCAGCGAGTACATCGGGCTCAAGTGGCAGGACGTTGACTGGGAGCGTGGAACCGTCAGCGTGAAGAGAACCTTGCGAAAAGGGCCTACGGGTCAGTGGGAATATGGTGAGACGAAGCGTGCGGGAAGTCGGCGAATCATCCGGCTGCAGAATTGGGTCCTTGCGAGGTTGAAGGACTTGAAACAGTGCCAGACAGAGAACCCGGTTGTTGATCCAGAAGAATGGCCCGAAGCCGTGGATCTCATTTTCATCACGGAGTTCGGAAGACCAGTAGTGAATAGCCTTGTCTACAAGCACTTCAAACCAATCCTGAAAAGGTCAGGGTTGCCAAATATCAGACTCTATGACCTACGTCACACGGCAGCAACCCTGGCGTTGACGGTTGGTGTTTCACCGAAGGTTGTGTCTGAGCAACTCGGACACACGAGCGCAGCCTTCACTCTAGATGTGTATTCGCACGTCCTGCCTCACATGCAGGACGATGCTGCCGCAAAAGTGGAAGCTGCTTTAACGGGAAGCTTTTAACAAGCTGGAGCCGAGAAGGTTTTTTCCACCTATTGAATCTCGAAGTTTTGAGTCTTGAACGAGATACCCATCAGCGTTGACCCGTTAACGCCGGTGTGCCTTACTGCGCGTTCGCGAAGACTGTCTGTCGACAGTGAATAGATAAGCGACTGGCATCTTGAGAGCAGCAGCCATGCGCTCGAGCTTTTCAAAAGAGGGAGCATTCCTTCCCCGCTCAATCAAGCTAAGAAAATCCACAGACATCCCTATCATCTCTGCAAAGTCTTCCTGACTCTTCCCCAGATCATGCCGGATCTGAAGGAGTCGAAGGCCGAATTGCTTTCGGAGGCTGTTCAAAATTAGCTTGCAACCTACCGAAAGTCTGGCGTAATGTGATTCCGGGTACCACCGAATGAGATTACGGGTTCGCTGAACTAGTTACTCTGATGTGCCTCGCTGTCCTCGAACACGAAAAGCTCATGAACAGGGATGCCGAGCTGGGTGGAGAAAACTTCTAGGTTCTCAAAGGATGGAGCGTTGATCCCGCGTTCGATAAGACTAAGAAAATCGACGGAGATCTCAAGCAGTTCCGCGAACTGCTCTTGGCTCATACTCCTAGCCAGCCGGATGGTCTTAAGGCGATTGCCGAATTTCTCGCGAAGGGCCGACAAGTATTGCACCTGTGGGCCGAATGTCGCTCATACTCAGGTTTCTAACCACCGAATGAGATTACGGGTCGTGATGAGATTACGGGTGGAAGCTTTGTATTCCAGCTAGCACTCACCGCTGGCGAAGTGCATTGCCCACCATTATTGAGGAAATTAAAGGGGCAAGGTAAGACTGAGTCCGCTCTCACGAATAGTAGCGTAAGTTATTGAAAATACAGCGTTTCAATGTGCCTGCGAGTGTGCAAGAGGAGATTTCGCACGTCATCCTTTATTAGTTATTAGTACGTTCCCAACGGCTTTGAGCAGGGAAGTCCTTGGTTTCAAACCTCTTGGCCTCCGCTAGGCAATGTACATCCCATGGATTCCTCGATCACAATCCGTTTACCCAACCTTGGAATCTCTGAAGAACACGAAAGACAGCAGGAGCCCGAATTTTCAGACGAAGGTCTGCTGGAAAAGATCTGCCTCGGAAGCACGGAAGCGCTTGCCATCCTGTTCCATCGCTACTCGCGTCTTATCCGTGGGATTGCGCTCCGCGTCCTTAAGGACTCCTCCGAGGCGGACGATCTGGTTCAGGATGTGTTCGTTTTGATTCATCGCCTCTGCGGTAGCTTCGACAGCTCTAAAGCCTCTGCACAATTCTGGATCATGCAATTGGCCTACCGACGCGCCATCTCGCGGCGTCGTTACCTGAATTCCCGGCATTTCTATAGTCGGTTGGATCTCAACGAAGAAACAGACCGAGTCGTGGACCCGAGAAATGGTCACTACGAAAACTCGACCAACCAAATACTGGCTGAATTGGATCTGCAGAAGATGTTCCGAACCCTATCGGGAGACCAGCAGAATACGCTTCGCCTGCACTTTATCGAAGGCTATACGCTGGATGAGATTGCGAAGATACTTGGCCAGACGAAGGGCAACATCCGGCACCACTCATTCCGTGGCTTGGAGCAGCTAAGAAAACTGATTTTCGGTAGCAAATTGCCGGGAACGAGAGCAGTATGATACAAGGTTCGTCCACACCAGGAGCAGGGGCGTTGTCTCAAAGCGGACCCCATGACGAATTCCTAGAGCTCTGCGCCGCTTCGACCTCCGGCGAGCTAACCGACGACGAGCAGAAACGGCTGCAAGAGCACCTCGCCATCTGTGCGTCCTGCCGCGAAGTCCTTCGGCAATACGAATCGATCATCAGCAATGTAATTCCCGCAGTTGCCGCCGGCGAAGAAACTGAACGCGTCGGGCCCGCTGAGACTTGGACTCAGGAACAACAAGAACAAGCTGAAAAGGCTTTATTTGACCGTCTCGGCAGGGAAGAGAAGTGTCCACCCGAAGAAGGCCGAGACAAGAATGGCTCGTCGATCTTCCCCCATCGCATTCTCCCATTCTCCAGTGAGTCCACGTGGCGAAATGTCTGGATGCTGTATGCCGCCGGAATTCTACTTTTCTGCGCGCTCAGTTTCTTCGCCTACCGCGTGGGCATGCATCGAGCGAACGAAATTGCCAAGAGTCCCCAATCAAAGCCGAGACAGCAAGAACCCACTCCCGCCCAGACTTCGCTTGAGGAGCAGTTGAGCGATGCTGGCCACGACCGCGCTCTCGTCAGTGCGGAGATCGCTCAACGCGACAAAATGATTGCCGATCTTCGCCGCCAACTGGCGCGACAGTCCGCCGAAATAAACGAAATGAAGGTGGCTCAGAACCAGCTTGAGGACAATCTCCGCGCTGGCGATACCAGCCGGCAAGACCTCAGCCAGCAAAAGATCGAACTGACTCAAAAGCTGGAGTCAGCCCAGAACAGCTGGCACTCTCTCCAGGAAAAACTGGAGTCGCTTGCTCAACAGTCTGCTCAAGATGCCGCCCGCGCCAAGGTATCGGAAGCCAAAGTCGGTGATCTCACACGTGAGCTTGAAGAACAACAAGGTGAACTCCAGCAACGAGACGAACTTTTGGCACACGACCGCGATATCCGCGAATTGATGGGGGCTCGCGACCTGTATATTGCGGAAATTTATGACGTGGCAGGGACGGGCGAGACCAAGAAGCCCTATGGTCGGGTCTTCTTCACCCGGGGCAAGTCGCTAATTTTCTATGCTTACGATCTCGACCAACAGACAGAACTCAGGCGAGCGAGCACGTTCCAAGCGTGGGGGCGGCGGGGTCCTGACCGGCAACAAGCCATAAACCTAGGCGTTTTCTACGAAGACAACGCCACGAAAAAGCGCTGGATTCTAAAATGCGATGATCCGAAAACCCTGGCGCAGATCGATGCGGTGTTTGTGACGGTCGAGCCCGACGGCGGCAGTCATAAACCAAGCAGCAGGATCCTTCTGTCTGCTTATTTGAAGGTCACCCCCAACCATCCGTAGCCATCACGAAAGTCGGCTTCGAATCCAAAGATCGGAGCACTCGATCTGTTCGGCGCGGCTCAGGACAGGTTCAAACAACTCCCAGCCCGTGACCCGCTCATAGACCGAATTGCGGCAGTAAACTCCCCTCAAAGGAAACTCAGGGAAATCCGACTGCCCGGCATTGAAGCAGAATCCCTGGTCGATAAAAACGGCCTTGAATTTCCGGGCCTGAGCTGGCCGGGTGAATATCACCCGACGTCCATCTGCGTTTCCCGTAGATCTGTCCAGAACCAGAATTCGCACAAAATCAGCCAGATTGCGGGTTCTCTGCATCACGTGAGCCTCCGGCAGATAATCAACGATCATGTCCGTTGCCGCGTCGCCCACATAGCGGACGCCCAGTTGCAGTCCGCTGCTGCATGGACTCGTGCAACCAGCAATCTCGATGTGGAGTTCCGGACTGTTGTTCACCAGCCAGTCGGTAACCTCAATCACGGCCACTTCCGGAAGAGGCAATCCGAGACAGGCGCCGTTGGCACAAGTCACTGAAAGAGGGAGTGCACCCGCCCCATCACGCGCTTTCGCTCGAAGATACACGGCGTTTGGTGCAGGGTTACGTGGAGCATTACAACAACGTGCGTTTGAACAGCGCCATCGAATACCTTACGCCGAAGGACCTGCTCGCCGGGCATTAGCAGGAGATTCAGGCGGCAGATTCGTCACCAGCAGGCCGCGTGACGTGTCAAACGGGTTATCGGTTTGCCGCCCAAGGGGACAGAACCTGAGCGCCTCGCCCTTGATTCCTAGTTGGTTTCATGTTGTGATGGCCGGGTGCTTCTCGCCCGCCCTTCCGCCCCGCTAGCCCCATATGTGGAAAAGCTCTGGTACTGCGACGGGCACCGAGTGGTCAATCGCACGCAGCGGTTGCTGCCCGATGGACGATTTCAGCTGGCCATCAGTCTCGCGGAGGGCCCCATCAGTGCGCTGATCGATCCGATGGACGATGGCGGAGGGGTCGCGCCCTCACTACTGATTGGAATACGCTCGCGCTTCAACATCATTGATACCGCCAAACTCCGTTCCGCAATGGGGGTGGTGTTCCGGCCGGGCGGCGTGCACGCCTTCTTGGGCGCGCCCGCCGATGCATTTCATAACAAAAGCGTATCCCTGGATTCGATTTGGGGCTCGATGGTCCCAAGCTTGCGCGATCGGTTGCGCGACGCAAACGATCCGGCTGAGAAATTTCGAGTGCTCGAAATCGCAATTTTGGAACACCTAAACGAACGCGTCCAGCTAAATGCAGCGGTACGGTACGCGCTTCAAGAGTTTGCGCGCACACCCCAGATCCCTAAGGTACGAGAGCTGGCCCATGCGGCTGGCCTGAGCCGCCGTCGTTTTTCCCAGCTTTTCCGGGAGCAGATCGGACTAACGCCGAAGCTCTGTTGCCGACTGATGCGCTTTCAAAACACGTTGAAGCTGATTGCGTCTGCCACTTCCGTAGATTGGGCACAACTGGCACTAGCGGCGGGCTATTACGATCAGGCCCATTTAGCTCACGAATTCCGTGATTTCTCGGAGCTCTCACCAAGCACCTACCTGGCGAGCCCGTCGCCCAGCGGTTCATTCTTCCATCGACTGAGTCAACCTGCCTAGTTCCCATCTTTACAAGACAACACGCTAGCTTTTTGAGAAGCTGCGAATCGCTTTGCCACATTGAAAACGGGAGGGAACTAAACGTGAAATCGAACTCCAAACTTTTCATCGGTGTTGTCGCCGTGCTTTCTTTTGCCGCGGGATCGCTTAGTACCGGCCGCCTGGCCCACATTGACCAGGTAAGGGCCGATAGCAGTCGCGTTTTTGAGATGCACGTTTACCATGCGGTGCCGGGCAAATTGCCGGCACTGGAGTCAAAGTTTCGCGACACGACGTCAAAGCTACTCGCCAAACACGATCTGAAGATTGTGGGTTACTGGGTACCCCAGGGCAATCCCGCTTGGGACAATACTTTCATTTTCATCGTGGCTCATTCCAGCCGGGATGAAGCGAAAAAGAATTGGGATGCTATGCGGGCCGACCCAGATTTTCAAGAGTTGATCAGAGAGAACTCCGATCCGGCCACCAAATTTGTGGAAAAAATAGACGTGATTTACATGCGGCCGACGGATTTTTCGCCGATGAGGTAGTGCCAGATTGGCCAAGGTTAGATTTCTATGCAAATGCAGTGACCATAAGCAATCGCGGAAAGCTCTTCCGGTGGAGTCGTCCCTGGCTTACGCGTTGCTGGAATTGCGAAAGTGCCAAACTCTTCGCACGAGGCAAGGCGATTGAGTTTTCGGAGACCTCTTCGGGCGACCTCGGTCGTAGCAAGACATCCTGCGGCGCCAAGCCGGCTGGCCAGAAACTCGTTGGCCAGAATTCGGGCAACCTGAGGATTGTTCCTGAATTTGACGATCCAGAATGCGCCAGACCCGGTTGCTCAGCGGCAAGGTAGAAATACCGGCTCCTGCCAAAGCCAAGCTCACGCTGGCTGCCCACCAAATAGCCTTCCTTCAGTACAAGCGTACCACTACTAAGAAGGATGGGACTCCGCTACATGAGGAAACCCTCGTGGCCTAATCGGCGCCAACAGCGCAATGTTCAGCATTGTGAACGCGGTGCTCTTGCGTCCGCTGCCGTATCGCAATCCGGAACGCTTGGTCCTGCGCGGGAGTTCGTGCCAGATGAGTACCAGAGAGCCCGCAGGCCGAAGCCCGAGGGCTTTCACAAATAGGTAACGCCAGACGTTTCTTCTCGATTCGACCGGGAAGCGATCGGCTGCTACCGGCTGCTACTTGATGGAGAGCACACTCTGCACAGCCGTCCGACATGCACGTGATGATCGGCAGTCCGGTCCGAACGTGCGTCCTCGCTGTGGCCTGCAGCGCTTCGTTCTAGCAAGCGTCCGCTTCCTCGTCACACTGCATCCTCGCGAGATGGAATGACGGACCGCATCTGAGCGCCTTGAGCAGCAAGAGGAACCCAGCGATCGTAATAGGCGCGCATGGGATAAGATTCCAGAACGACTCGTCGATCATCGCCTTCGATGGATCCCGCGAGTCATACAGGACCGGAACCCATGAATCGACCGGCAGCAGCGTCTGCGAGCCTCTCAAATCCTCGAAGTGCACGACCCGGCCGACGGCCTGAAATTTCACCGTCGGGTGATAGGCCGTAACGGTTGTCAGAGCGGTGGGGTGTGCAACCCAGATGCCGCCTGATCTCCTGACATATCCCGTGACGTGTCCCAGGGCTTTGGAGGGCCTCCTCAACACGTAGATACGGTCTGGCAAAACAACTTCCGGTTTACTATCCTCGCTGTTGGTTCCTTCAAATTGGGAAGGATTCTGCTGTAAATTGGTCTTGGTTAAAACAAGAAGCGGAGTCTACTGAGATTGTCCTTGGATACCCGCGCATTAGAATCGCCAAACCTCCCCTCAGGTTGGCAGGCCAGCCCGGTGGCCGTGGGTGGCGTGGATCTTCGCGTGAAGGCGCGCGGACGCAGACCTCTTGCTGTGGTGGTTGCCGTTCTTGCCGTCTTCGCAGGCTGGCGAACCTTTGCCAATTGGGAGATTGCGACGGGTGCGTCTATTGCACCATGGTTGGGAATTACGTTGGCCCTGAGTTTGTTCGCGGTATGGTGCGCGTTCGCTGACGAGCGATGGCATATCGAACTGAACCACATTGTGCACCGAGTCGGCATTGGCCCGTGGGCCCACTCGCGCCACTACCGTAATGCGGATCTGCAAATCAAGCTGCGATTCAGCACCAGGTGGAGTGTTCCCTATTACCGGCTTTATGCCATCGAGAACGGCGAACCTCATTTCCTGCTGGAACGGGCCGAACAGGAGCTGCGCCAACTCGCGACCTTCATCTCATTTCACACCGGCTGGCCGATCCGGCCTTCAGATCCCGGGCCGTTCAGCGTAGCGCCGTTCTGAATACGGCGAATTCGCGGGCTTCTGGCTCGGTCTCTGGCAGGGCTTTATTGCGCCGTTTGTGTTCGTGGCCTCGTTATTTAAGGACGACCTCAATTTGGCGGCATTATATGGGCTCCCGGCGCCACTCTCGATTCGCTTGCACCTGTAATCCTATCTTGTCCGGAAACCCGGACATTCGCTTCATCCTCTCCGTCCTAGAATAAAGATGAAGCCTCGTGGTGCTCACCGCGGCTTTTCCTGCGAATTAAAGGAAGAGTGGCTGATATTTCCCTTCGCCGGAGAGTCGACATGCGCTTCCTCCTTTGTGCTTGCGTTTTCGTGTGCTTCGCCCTGAGTACCATTTCCTTGTTTGCACAGTCTCCCAACGGGAACATCAACGGTTTGGTCTCGGATCCTTCCACTGCAGCGGTCGTTGGGGCGGAAATCGTAGCCGTAAACGATGTCACTCGAGTGCAGTACACGACAAAGAGCAATGCCGAAGGCATTTACGTCTTGCCCAATTTGCCTCCCGGGCCATACAGAGTCCAGGTGTCGAAAATCGGATTCAAGACCCTCATTAAGCCTGACATCGTCCTCAACGTGCAGGACTCGTTATCGATCAATTTCACCCTTTTGGTGGGCGCGTTCCACGAAATTGTGACGGTTGAAGGCGGTGCGTCGATAATCAATACAACGGATGCATCGGTCAGTACCGTGGTGGATCAAACATTCGTAAAAAACATGCCGCTGAATGGTCGCAGCTTCCAAACGCTGATCAATCTTACCCCTGGGGTCGTGGCGATTCCCAGTAACTCTTTCAATGGTGGGCAATTTAGTATCAACGGCCAGCGCGGATCCGCGAACTATTGGATGGTCGACGGTGTCAGCGCCAACGTGGGAATAGGTGCCACCAGCAGTGGAACAGGAAACGGTCTTGGAGGGGCCCTTGGATCGTTCAGTGTTATGGGTGGGACCAATAGCCTGGTTTCGGTTGACTCTATGGAGGAGTTCCGGATTCAAACATCAACATACGCGCCGGAATTTGGACGCACTCCTGGCGGGCAGATTTCAATCGTCACACGCTCCGGCACGAATCAATTTCACGGAACTGCTTACGACTATTTCCGAAACGATGTTTTGGACGCAAACAATTGGTTCAATGGATACACCAACAATCCGCCGCTTCCGAAGGCGAAAGAACGTCAAAATGATTTTGGTGGAACGCTCGCTGGCCCAATCGTCAGAGATCGAACGTTCTTTTTCTTCTCATACGAGGGCCTGAGGCTTCGGTTGCCGCAAACCGCTCTCTCAACCGTCCCTGATGTGGCCGCACGACAAAGCGCGGTACCGGCTATGCAGCCCTTTCTAAACGCTTATCCCATGCCCAACGGACCCGATGACTCAGCAACCGGAATAGCCCGGTTCAATGCGAGTTTCTCTAACCCAGCCACACTCGATGCATACAGTCTAAGGATTGATCAACGCCTCGGTAAAAGCCTCAACGTTTTCGGACGTTACAACTATTCTCCGTCAGAGATCGCTCAACGCGGAACCAGCGGGAACTCCCTGAATACGGTTTCCGCTACGAACATCACAACGCAAACTGCCACCGTGGGAGCTACCTGGTCCTTCTCTCCTACCATTGCTAGCGACCTCCGATTAAACTACAGCCGTACCAGCGCTCACCTGTTCAGCTATCTCGATTCTCTTGGGGGCGCTGTTCCCCCGACGTCTCTCCCGTTTCCCAACCCTTTCAGCTCCCAAAATTCGAGCTTTTTTTTGGATATCCTGTCGCTGCAAGAAGGGATTCTTAGTGTTGGGGAAGGCGCTCAAAATCTCCAGCGTCAAGTCAACATTGTTGGCAACACTTCCATTCAAATCAAATCGCATGCTGTGAAAGTCGGCCTCGACTTTCGACGGCTGTCCCCGCAGGTTTCGGCTGGGCAGTACCAGCTATTTACCGGCATGCAGGACGTCCCATCGGCGGCAACGGCCTCTCTTTTGTTCGCTAGCGTAGCTTCTGGCGGCACTCCAACTTTTCATCTGCGAAATATAGGCATCTACGCACAAGATACTTGGAAAGTTATCCCGCGCCTCACAATCACTTATGGTCTTAGGTGGGAATTGGATCTAGCGCCCTCCTCTGATCCCGCTTTGCCGGCTGTTGTCGGCTTCAATCCAAATAATTTGTCTGGTTTGGCCCTGGCGCCTACAGGGACAGAAGTGTATCGAACCACTTATGGCAACGTTGCACCTCGTGTGGGTGTAGCTTATCAGCTTTCGGAAAACCAGAATTGGCAGACCGTGCTTCGTGGCGGATTCGGGGTATTTTACGATTTAGCGTCTTCAGAACTTGGCAACAACGTAGGCGCCTTTTTCTATCCGTTCGGAAATAACACAGACATCTCTTCGAGTACCTTCCCCCCGAGCCCGGCGCAGTTGGCCCCTCCCCCCATTGCACCGCCAGATGCAAACAATGGGATTCTTTTTGCAATGGATCCCCGCTTAAGACTTCCCTATACACTCGAGTGGAATGTTGCAGCAGAACAGGGCCTCGGCAGCCAGCAGACGCTGTCGCTTTCATATGTTGGTGCGGCCGGAAGACGTCTTCTACAACAAGCACAAGTCTCGCCCGTGAATGCGAATCTCTCGACAGCAATCCTCCTGGCAAATGCTGGCACCTCCGATTATGACGCTTTGCAAGCTCAGTTTCGGCGGCGACTGTCACGGGGCCTTCAGGCGCTCGCTTCGTACACATGGTCCCACTCGATAGATACGGCCTCCGCTGGTTCGTTCTTTGGGGGTGCCAATGCATTACTCCCGTCCGGGACAAGTCAGGACCGTGGCCCATCGGATTTCGACCTCAGGCACACGGTTTCGGCAGCCTTGACATACGATCTTCCTTCCCTGAAAGGGGATGTACGAAGCAACTTGCGAAATAAGGCGCTGCTGGGAGGCTGGTCGACGGAAAATATCATCGAGGTGCGATCAGCGCCGCCGGTCAACATCTCCGATGCCAGGTTCTTTACGCTGGCCGCCGATTTCAGCACGCTTGTCCGTCCTGACCTGGTTGCCGGGCAGCCTACCTACTTATATGGTTCGCAGTACCCAGGAGGAAACGCGTTTAATCCAAGGGCCTTCACTGATCCGCCGATCGATCCCAACACGGGTAACCCTCAGCGACAAGGAACAACGCCACGGAATTTTCTCCGAGGATTCGGAGCCGCGCAGTGGGATTTCGCTGTCCATCGAGATTTCCCAATTCATGAATCCCTTCACCTGCAATTCCGGGCGGAGATGTTCAATGTGCTCAACCATCCGAATTTCGGTCCCCCAATTGGGCAATTCGGAGCGGGAGGATTTGGAATCTCAAACCAAGTGCTTTCACAGAATCTCAGTGGATCCAACCTCGGAGGCGGCGGGTTTAGTCCTCTCTATCAGATCGGCGGACCACGTTCGATCCAATTCGCTCTAAAGCTGACTTTTTGATTGCGGCACGACCAGGGTGAAGTCCCAACGGCAGAGACCTGCGTGGACTCAGCCGTTGCCAAACAACACCTCGGTCCGCCGACGACTGCAAAGAGACAGGTGGCTCGTAAGGTGTACGACCGAGCGATGGTTCTTATTGCAGAAAGGGGAGCTCTGCGGCTTATGAAGAACGCCAAGAATCTCTATTTTCGAGTCATTGTCGCCTTATCCGCGATTCATATTACGTCTCAAATTGCGCTAGCACAGCAAACGAAAAAAGCGTTCACCGTCGCGGATGACATTGCTTTGACGTACTTTGTTCCTTCCGGCGGCACCCGTGCTCAACTGCTGTTCTCCCCGGATGGAACCTATTTCGCTGTTTGGAGCGAGCGAGGGCGTCTGGACTTAGACCGTGTCGAGGACTCCCTGCGTTTTTACCGCCGCCAAGACGTCGAAGACTTTTTAAAGAGCTCCGATGCCTCGCAATCCGTAAAGCCGATATGGATCTTGAATCGTTCCGACAAGGAGGGAGCTGTCATCAACGATTGGCGCTGGTTACCGAACTCGAGCGGAGTGGCGTACTTGGAAGGCGCATCCGAGTTCAGTGACAAGCGACTTGTACTGGCGGACGTCCGTAGAAAAGTAACTGAACCGCTAACATCGAGGGCGGAAGGGGTGCGCACATTTGATGTACGTGATCGAGAGAATTATGTGTATACCGCAGTTCACAGAGCTGAACAAGAAGTAGTACCACAGAAATCACAAACTGAGCCGCAAGTGCCGATGACGGTTGACACAGGGCACTCGCTTCTTGAATTGCTTTTGCCCGGTGAAAACCGGAGATACGTAGAGTCGCCCCCTACACATTTGTGGGCGGTTATCGACGGCAAACGCTTCGAGGTCAAGCAGGATGGCGAGCCCGTTGCTAATTCCGGAGATTTAGCGCTCTCTCCGGACGCGAGCTCATTGGTTACGATTCTGCCGATTCCGGACGTTCCCCCATCGTGGGAGACGCTATATCCGCCCCCCAACCCGTCGATGCCTTTTCGCATCCGCCGTGACGAGCCAGCACACTATTATGTCAGGATCAATCTCAAAAACGGCTCCATCCAGTCTCTTACCGATGCGCCCACTGGACTAGATGCAGGTTGGGGCGGTTTTTGGGCGGAAGCCCTTGGTCCGAGTTGGTCGAGCGACGGTCAGGCTGTCCTGTTGCCAGGCACATTTCTCAGCTCTCCGGATCATACGCTGTCGGCTCCATGTATCGCCCTTGTGGATTTTACGTCTGCTACGCGCACATGCATTGCAACCCTGAAGGGGCGGACTGACGAGAAGGGCTACCATCCCCTTCTAGCCGCCGGAGCGATCTTTGCGGAGGGGAGCAAGGACCGGGTCGTTGCAACCACATACGACGGCTCATACCACACCGCCGAGTATCGCCATGAGAACGGTAGTACTTGGCAACTCATGGCCGAAGGCAATGGCCAGTCCATCGAAGGCGAGGCTAAGGACCTTGAAATCTTAGTCAACGAAGGCCTCGATCAGCCGCCGTTGCTGGTTGCCAAGAACCAGCAAACATCACGAGTTATCTGGGACCCTAACCCACAACTTGATAAGGTCGAATTAGGTCGCGCTGATGTTTACAAATGGAAAGACAAAGAGGGGCGGTTATGGGAAGGGGGACTCTACCAGCCCGTGCGCTATCAAGCTGGGCAGCGTTATCCACTGGTGATTCAAACGCATGGCTTTCATGAACACCTATTCAGACCGTCTGGTCTCTATCCAACAGGGTCAGCGGCCAGATCGCTTGCTGCCGCTGGAATATTTGTTCTGCAGGTCGACGAAGCGAAAAATTGTTCTTCGCAAACGCCTTTTGAAGGACCTTGCCAAGTCGCCGGTTACGAGTCGGCTGTGGACCAGTTGGTGTCGGAAGGAAAAGTAGACCCGGAAAGGATTGGCATTATCGGTTTCAGTCGCAGTTGTTATTGGGCAATGAAAGCCCTTACCGCAAGTTCTATTCATTTTAAGGCAGCACTAGTCACAGACGGCTGGATGATGACTTATTTCGAGTATTTTGCCTTTATGGATTATCAGCACAACGGAGTTCCGCAGCAGTTTGACACGGTCATTGGCGCGTCACCCTTTGGCGAAGACTTACGACGTTGGCTGAAGCTATCTCCAGGATTTAACTTAGACAAGGTCACCGCGCCTTTACTGGTCGCGGCAGAAGGTCGTATCAGCTTATTACTTATGTGGGATGTGTATGCTGGACTTCGCTACCTACATAAGCCCACGGACCTGATCCAATTGAACACGGATGAACACGTTCTGACCAATCCCGCCATGCGACTCGCATCGCAGGGGGCATCGGTCGATTGGTTTCGATTCTGGCTTAAGGATGAACAGGATCTGGATCCTGCCAAGTCCGAGCAATATGCGCGTTGGCAGAAATTACGGAGATCCCCATGATAAGTATTGTGCGCGGTCCCAAAAGGTTAGGTAATGCACGTCGAGTACCTCGGCGATTGTGCCTGTTTCTTTGATCCCCGGCGTATGCTCTCTTACTCTCTAAAGCCATGCCCGCGAAACGGTATCAGCATAACGGAGGGCGAACGGGACTAAATGGGCACCGATGTGCTGCCGGTGCCCATTCAGCTGTCTATTTACTCAGCGTCTTCATAGCAAGCGATCGGTTCCACCTTAGTGCCGTTATCTTCGGTGCTGCGCGCTGGTTTGGAACCGGGTGCCTGAATCGCACGAATGGCATCCGTCAGTGCTGTGACTTCCGGCTTTGTGTATTTCATGGTTTTCACCTCCTTTCGGTCGTGGAGTTGGGCTTTCAGCTAGCTGAACTTTTCTGCGGTGCCTAAGGCGACTTCCCTTGTTCTCAAAGACTCTTCTCGCAGGTCGGACGCATTCGGCATCGCCAATACTTGATGACTTAGCAGATGACGCAGCCAAAACTCCAACCTCAGTGTCCGTTTAAGCATGTCGAGGGAAGAAGTCTCCTCTTTATGGCTAGCCTTCTGCAGAGCTTCTGAAAACTGCTCAGGATCAACGACTGCCAGGCAATTGCTCAATAGCAATTCCTCAATGTCTACAGATGCAAGGGCATCTGCCGCTCTATTGTTCTCCTCTCCTATCTCTGACTGCGGCAGATCAAACGCCTTTCGTTCTCTAAAGAGCACTTCGTCCGGGACGATACCAACAAGGGCTTGCTTCATTAGGAAACGATAGTGACCCTCCCTCACAACCTGTTCTCGAGGGATGGCAAACATGAAACTGAGAAAATCTCTGTCAAGAAAGGGATATCGCACTTCCCGGACCAGATTTGGGGTGGGGTCCCAACACGCAGCTAACCTGCGCTCATCTTCTAAATCAGAGAGGTTATGCTGGAAACTTGGCCGAGGGCCGAGAAGCGTCACCCTGGTCGTGCGATCGCAAAGACTAGCATGATTCCGGCGGTTGAACTCAGGACGAAACCAGAGACGATCCAACATGTTGGTGGCATGATTTCTCCGAGGGAGAAATTCTCGAATGGTTTCCCGAAGCAGTGCCGCCCGCGGTTTTGCCGTTTTGGTTGCCCATGAATTCAGTTGACGGATAAACGAGACAAAACGCCCGCTTACCAGCAGGTTTAGAAGCTCCGGAACAGCTGTGGGCTGTTTTCCTGTAGCACTATCTCCGCCGACTCCCGAAAGTAAGACTCGATATCCTGCCGAAACCATGTGTGTTGCATAAAGTTGATAGACTCTGGAGAGAGTTTTAGGAGCGGGAGTGGATGCAAAGCCGCCCTTCTCGAAACCAAAGATGAGCCGTGTGAGTGCCCCGGTTCCCAGCGGCTCCAGCTTATCGTAGTTGATGTGGAACCCCGCGCGGCCGCGCCTTTGTTCGACTTTCGAGATCCAGGAGAACTCATTCGTATCCGGTTCCAGATGTTCATAAAGGTCTCCGAATCTAGAGATAGTATCGAGGCGAGGGCACTCCGGCGGAGAAATGCCGCCTGGCAGGTAGCGGCTGCTGCTTTGGGCTACAACCCCCATAATCAGGTCGGCCATACAGACGATGGATGACGAGTCCATGCCGCCGCTGAGTTCTGCGAGTACCGGACGGTCCGAGCGGAGGCAACGTTGCACCGCTGTACCAAAAACAGAACGGAAGTGTTCCTGGTATTCAGTGTCCGAACGGTAGCAGATGCGGTTGTCAGGATCGAAATCCCAGTATCTGGTAACTCTGCGCATTGTGCCGTGCCCGCCCGGCCGTAACTGCACGAAACAGGATGGCGGGACAGCTTGAACACCAACGTAGGGCGTTACATGCGGAGCGGGAAATCGGTTAATAAGCCAGCAAGCGATATATTCTTCACAGATCGCGAACTTCCTTCCGCCACACTTCACCAGGGGATCGAGGATTGTGCACCAACTTATCCCCTTATCATCGAAATAGTAGTAAAGGTGTCGGGCACCGATAAAATCCTTCGCCAAGATCAACGACCTCTGGAGGGGGTTCCAGATAGAGAGTGCCCAGTCGCCCATAAGCTTGCAGAAGCAGTTTTTTCCCCATTTTTCGTAGGCCGTCGCCACGATCGCGATGTCCGTTGAGTTGATGTTCAGTCCGTCCCGTAGCTCAGCTATGAGTTCGCTGCGATTGTCGAGACGTCCATCCCAGGTCATTACTGCCTTGAACCGCGTGACCTCGGGCTGAGTTTCGCCGTGCGATTCCTTTGTAGTGTGGAATGCGCGATACAGTATCGTCACGCCACCGTTGGTATACGATCCGTCGCTATCAGGTCCATAAGGAGAAAGAGTTGTGCTTACTTTCTCGATGTAGTCCGCCCCGGACGGCTGGCCATCGAAATTCCATCTTCCAAACTGTATGCTCATGACTTACTCCGCTTCAACGCGTTCCTCTCGACATACGATCCCTTTGCTAGCTTTGTACGGGAACTTGTAATGCCGACGCGGGGTTCCGCGTTCCGTGCAGATTCACAAGTCCTAAGCGATGAAGATTCCTGAGCCAACCTTCGAAGATGATTGTTCGCATCAGCATGACCGTGGGAACCTCTTCGCCGCGCCGACCTATCTGCAAGACTTCAAGAAACTTTCTTGAGTCAACAATCCCGTGGGAACTCATGGCCATGTGCTGGGTCATCGCGGCGTAGCGAGGCCAGTCCGCGGCGATGGCCGCCAATCGTGCGCGGGAGATGAACGCTTTGCGTTTGCGGTTGAGGAGTTCACCGGGAGTGATTCCGACAAGAGCACGGCGCATGAGGGATCGCCGCTGGCCAGCTCGGACAAGTTGTTCCCGCGGGACGGCGTACAGAAATTCGAGCAGGTCCCGATCGAGATAGGGATAGCGTTTCTCGTATGTGGGGCCTGAGGGCAAGGCCGTGCATCCCAGCTGTCGTTGCAACGCTGCCATTGTGCGTATGTTGCCTTGAAACGTCGGTGGAGGGCCGAACAGCCTCATCCTAGTTTCATAGCCCTGAAGGGCATCCCGATTCCGGTTGACGAAGCCAGCATTGAGCCAAGCGGCGGGGCGTCTATGCTCCGGGATGCCGATAAGACCCGAAGGAAAGAACTCTCGTGCGGCTTCAAAGAGCAAATAGAACCAAGGTTTTCTCTTGTTGAGCGCCCAGAGTTTCAACTGATGAGCAAGCTGAATGAAGTGACCTTCAGTGAGAAGCTCCTGGAGTTCCGGCGTGGGTGTCGGCACACCACCCATTACCTCATCGCCTCCGATACCTGATAGCACAACGCGGTTTCCCTGTGAGAGCAGACACTCTGTGTATTTCTTTTCTGATTCTGATGAACTGTTGCGGTAGGAACTTGGAGTGGCCACAAACTCGTCGCCGCTCAATTCGAAGTAGGGCTGCTCCTGTTTGCTAAGGTCTATATGACAGCCGATGCGGCCACGCTTTGCTTCGACTGCGGTGAAGTACGGACGCTCATTCCAGTTGGGCTCAGAGTCGTTGTAGTACGAGACAGTGTCGAGGCGCGGTGTTTCGGCGGCACCGCGGGCCGCGAGAGTGTCTGCCATGCACACAATGGAGGAGGAGTCCATGCCGCCGCTCAACTCTGCGAGGACGGGACTGTCCGAGCGGAGTCGGCGGCGGACAGCTTCGGCGAAGACCCCCCGAAAGTGCTCTTCGTATTCTCCATCGCTGCGATAACAGATCCGTTTCTTCGGATCGAAATCCCAATACCGGCTGACCGTGTGCCTTCCTGGCCGTATAAGGACTGAAGAAGCTGGAGCGACGGAATGAATTCCAACATATGGCGCCAGATGGGGGGCGGGGAAAAACGATAACCAGCCAGCGATGTACTCTTCGCAAATGAAGAAAGTCTTTCCCGCGAATAGGACCAGTGGATCAAGAATGGTGCTCCAGGAGATTTGATAGCTGTCCACCGAATAGTAGAGATGTTTCGTGCCGATCGGATCCCTCGCCAGGAGCAGCGAGCGATGGGCGGTATTCCAAATGGAGAGCGCCCAATCGCCCACGAGCATGGCGAAGCAGTTGGCGCCCCATTTGTCGTAAGCCGCCACGACGATATCCAAGTCGGTGGAATTGATGGATACAACATCACGCAAATCACTGATGAGATCAGCGCGATTATCCAAGCGGCCGTCCCAAGTGATGACAGCGCCAGAAGGAGAAATACATGGCTGTTTCTCTCGGTACGATTCCTTGATTGTGTGGAAAGCGCGATAGAGAATTTGTACGCCCCCGTTCGAATAGGCCTCATTGCTATCGGGGCCATACGGAGCGAGAGCCGCACTGACGTTTTCGATATAGCCCGGGTCAGCTGACTGCCCTTCGAAATTCCATCTTCCAAACTGGACGCTCATGTAGGTGCCTTTACCGCAAATCCGATTCGTCGGCTGTTAGCATCGATCCACGACTGCGTACATTTCGGGCACGTATGGTTTGTCATTGATTACACGACCATCCACCTCGACCCACGCATGCGCCTTGAATGGCATCTGTTGTGCTCCGATTACCATTTCGGCGCATATTCCGTGGCTCTTGAGGAGACAACTCGTCGCTGCTGAGCGCTGCAAACAAAGCGCCTCTTTCCAGTACCAGATACAAGCAATGTCGACCGCCGAGCAAATGCGTTCGACTGCGTCTGCAGCAGGCGTCGTCTTTGCCACCGGATAGTCCCGAACCTTGTTGTAGAGCACCGCGAAATTACCTCGCGCCAAGTAGAGATCAAAGCGAGCCAGTTTCAAGTACGCTTTCAAAACAAGAAAGGACATGGTGTACACCTCATTCACACCGCCGGCTGCAACTGGATGAGCAATTCAATCCCACCCTGCCCTAGCTCGATGGCTTGACAGGTGTTTTGATCGAATTGTTGTGTCGATTCCATGATCTTGGTTCCAGCTCAAAGCGCCGCGCTCAGCTCGTGCTCTTCGACTAAGTGACATTTCTTCAAAGTCTGGAGGAATTCCGTAACATCGTTCTCCGCAAGCTCTCGACCAACTCCGAATTCATGGCTGATCTGGTCGGTGATCGCTGATTCCGTGGACCCGTTGTTGAGAAGTTCGAGGATTCGTGATCCGACGAAGTTCAGGTTGAACATCTGCCCTTGCTGAATATCCAGAACAACAGCTCCATCCTGGCTGTGTGTGCTGCGAACGCCTTCTGAAATTCTGTACATCGAGGTATTTCGACTTCGTGGTGTCCTTGGTGATTGGCAATGTCTGAACGCACTTTGACACGCGGTGCAAATTGAAGCCAGAAAAAGCTGAATATTTCCAGAAAAGCAAACTAGTCGCGCGGATGTTGTTGCTGGACTTGTAAGTTTGCAGAAATGAGGATCAGCCGAGAGTGGCAGTGTGTTCGCTATTCTGTCCTACTTGGCTTGCATTTAACCCTTCGCGGGAACGTACGCCAGAGATAAGATCGCACCGGTGTTGGACTTAATTGAATATTGGAACGAATGTTATTGGCTTGAGGCTAGTCTGTGGAAATCGCCGATTCGGGTTGAGCGCCCAGCATCGCCAGAAATGATGAAGAATCCCCGTCGCCGATAATGCGTCCGTGTGAGAAAAGTAGAACCCGTTCAAACATGGAAAACGTCGAAAGACGGTGCGAGATGACAATGAAGGTTGATAGGCTAAGACTGCGGCGCAGGGAATGGAGGATACTCGCTTCCGCGGACGGGTCGAGGCAGGAAGTCGCTTCGTCCAGAATTAATACCCGCGGTCGTTGCAGAATGGCTCTCGCCAGAGCGAGTCGCTGACGCTCTCCTCCCGAAAGTTGGCAGCCGTCGGGCCCGATTCTCTGGCAAAGTCCGTCGGGCAGCGATCCCACTAAGTCGGACAACTCCACCATTTGGATCGCTTCGTCGATCTCCTGCTCGGAAACCGCCCATCGGACGAACTGCAAATTGGAAGCGATGGATCCATCGAAAAACACAGGATCGCGCGGCACATAACAAACGCTCTGGCGGAGACTCTTGAGATGAATAGTCCGGAGGTCTTCGCCGCCTAACCGGATTTCTCCTGAAACCGGGTCATAGAGCCTGGCGATCAGTTTGGCGAGCGTACTTTTTCCCGCGCCATTCTCTCCCCCGATACCAACGTGTTCGCCCGCTGAAATGCGAAGCGATGGAATGTGAAGCAAATGTTTGTTCCTGTAGTATCCAAACTTGACGTTGGCAAACTCGATCTCTGCCGTACCTTGCCGAGAAAGCATGGCCGCGCCCGCGGCATTTGTGACGGCCGGCCGCAACGCCAAGACAGATTGCATTTGGCGAATGCTGGCAAAGGTTTTTTGCGCTCTGGCATAGAGTTCGCAGCCGCCGCTGAGCGGATCGAAAAGTTGGGTCACAAAGCCGTAAAAGGCAACCAAGGCCCCAATACTCAACCTGCCCGCGAGCACGCTCTTTCCGCCATAACCGATCACTGCAGACATTGCGAGAACAATCGCGAAAGAACTCCATACTGTGAACAACGCAGCGGTTTGATAAAGTCGCCGCTGTGCCCGTAGTGAGCGTGCCAGAAGCCGGAACGCTCGCCGCTCCTGTCGTTTTTCCTGGCCAAGAAGCTGAATCGAAATCACTGACGAGAGATGCTCCTCGAGAAAGTTGCTCCAGGCGAGTTGACTATCCTGGGCGACATCAGCGTTGGTCGCAAGCTGATTTCGGAAGCGCTGCCTTGTCACCAGGAAGAAAAGAATCAGAGGAAGGATGGTCATCGTGAGTGCCGGGCTTAGCGCAGACATGGCTGCCAAGGTGAATGCAGTCGTAAGTAGCATCCGCAGAATCGCCGGTAGGAGGTCAGATCCGAAGTAAGAAATCTCCTCGATGGGTTCCTTGAGCGGATACATCGCCGAGCCCACCGGCGTGTCATCGTAGTAGTCCGCAGAAAGAGTATCCAGGTGCTTGAGCAGTCTCACTCGCAGCGTGAGCCCCATTTTTTGGGAAGCGCTGAGCATCAGGTAGCTGCCCAGGCTGGTCAGTGCGACCCTTCCTTGGTGACCGAGGAAAATCAAGACCACCGCGAGCAACAGCAGTCCCACGCGCCCATGCGGAATGATGTCGTCGATAATCCACTTAAGCAGCAGCGGGGAGAGCAGCGCGAGAAGGCTGCCAACCGTAAAGCTCAGGAAACTGACCAGATGCCAGTGCAGAAGGGGCCGAATTTCTTTGACCAGCCAAGCGAGTTCAGGCGGTAGCCAATGCGAGCTTCGCTGCTGAGTGACGGAGGACAACCTGCGGCTTCCTGAATGCCGGCGAGATCAGCAATCATGTCGAGCCTAGAGACGAGCACATGATTTGTCCAGAAAACGAGTCCTTTGTTCGGATTTCAATCAATGTGCCCACATTTCAATGAAAATAATGAGAGTGAGCAGCGACTGAATCTGGTTATTCGTTCGGAAAAGCAACATGACCTGACATTCCGGCGCCGAACTCGGCGGTCCAGAGGGAAGGAAGAACTCGGGTTACGATTGTTGCGGGTCCAGCTGACGCGACTCTTGAATAGCGACCGACCCGTCGTCGCGATTTTCTCGGCCTGTCAGAACGTTTTGTATTTTGCTGGATTTAGCTCTTAGAATTACAGTCACATTCGCCTTGCGATGCCAACGATTTGCCCGATAACTTCCGCATCCTGGTGAAGTCGGTATTGTGCGAAGCGATGAAAATCCAGACTGTAGGGATGAATTATCAGCCGCCCGTTTTCAACCGCGCAACAGCAGGCCAAATAACTTCCATCTCTCATGAGAATGATATAGAGCGGCTGTTGCCACCATGGTTTCGACGCGAAATGAAGTGGTGTTTTGCGACGGCGATTGATCATGACGAGAGACGCTTTTGCGAGATAAGGGTGAAGCGGATCCTCATCGCCGCCGACCCAGAAGAAATCATCCACCGAGACCTGTGCCGAACTGGAAAAGTACCCCAATGAACTACGCAAGAATAACGGGATCTCTTTGTACTCTTCCAGCAACTTCTCCATTAATCCCGAACCGATAATCTCGGCACGGCCGCGTCTGTCTGCCGTTGGGACTGCACGGGATAAATAGCGATCCGGCATCGATTCTGTACCTGCACTTGCCAGATCGACTCCCATTCGTTCCATTACTGTCCCGAACTGAAGTCCACAGATGGAGCAAAGAGTAATGACCTTGTGGAAGTCCCGTGGAGGAGTGTTGCCCAGTTCGTAGTCACTGAGCGAACTCGGCGACGTTCTGTATCGATTGTCCTTCTGGACCTCAGCAATGGTGCGGCTCATGGCAATAGCCTCGCGGATAGATAAGTTCATTCTCTCGCGTGTGCTCTTCAACAGCTGTCCAAATTCTTCGTGTGCGGAAAGCCGCTGCGGCTTCCACTGCCGAGCCAGGTCCTTGTGGACTTTCGCTTCCTGGCCAAGCAGTAGCGGGCGGAACTCGAGATCAACGGCGCCCCAGATCCTGGCCTCATGCGGGCAACGCAACTCAACTTGCGCGCATGTCAGCCCATTAACAACGGGTACGATGATGCCGTCGCCGAGACTACGGATTCGACAGCAGAAAAACCCCTTGCTGTGCTCGACCAGGAAGAGACGATCCGAAATGGAGGAGTTCTCCTTAGTTACGAGGTCAGCCGCGATATTCGGATTCACACGCACGATACTTCCGGGCGCGAGGTCGGGAAAAGCAAACGCATCTTCGCCTCCGACTTTGGCGTAGACAAATTGCTGGTCGGCTTGGTATACCGAGGCGATAGGCCTCGGAGGGCCCACCTCAAGAAGCCGCGCCAGGGGTGCAATCGATGGGATAGGCTCGCCGAGTGGGCGGTTGCGGAGCCAAGGTATCAATTCGTTGGGATTGGTAAGCGAGATATCGATAACCATGGTACGTTTCGAGGGCAGCAGAATCTGCAGCCGCGAGATGTCTTCCAGATCAAATCCGAAGACGTGCAGCCAGTCCGCCAAGTGGTAGCCGGAGATGCGACTCAAAGCAACGATTTGCTTAACACTGGGCCGAAACGATCCGCCGCGAAGGTCGTAGTAGAGATTGTGCGGCAGGAAGTATGGAGAAGATCGGCCGTACAGAGCGACCGACCGTTGCGATGCTCGATACAGAGTGAGTCCCTTGGTCGCGAGGATGGCGTGGACCTCTTCGGCGAGTGCGGCGCCTGTGGACGAACTCTCTCTCGGACGTGGCGGCACGATCTCTCTCGCTCGTTCGTTACTGCGAGAACTTCTGGTCCGCGCCGATTACTCCGGCGAGCACGCCTAACCTGGTTAGGCCGCGCCTGGAGTTCCGCTGCTCGGAGACCTCACCTTGTATAAGTGGGCGAACGGATGCACCGCCACAGATATCGGCGGGTTGTCCTGAGATTCGGCCAGTTCAATCGGATTTGCTAGATAAATTCACGATCTAAAGGCGAGGCGACAAGAACGGGCCGGCTGACTTGGTGGTCGGAATATCGACCACACCACGGGGCATTTGTCCGGTTTTCGTAAACAAAGTGCGAAATTTGTGGACACGTGCCACGTTTGCTGTAACATCTAGTGCTTTCGTGGTGGCCGTCTGATGCTGGCCTCGTCTTGGAACCTGGAGTGGGGTAAGCGCCTCAGAGCTGAGCGCGAACGTCTCGGCTTGTCCCTGCGCGATGTGGAAACTCTGAGCCACAGCATCGCGGACAAGTTGCAGAATTCTGACTACAGCATTGCCCACACCTCTCTCGCGGATATCGAAAACGGAAAGTGGCCGCCCACTCTTCATCGGCTCTATACGCTCAGCGTCATCTACGGGCGCGACTACGATCGGCTGGCGAGTATATGCGGCGTTCCGGTCAGTGAAGTCCTCAAGGAGCACAGAGAACTTGGTCTGCCTCGCACCTACCTGATTGGGCCAGCGCCGGAAACCAGCAAAGCGACAATTGCATCCGCGGTCGAGCTGCGACAGAAGCTTCGTGCCGAACGGACGAACTTGCTTCCAAAGTTGTTGGAACTTTGGGATGAGGTGCCGCTCGTGCTTCAACTCATGGATGGATCGAACCCGCTGTACGGATATATCGGGATGGATGACTACACCTTGTACCCTGTCATCCGGCCGGGCGCGTTCGTTCGAATTGACCCTCGGCAAAAGAAAATTCCTTCGGTTAACTGGCACAGCGATGATCGTCCGATCTTTTTCATCGAACTCCGTGACCATTACGTGTGCACCTGGTGCGAAATGCACGATGGCCGGCTGATTCTAATTCCAACCCGGCAATCAAAACGCCGGGCGCAATACGTCCGCTATCCCGCTGAGGCTACGATTATCGGCCGCGTGACGGGAGTCACCATGGACCTGGTCGAGCCACCGGAAGCCGAAGCTCGAGCCTGATATCATCGCGAATGAAATCCTAGCTGACGCCGAAGGCGTCTGCGCCGAGGTCTGCACAGTTGCTTCGATTGGCCGTTATCCGTCGTCCGGGGCCCGGTGAGCGACAGGAATCGCACTACTTCGCTAAATGCACGAGTCGCGCCAACGGATAATCACGGTACGTCAACCACATGTTTATAAAAAAGTGAAAGGCGACCTCTGAGGAAGAATCGTCGCAACCAGCCTTGGTGCTGTTTTGCTGGCATGCCCGCAGTTACCGTTCCTTGTGCGCTCATCTGTACCTCTTTCGTGCATCGGCGGGTCGGAAACCCCTGGATCTGCGGGAAGATGTTAGCCACCCTCGATCCGTCAAACACAGTCTCTGCATGCGAATGTTCATGCATTTGCGACGAAATGAAGTTTCTATGCGACGAGCTGGTGCGACCGATCGCCTATCTCCCGATTTGCTCCAACA
>Ga0209580_10000250_pt1 | contig 33171 bp, 28 predicted proteins | sample Coa_R1_5_FD_187153 | JGI IMG/M metagenome (GOLD analysis project Ga0209580, IMG submission 187153) | Surface soil microbial communities from Centralia Pennsylvania, which are recovering from an underground coalmine fire - Coalmine... | ecosystem: Environmental > Terrestrial > Soil >... | reverse complement strand
TAGCAACGCCAGACCGAACAGGAACATAATTATTCCCGCTTGGACAGCCCCTATGATCCTCGAGAATGGGGAAGTCCGCTCCACGCTCAACGATTCCAGAATCTGCTTTCCAGCATCGGTTTGCACATAGGCCAGAAGGTCTTGGGTGGTGCCGAATTTATCTATGAGCCTGTTTTGCACATCGGCCTGCAGTTTGGCAATTTTGAATCGCCGGATAGTGCTGAAGATGGTCCACAGCACGAAGCTCATCGCCCCAAATGCTACTGGGAAAAGGACTATATCTTCGTTCATTTACCCTCCATGTTGGTCCAAGGTTCAACTTGCGCATATATAACGCGCCCAGCCGGCAAATGGTTAACAGGAAATTAGAGAAATCTTCAGGCGGCGAACAAGTGATAGAGCATGAAGTAGATCACCACGCCGGTCACAGAAACATACAGCCATAGCGGATAGGTCCAGCGAGCAATGGCGCGGTGGCGATCGAAGCGCTCACGTAAAGCCCGGCTGAGGGTGATGATCACGAGCGGTACGATGGTCGCTGCGAGGATAGTATGCGAAACCAAAATGCTGAGATAGACGTGACGCCAAAATCCTTGCCTCGGGAATCTGACCGAACCGACATGCCAGTGATAGTAGAGGTAGGAAATCAAGAACAGGGTCGAGGTCGCAACTGCGGTCAGCATGAGTGCACGATGAGCAGACATTCGCCCGCGCTTGATCATTCCGTGTGCCGTGACCAACAGCACTGCGCTGGTGCCGTTCAGAGTGGCGTTAATCACCGGAAAAATCGCGTACTGTGGAGGGACTTGCATCATGCGGCGGGTTTGGTGCTGCGCCGGTTCGCCATCAGGAATGCCAGCCCGAACATAAACAGACTGAAGAGCACCAGCGTTGACATGGACGCCAGAAGCGAAAATTCTCCTTGGCTGGCTGGATACAGCAAATCGCGCAACGCTTCGACGCCGTAAGTGAGCGGGTTGATTCGCATGATCACGCGCAGCCATATGGACGCGCTCGACAGCGGAAATAGCGCTCCTGAGAGCAGCCACAACGGGATCAGAAAAAGATTGATAATCGCGTGAAACGCCGAAGTCGAATCCATGGGCCAGGCTATCGCGAACCCCAGGGCCGTTAGAGCGAACGAAACCAGAAAAACTGCGAGAACGATCAGCAGAAAACCGCCGAGATCTATGTGAACGCCGACCAGCGGCGCGAACACCAGGAAGATGAGTCCCTGAATGGTTGCCAGCGTCGTGCCGCCGAGCACTTTTCCCAGAACGATCGCCGAACGCGCAACCGGAGCGACCAGCACCGACAGAAGAAAGCCCTCTTTGCGATCTTCGATCACCGACATCATGGTGAAGATGGAAGTGAACAGCACGATCATGATCAGCGCGCCAGGGTAGAAGTAATCGAGATAGTGCTGGCTGGTTGCTGCTGCTCCCGAGCGGAATGACGTTCCGAAACCTGAGCCGATCACCAGCCAAAAAACAACCGGCGAAGCGATCACGCCGACCACTCGTGCCCGCTGACGGTAAAAACGGACGATCTCGCGCCACCAAAGGGTGAGCGCGGGAAGAACGAGTTCGTTCTTAGGGGACCCGGCGCGAGGAAGGGTTGTGGCTAATGTGCTCATTTCTTCTCTTCCGCTGATCGGCTCTCTTCGCTCCAGAAGCGGTGCCCGGTACGCCGGATGAAGACGTCTTCTAAACTGGGCTTGGCAATTGAGACCGCATCAATTTCTCCTGGAAACGCTTCGACCAGGTCGGTTACAAAACGATGGCCGTGGTCCTTTTCGATGCGGACCTGGTTCCCGACAACTCGCACTTCAATGTTGAAGCGCGCCCGAATCCGCTGAGCCAGCGAATCCGGATTTTTTGTCTCCAGTACGATCACGTCGCCGCCGATCTCCCGCTTCAATTCCGCCGGCGTGCCAATTGCGACCAGTTTGCCGTCGTTCAAAATTGCGAGGCGGTCGCAGCGCTCCGCCTCTTCCATCAAGTGCGTGGTCACCAGCACGGTGACGTGCTCTTCGTCGCGAAGAATTCGAAGATATTGCCAAACGTCGCGGCGGGCGCCGGGATCGAGTCCCGTCGTAGGCTCATCGAGCAACAGGACACGCGGGCCGTGCAGCAACCCTTTAGCTAGTTCGAGGCGGCGCTGCATTCCGCCGGAGAAAGTCTCTGCCTTGTCCTTGGAGCGCTCGAATAGCCCAACCCGGTCCAGCATTTCTTTTATTCTTTTGCGCAAAGCCGGACCGTGCAGGCCGTAGAGATGTCCCTGATGCCACAGGTTTTCCGCGGCAGTCAGTTTTAGATCAATGCTTTGAGCCTGGAAAACAACGCCAATCTCCCGGCGCAACTGTGTGGGATCTTTCGCGGCATCGTGGCCGAGGATCACGGCGTGTCCTCCCACAGGCACCATCAGCGTCGAGAGAATTCGAAACAGGGTGGTCTTGCCGCTGCCATTTGGGCCGAGCAGGCCGAACAGTTCAGCCGGCTGCACATCGAAGGAAACTCCGTTCAGCGCAACTCGGTCTGCATAGCGATGCACGAGGTCGCGCACAGAAATGACAGAAGAAACCGGAGGTTCTGGCCGGACGGTCACCTCAGCGATAGCGGACATGTCGGGGGTCAAACAACTATTTTACGACGAGGGCGACGACTGCGCTGTCATGGGGACGCTATTGCTTGTCGGCTCGCGAAATAAATTCCAGATCTTCATAGTCGAGAAGTTGGTCCGCAGGAATAAACGTGCGTCCGGAGACGGCGGGATCGAAGACCATTATGCCGCCGCCATATTCCTGCACATACCACGCATACTGGGGATGGTCCGCCGAAGCCACAAATTCGACATGCGCCGAGTTCCCGTGAAATAGCACCAGGTCGCCTTTGTTTACTTCTTCTCCGGATCGGTAAGACAGTGACATTTTTGACGAAGCACGACGGTCTATGCCGTGATCGTTCTCGCCTCCGGCACCTCTCGCCGGCGAGTCACCGCGACGTGTCTCCATGTCTGCACCGTGAGCACAACCGTGGTCGCCAGCAGCAGTGCGCCCACCGCCACGTGCGCCACCGTGGAAAAGATCATGGAGAAGCTGTCTGGTGACATTCCCGGCACGGGCACAACGCGAGTCAGAAAAGCGGCGAAGCCCAAGAACACCTGGACCACCAACAGAAATAAGAGAAGTATCGCTGGCCGACGGATTGCGTCGATTCTGGAGAACTCCGTCAGCGCTCGAACCGCAGTCCAGGTCAGAATCAGGGCCACGGATAGCGCGTTGATCACGTGGGGTGCCCACGACATTCCATGATGGCGAAACATTCCGCCGAAGATCAGCTGAATGTAAAGGATCAATATCGAATACCAGCACAACACGAGCAGCTTCGGGTGCCCGTGATCGGCGGCAGGTTGCGGGACCTCCTCTACCCATCGGCGACCTGTGAAAACTGCGATGGCGACAGCGATACAGAAAAAAGTCTGCCCCATGGCGGCATGCGCAGTCGAAATTGCGGGCGGAAGAAAATGCAACACGGTCACTCCACCCAATATTCCCTGCGCGATGATCGTCCCCAGCGCGCCGAAGGCGAGATATTTCATCCAGCGGCGACGGTCCACAAACCACGTCCAGAACGCAATCACAATCGTGCACATGCCGGTAAACCACGCAATCATGCGATGGCTGTGCTCATAGACAATGCCGCCCACCCAGGGTGGCAGCTTTACCAAATGGCCGTAGGATGTCGGCCAATCCGGAACCGATAGACCGGCGTCCTCACTGGTAACCAGAGCGCCAGCGACGATAACGAGAAGCGTGACGAAAGCAATGAAAATGGCGATGCGATGATGCCAAGCGTTATAAGGTGTAGCTTCAGACTTCAACAACAACCTCCTCAGAACCGGTAATTTTAGCAGCTACTCGCCGGCTCTGGGCGCGTCAGTTCGACTTCGATCTCGGATGTCTCCAGCTGCAACGGGAGTGCAACAATTTTTTGATCCACTTTCTTCTGGTAAGATGCGACCGGCGCTGATGTAAGCCTTGCACTCAATGCGAATGAATTCCTCATTCGATTTCAAGGAATTTGCTCATATGAATAAAGCCATCCGCCTATTTGCTGTCGTCTGCGTCGTAATCTCTCTGAGCTTCAGCGTGGTTGCGCAGAGCGGCACAATCTCTCCCAACGAAAATCTGGTGGTTGACGGGGTGCCAGCAATTCCGGCTTCGCTGACCGAAACCGTCGAGCGCTACAGCAATTTTCGCGGAGCGGCGCTCGCCGGCTGGGACCCTGAGCGCCGCGAGATGCTGATCTCCACCCGCTTCGCTGACGTGCCGCAAATTCATTTGGTGAAGATGCCCGGCGGCGCGCGCAGCCAGCTGACGTTCTATCCCGATCGCGTGGCAGGAGCTCAGTTCAATCCCAAGCACGACGACTATTTCGTTTTCAGCAAGGACATTGGCGGAGGCGAATTCTACCAGCTGTACCGCTATGACATCGGTAGCGGGGACGTCACCCTGCTGACGGACGGCAAATCGCGCAACGTCGATATGGTATGGGCGCATGGCGGCGACAAGGTTGCCTATGGCTCCACGCGTCGAGACGGAGATGACGTTGATATTTGGGCGATGAGTCCCGCCGACCAGAAGTCTGACCACATGATCGCCAAACTGGAGGGCGGAGGCTGGCAGGCGCTCGACTGGTCTCCCGACGAAAAGCAATTGCTGGTGATTAACTTTGTCTCCGCAGAAGAGAGCTATCTGTGGTTGATGGATGCGGGAGCCGGCGAGAAGACACTGCTCACGCCCAAGGGCGAGTCGAAGGTGAGCTACAGCGGCGGGCAGTTCAGCAAAGATGGAAAAGGAATTTACGTCACGACTGACAAAGACTCAGAGTTTCACCGCCTGGCGTACATCGATCTTGCGTCGAAGCAGGACACGTATCTCACCAGCAAAATTCCGTGGGACATTGACGAATTTGATCTTTCCGATAATGGCAAGCTGATCGCCTTCGTTGCCAATGAAGATGGCTTCGGAGTCTTGCACGTGCTCGACACGGCTACTCGCAAGGAGAGGCCCGTCCCGGCGCTGCCGAAGGGCGTAATCTTCGGCATCAAGTGGCACAAGAACAGCCGCGACCTGGGCTTCGGCGTGAACTCGGCGCGCTCCAGTTCCGACGTCTACTCGCTGGATATTCAGACCGCGAAAGTTGACCGCTGGACTTTCAGCGAAACCGGCGGCCTGAACACATCGAATTTTTCAGAGCCGGAGCTGATTCACTGGAAGAGCTGGGATGGACGCTCGATCAGTGGTTTCATGTACCGGCCTCCCGCGAAGTTCACCGGCAAACGGCCGGTGATCGTTGATATACATGGTGGACCCGAAGGCCAATTTCGGCCTGACTTTCTCGGACGCTTGAATTACTACATCAACGAGCTCGGCATAACGATGATTTTTCCCAACGTGCGCGGCTCAGTTGGATACGGGAAGACATTTTTGTCGCTCGACAACGGCTTCCTGCGCGAAGGCTCTTACAAAGACATTGACACGCTTGTCGATTGGATTCAGACACAGTCTGAACTTGACTCCAGCCATGTCATGGTCACCGGCGGGAGCTATGGTGGGTTCATGACGCTGGCGGTTGCGACCAACTACAACGACCGCATCTGCTGCTCGGTCGATGTTGTCGGGCCGTCAAATCTGGTCACATTTCTGGAGCACACTTCCGGATACCGGCGTGACCTGCGGCGAGTGGAGTACGGAGACGAACGGGATCCCAAGATGCGCGAGTTCCTGGAGAAGATTGCGCCCTATAACAAAGCGAAAAATATAACCAAGCCGCTGTTCGTAGTCGCAGGAAAGAATGATCCGCGAGTGCCGGCCAGCGAGTCACAGCAAATGGTGGAAATCGTGCGGCAAAACGGCACTCCCGTCTGGTGGCTGCTCGCCAAAGACGAAGGCCACGGCTTCGCGAAAAAGAAGAACCAGGATTACCAGTTCTACGCAACCGTGATGTTCGTGAAACAGTTTCTGCTGAAATGAGTAGTTCGGCGATGCTCCAATGTGGAACCACTGGTCAAGGTTCAGCCAAAGGTAATGTCGCAACACGATCTAAATGTGTTTTATATATTGACAATACCCAGCATGTTAGGGCATTCTGCACCTAATCCCATCTGGCTGTAAGTCCACTCCCCCGCAGCGTTGGGTATCCAAATATTTGCTACCAGGAGAAGAGATGAGATTACTGCGCCTTTGTGTGCTTGTTTCAACCTGCTGCCTGCTTGCAGCCAGCGGCCTTTACGGCCAATCCAGCGATTCGAATGTTCCTCAAAGCAAAAATCTTGTTGAGTCCGCAAACGGGCCCAGCGGAGATCAGGGGACAGTCGGGTTCGGCGTCAAAGCGGGATTGCTTGGCGTCGGCGCTGAAGTCGCCGCGCGTGTGACCCACCGCAGCAACGTGCGCGCCGGCTTCAACGTCATGGGTTACAGCCGCAACTTCAGCAAAGACAGCGTGACCTACGACGGTCACCTGAGCTTCCGCACCATCGAGGCCCACTACGACTTTTTCCCGTGGGTGGGAAGCTTTCACGTCAGCCCGGGAATGCTCGCGTTCATAGGAGACCCCATTTCCGCGAGAGCATTCGTACCTGGGGGCAGCAGCTTCACGCTGGGCGGACATCAGTACTTCAGCGATATCGCGAATCCGGCGAATGCCAAGGGCAAGATTGATTTCAATCAAGTCGCGCCCATGGTGACTGTCGGCTTCGGCAACCTCATCCACCGCGATAGCAAACGCTTCAGCGTCCCTGTAGAGCTTGGAATCGCGTTCCAGGGATCTCCGAAAACTACGCTGAACTACGCAGGGAACGTGTGCGACTCGCCGGGCGTAAATTGCCGCAGCGTCGCCTCCGATCCTACGGTTCAGGCAAACATTATTTCCGAGCAAGGCAAAATCAACCACAGCTTGTCTCCGATCAAGGTGTGGCCAATCATGTCGGTCGGGTTCGGATACAAGTTCTAGTTCGCAGGGTGAAAACAAGACTGCCCCACTTTCCGATCATGGAAGTGGGGTTTTTTTGATCAGTTGTTCATCTATGGCGTCAGGTGGCCGATTGAGAGATAGTCCTGCGAAGGAATTCCGAAGGCATCAGCAACGCGGTTGAAGAAGGCGAACAAAGCTGTCACGTACACGGCCTCGGCAATTTGATCTTCTTTCCATCCTGCGCCCCGCAATTTTTCCACGTCTTCGGATGTCGAACGGTAAGCGGCGCGCGTGATGAGTTCTACATACTCGAGCAGTGTCCGCTCTGCCGAAGTCAGTCCGGCTTCATCAAGCTTGCCGTGGAGAATCGCCTGCACGGTTTTTTCGTCGGCTCCCTGAACACGCAGGAAGTAAGCGTGGCTGTCCAGTCAATATGGGCACCGGTTCAGGTAGGAGACGTAGCTGGCAATCATCTCCTTGTGCCGGCGCGCGAGATGGCCTTCAGAAAAATGGACCGTGTTCGAGAACTCGACCACCTGGCGCAGGAAATCAGGCCGCGCGCCAAAGCACTTGATGATTCCCGGCACTTGTTTACGTCCAGAGCCTGCGCGCCAGAAGTCGTACGCGGCAGCGGTCTCGCCCGTGGCTTCGGCGTCTTCGACAATTCTGATCTTTGTCGTGGGTTTTGCGGGCGGAGCAATTTGGTTGGTTGTTGAGCCTTCGGGTCTCGTCATCCTTAAATTACACCTCTTCGGCTGTTTGAGAAGCACGTGGTAGTACGGGAACAGAGTCACGTCGAAAGAACTGATAGACGGGCAAGCCCACCAACACGACCGCGGACCCGAACAGCGCCTCGCGAGGGCTGTGTACGGCGAGCAAAACCAGCAACAACGCCACGAGCAGCAAAAATGCGATTGCTGGAACGGGATAGGCTGGCGTCAGGAACGCGGGCGTAGATCCTTGGGCGCGCGAGCGAGCGATAAAAAGACCTGCCCCTGCCAATCCCAAAAACACGACGGCAATGAAAATGAAATACGCGATGATTTGCTGAAAGCTGCCAGCCAATACCAGTAATGACGCGATCGTTCCTTGAATAAGAATGGCTCTAGCGGGTGTGCCGAAACGAGGGTGAACCGCGGCGACGGCGTGCAGGAAAAGGCCGTCTTGCGCCATGGCGTAATAAACGCGCGGAGCCGACATGATCAGCGCTGCAATGCTGCTGAGCACGCACACCACCACAATAGCGGCAAAGACCGTTCCGCCAGCCGGCCCAAACAAGACGGACCCCGCTTGCGCCACGAAAGTCTCGTCGGAAGTGACCTTCGCCAGAGGAACAAGATACAAGAAAACGGCGCTCACAACGACGTAAACAACCGTCACGATAAGCACTCCGAGTAGCATTGCGCGCGGCAGCGTGTGCCCGGGATCACGCACCTCTCCGGCAATTTTGCTGACGTCCCACCATCCTCCAAAAGAAAAGAATGCTCCCACCATTGCCGCGCCCAGTGCGGGCGCCAAGGGCAGCGAGCCAGCGCGCTGGCTCACGAATGGAATGAAGTTCGACCACGATCCCAGGTGAAAACCGAGCGCCCATGCCACTAAAAAACCGAGGAGGCCCAGTTTGAGCCACGTAGTCCAGCGCAAAACTCCAGCGCTGATGCGAATGCTAAGCATGTTGAGAATGCACAAACCCCAAATTACGGCGATGGCGAGCAGTTTCGTCCCCGCCGTCGAAAACGGGAGGATGTAGCCAGCGTAACTGGCGAGCCCGACTGCCAAAGCCGCCGTAAGGCCGGGATCGAGCACCAGCAGGCACATCCAGCCGTAGAGAAATGCGACGCGGCGACCGAAGGTTTCGAGAAGAAATACGTAAACACCGCCATCACGCGGGAAACGCGCGGCAAGTTCGCCGTAGGTCAACGCTCCACTCACGGTGAGGATCCCAATTACGATCCAGGCGACGAACAGCCAAAAAGGAGAGCCAAGCGACTTGGCCATGCCGGCCGGGGTGAGAAAAATTCCGACGGCAATCGATTCCCCCGCGACGGCAGCGGTTGCCGAGGCTAGCCCTAACTGGCGCCGCAGGCTCTGGGCAGGCGCCTGCGAGACAGTTTCTGCAGTCGAGGTATTCATCCCCACGAATCGAGCGAACAAAGAACCGAAAGAAAGTAAATGAGCGCTGCCAGCGGAAGCAATACTAGAAAAAAATTACGCCAAAATAGCTGTTCTACTACTTTCCTATTATTGATCTTCTTCCCGCAATCCCTATAATCGCCATCACTTTCGTGGGCGAGGCCTGTCTTTCCGGCATGCGTCCTGCTGATCACGAAAAAAACATCCGTGTACGAAAAGGGAAAGCGTTATGACTCTCAGCAGAAGCCTGCTTATTGTGGTGCTGCTCTCATGTGTTTCTGTCTCAGCCCAGCAAATCACCGCCAATATTCGCGGAACGGTGACTGACCCCACCGGCGCAGTGGTGCAAGGCGCAACCGTGACTGCGCGCCAAACCGAGACCGGGCTGACGCGATTGACGATGACGGATCATGGCGGCAACTACGTTCTGCTCGAGCTTCCCGTTGGCCACTATCACTTGGAGGTCACGGCTAAGAATTTCCATAAATATGTGCAAGAAGGGATCTCGTTGAACGTGAATGAGACTGCGGTAGTCGCGCCCCGTTTGGGCGTCGGTTCCGAGGAAGAAGTGGTGGATGTGCAGGCCGATGCTGAATTGATTCAACCTACGGTCACCAGCCTCGGCAAAGCCGTGCTGGAGCGCGAACTGAACGACCTTCCACTCAATGGACGCGACTTCTCCCAGCTTGGACTTTTGCAGCCGGGAGTGGTGCCGCTGACGCCGGGCCTGCTAGAGGCGGGGGGCTCGCTTCGTGAACAGCAAGGGTATGCGGTAAACGGGCAGCGCCCCGAGTCGAACAACTTTCTGATTGATGGCGCGAATAATTTCAACGGCGTAGACGGAGGCTTCGTGCTGGAGCCGCCGATTGATGCCATCGAAGAGTTCAGAATTCTGACCCACAATTCCAGCGCCGAATTTGGGCACAGCCTTGGTTCGACTACGAATATCATCACGCGGTCAGGATCAAACAATTTCCACGGTGCGCTCTGGGAATTCTTGCGCAACGATGCGCTGGATGCGACGCAGTTTCCCAACACCACAGTCGAGCCGCTGAAACAAAATCAATTTGGCGGAAGCATTGGCGGGCCGGTGAAGAAAGACAAGACCTTCTTCTTTGGTTATTATGAGGGATTTCGCAACCGTGAAGGAGAGTCGTTCATAAGTACTGTGCCTTCGCTAGCGGAGCGGCAGGGCAACTTCGCTCAATTGTGCGACGCCAGCAAAGGCGAGCAGTTTGTGAACGGATTCTGCACCAATCCTAATCACCAGCTGTTTAACATTTTTTTCAAGCAGCCATATCCTAATAACCAGATCCCGGCACCGAATCCCGCCAATCCGCTGGCGCAGAGTCAGTTCGCAGTGAACTTGTTGGACCTGTTTCCGAAACCTGACGTGGGCACGAACGGTTTCCTGTCAACCGGCACTCGGAGCGACGACCGAAATCAGTTCGGAGTGCGCGTGGATCATTACCTGACGTCCTCCGACAGACTGAACTTCCGCTACGGGTTCAGCAATGTAACCCGGTTCGATCCGCTTTCGACGTCAGGCGCAAGCGTCCCTGGCTATCCGGTCGGAGAGGATCATCGCGCGCAGAACTTTGTCGCGCAGGAGACGCATACTTTCTCTCCTTCGATGGTTGGGGTGTCGCGGTTCTCGTATCTCCGCTACAAGTTCCTATTTGACGAACACCTCAACCACGCCGCGCTCTCCAGTGAAGGATTTACTTATTCACCGAGCCTGCCGCTCGCCGCAGGGCCTCCTTTCATTCAGGTGAATGGCTACACCAGTGTGGGCGATCCCATCACGGGACCTCGCGATACCTACGAGAACTCATTCGACTACTCAGGCGCGTTGAACTGGGTATGGGGCTCTCATGAGTTCAAATTCGGCGGTGGTTATCAGCGGCTGCAGGTAAATGCACTGCAGGGAATTGCCAGCAACGGATTCTTTGTTTTCGCTGGATTTCCCGTCACCGATGCATTCGCCAGTTTCCTCTACGGAGTGCCCGTCGTTTTTCTGCAGGGACGGGGCGATTTCAACCGCGGCATTCGCGGAAACGCGCTCAACTGGTATGCGCAGGATACTTACAAAGTCAATCGTCGTCTAACCCTGAATTACGGCCTGCGCTACGAATTGCCCTTCCCCTACACGGAAATTCATAACCGGCAGACGCTGTGGGTCCCTGGGCGGCAATCCGTCGTCATGCCGAATGCGCCGAAAGACCTGCTTTATCCCGGCGACCATGGCGTCCCCGCGGGCTTGATTCCAACATTCAAGAAAGCTTTTGCTCCGCGTGTGGGCGTTGCATGGGATCCAACCGGCAGCGCCAAGTGGCTGGTAACTTCCGCGTACGGGATTTATTACGAGCCATATTACACAGGCCAAGGTGGACCGCTGCAGTCGCCGATCAGCGCACCGCCATTTTTGCAGACGCCGCAGGTCGGTCCGTCTCCGTTCTTCAACTTCGCCGACCCGTTTAACGGGAATCCGCCGCTGGCCGGACAGTTCTCCACGCCGCTCACCAACTTGACGGTTACTCCCAATTTGCCGCTCCCGTACACGCAGGATTGGGACCTGAATCTCCAACGCTCGCTCGGTTCGGATTTACTGTTTGAGATAGGTTATGTGGGAACCAAGGGCACCAAACTGCCACGCTTCATCGAGGGCAATCCGGCCATTTACGTGCCTGGTTTCAATCCGATTACGGGTCAGCCGAACTCGACTTCTGGCAATGCCGATCAGCGACGGCTTTATTCGGGTTGCACGCTCAACGATCCACAAAGCAAATGCGTTTATTCTTCGACCGGGCTGGTCGCGGGTATTGCCGACTCCGCCTACAACGCACTTGAAGCCAGCTTGAGAAAACGTTTCGGTCACGGAGTCTCTTTTCTGGGTTCGTACACCTTTTCAAAATCGATCGACGATGCCTCATCGTTCAACCTGACTGGCTCTGCGGCGAAACCCGTCGCCGGTGAGAATGATCTGGCGCAAGATCCGTTCAATCTCCGCGCGGAGCGCGGACTATCGCTCTTCGATGCGCGCCATCGTTTCGTCTTCAGTTATCAGTGGGAGCTGCCTTTCTGGAAGCAGCCGCGCGGATGGTATCAACAAGCCTTTGGTGGATGGCAACTGAATGGCATCGCGAGCGTCACGAGCGGTACGCCGTTTACTGTGTTTGATTCTCACGACAATTCAGTGCAGGGTAGCGCGCCGGAAATCACTGGATTCTCCGCCAACCGCCCGAACCTGGTTCCCGGACAGAATCCGAATGCTGGTCCGAAGACGGCCAGCGCATGGTTCAATGCCAACGCATTCCAGGCGATCACGCAAGATCCGAATTCTCCGGTGCAGCAGTTTGGCAGCGCTGGACGAAACATCGCCCAGGGACCTGGCTATGCGAACTGGGATTTCTCCGCGTTCAAGAACATTCGGGTGATGGAAGGCAAAGAGCTGCAGTTCCGCGCCGAACTGTTCAACGTTCTCAATCACACGAACTTCCGGCTGCCCGACAGCGATATCAGTTCGCCGACGTTTAATCACATTTTGGCGGCGCAGTCACCGCGGCTGGTGCAGTTCGCGCTGAAGTTCTTGTACTAGAAAGCAGAGCGGAGGGACGGGCGTCCTCGCCCGTGCACGGCCGGAAGGGTAAGGCTTCAGTCGTGCCGAAGATGGAAGAACATATGAGTGGCTTTAGCCGCTGAGGTTCACACCCTTCTCGCCTCAGCGGCTGAAGCGGAGTTAATCCCTGCCCTTCCCGGCTCCTTAAACAGATTTCATTGTTCCATTGCGGAGATCACAGAATCGGCGAACTCTTTCGTCCCTGCTTTGCCGCCCACATCTTTCGTCAGCTTGTCACGGTCGCGATAGACCTTCTCTAGGGCATTGCGAATTTTCAGAGCGGCCTCGTGTTCTCCAATGTGGCGCAGCATGAGTAAAGCCGAGCGCAGCAGGGCGGTTGGATTGGCCAGATTTTTCCCGGCGATGTCCGGCGCCGATCCGTGGATAGCTTCGAAGATCGCGCAGTGCTCACCCAGATTGGCGCTGGGAACGAGACCCAGCCCGCCGACCAGTCCTGCGCATAAGTCAGAAATGATGTCGCCGTAAAGGTTCTCCATGACCATCACATCGTACTGATACGGATTCATCACCAACTGCATGCAGGTATTGTCCACGATGTGCTCGCCGTAAGTGATCTCGGGATATTCCTTGGCCACATTGCGAGAGCAGCGCAAAAAGAGGCCGTCGGAAAGCTTCATGATATTAGCTTTGTGAATGGCGTGGACTTTCTTGCGCTTGTTTTTGCGCGCATATTCAAACGCGAAGCGGGCGATCCTGGTGGAAGCCTTTTCAGTAATGATTTTCAGGCTCTCGACAACGCCAGGCACAACTTCGTGCTCAAGGCCGGAGTACAGGCCTTCGGTGTTTTCGCGAACGATAACCAGGTCGATGTCGGGATACCGCGTAGGAATGTGCGGCAGATTGCGCACCGGCCGAAAGTTCGCATAAAGATCAAATTGCTTGCGAAGCTGTACGTTGATACTGGCGAAGCCTCCACCTACTGGGGTCGTAATGGGACCCTTGAGCGCGACGTGAGTGCGTTCAATGGACGCCGTCAATTCCTTCGGGATGTATTCTTTGTATTTCTCATAAGCCTCGGCTCCGGCCTGCACCGTTTCCCACTCAAACTTGAGGCCGGTGGCTTCGAGGATACGAACCACGGCCTGGGTGACCTCGGTGCCGATGCCGTCCCCGGGGATCAAGGTGATTTTGTGGGACATTGAGAAACGAGGCTAAACCAATTCCGCTAGGTTCCGCAAACGAAGCGCAGCCCCACTCGCGACCGTAGCCGCGGTGGGGCGCTGTGAAATAAAGGCAACTTACTTGGCAATCCCCGGACGGGCGAAGAAATCAGCAAATTTCTCGCCGTTGGGTGTTCCGACCCCCGTCACGTTATCCCAGCCTTTGGTGACACTCAAAGCTCCGTCCGTCCCGAAGCTCAAAATGTCCCATTCAAAGTCGAACGGGTTTTGGAAAAGAGCGCTGTAAAAGCCAGTGGGCGGAATCAGGGGAAAAACTCCCGCTTCGGCCAACACCGGTGCAGTGAAGGTCTCGATGCCATTTGCATCCTGAATCGTTCCCGTCGGATTGGTTGCGGAATGCTGCGGTAAGACATCTGTGATGGTGGGCGTCGGCATACTGTAGAGGTATTGAGCTGCTTGGCCGAGGGGAACGCCAGCCTCCTGATTTGCGATTGCCCATAAGCCGGAAAACATGGGAGCAGCCAGGCTGGTGCCGCCCACAATAGCCAGCACCTGTTGATTGCCGTTGATAGTGTTGATGGTTAAGACCTCTTCACCTCCGGTCAACGGGTCTGCCAGCCACGAAATATCGGGAGTCTGACGGAACTTGCCCGGCAGGCCGCGTTGAAATTTCGGCTTCGCAAAAAAGCCGCTGGGCCCGCCGCCTGAGCCGCCGCGAAACCCAAAGTGAACGGGAGGATCGGCCACAAAGCCTCCGATTGAGGGAGGAGCAACAATTGCCGTTTGGTTCGTGCCCCATCCAGCTTGCCAGGCCATTGTGCCGTCGGGATTCGTGGCCAGCGTAACGCCTCCCACCGAAGTAGCAAAAGGCACGCCGGCTGGAACGCTGATGGTCGGCGGTATATCGAGGGTCAGGAAATCACCGAAGTCTCCGGAAGAGTAGTTGGTCGAAATCCCGGAGACTGCCGCCAGTTCCGCAATCAGGTTTTCCTGGGTCAACGTGTTTGCGTCGAGAACGCGCTCCGGGACACCGAAACTGCCGGAAATGGTATTTCCCAGACCTTCGAGGACGGCAAATAAGGTCGCATTGTCAACGTCAGCAATGCTGCCTGACGGTGCGATGACCAGAACAATATTGGCTTGTGGTGCGATAGCGTGTGACCATTCAACGTCCAGATCTATTTCTTCGGTCTCAATTCCGCAATTGCAATTAAATGGGAAAAAAATGGTGCTGAAATTGTTGTCGTTCAGCTGCGGCAGATTATTAAGGGAATTGAACACGTTGGCGTCGTCCATGACTGTGGGCGCGCCCAGAAAATTGACAATGACGATGGTCTGGCCCTGGCCCCTGAATCCCTTCGCATACAGTGCATTCAAGTTGTAAGCGGCGTAGATTGCCTGGGGATCGTACCCGCAGGGCGGCCCCGCTTGGCCGTTGATGGATACATTTCCGTAACCGTTGCCGGTATAGGTGGCGGAGGGAAGGCCGCGATTGGTCGTAAAACTCAAGGTTTCAACACCCGTAAAACAGGGGCCAAAGCTTGATGCAGCATTCACGGAGCCGCTGTTCGCGGTGTTCCGGTTTGCAGATGTGCCCGCCCTTCCGCCCAAAATATCTTGCGGGTGCATGACCGGTTGCTTGAGCGTAATGTCATTGAGACCAGCTACAGCCGCGACCAGCGTGCCCGCTAGGCCTTCGATCACAGGATCGCTCGTATTGGCATGGTGCTTTTCGTTCCCCACGATAAACTTATCGATCTCCACGGAGAAAGCTTGCTCGACGTCCGCCACGGTTCCGGCGGCGGTGACAGAAAAGTTTGCGGGACCGACACTCGAAATCTTGAGATTGTTTGCAATTAGAAACTGCTTCACCGTGTTCAGATCCTGGTCCGTGGGAGCAAACAACGCCTTCAGCTGTGCGGGCTTGAGCCACTGACGATAGTTGGGTGAAGTTTCGTCGTAAAGCTGTTCGGCAAGCATATCTAGAGTGGCCTGATTGCGGGGATGCAGCCAGACTGTCACATTCATGCTCTTGGAAAGGTCTTCGTGGCCCATGTTGACGCCAATAGAGGTGAGCCCGGGCGTGTTGTTCTTAATTACGTGACTGGCGGTTGACTGCGCGGCGGCGCTGCAAGTGAAAAGAAGAGCTAGAGCGAGGCAGACCATCGCTCTCCAACTCGACGATGAAATCCCAACCTGCTCCGGCACTTGCAGAGCATGGCATTTCCTGTTCCTCATGTGTTTCATTTCTCCTGGGAAATTCGATTTAGAATCGGCTTCGTCTCAGCCGGGCAGACTTTTCCACGACAGGCATTATTCGTGGTCGGTGGCCGTCAAATGTGTGGACGACCACCCCAATCACCCGCCTGATGAGTTCGGCGCCATCAGCCCCTCGATGTCAGGCTGCGCTGGATGCCGCGACGAATGCGGCTGCGGCGTGACCTCCAATCGTCAGCCCATAAGCGCGAGCCAGCATAGTTCTGAGTAGCTGGAGGGATGTCAGAAAATTGTAAAAAAAGCCGTCAAAAGTGGATGAATTTGCAAAATTCGTGGACGTACTAAAGCAGTTCTCTATCCTCAATAGGATCGCGTGTTCAATCGGCTACTCGCGGCTCTCTTTTGAATGAGTTTCGATTAGTTTCTTGGTCATAATCAATAGGCCGAGAATTTGCGTCCACTCGGAGACGATGTTTCCTACCACCTGCCCCCATTTGGAGTTTGGGTTGGACCGCGCGAATGCAATTACCCATCCCCCACCGGTGATCAGCAGAAAAATGGTTAGGGAATGCTGCTGAAGGACCTTCAAGATCGGGCGCAGAAAGCGATGCGGCGGATTTCGGCTTTCCGCCGAGCCAACTTCGTACATGAACTTGGTCGCAATCACCGTGACGACCAGGCCAGTCCAGTCGGCGATGGCATTGCCGAAGAACGAGCCCAAGTGGGTATTCGGATTTGAAATGCTGTAGAGCACAATCCAGCAAAGCAGGACTGCACCGGAAACGATGCTTAGAGAATGGTGGCGGAGGAACGAATGCTCTCGTGTTCTGGTCACGGAGGTTCGATGAGGTTTATGTAAGGTCGGTATGCCGACCCGGGGGAAAGTTGTCACTTAAAGTGCAGCGTCCGAGCAAAATACAAAAGGCCCGGCAGGTTCTCCGGGCCTTCTGGTCGTTCTTTTCAATCAGGAGACTACTTTGTTTCGCTGTTAGGTGAGGCGGTGAACTCCTTGGGTTTGGCGATTGGCCGTGCGGCACGGCTGACCAACGTGGGAGCGCCCGCTGCTGCGCCGTAGCGCTCCATCAACATTGGAACCATCGCGCCTTCGGCTTCCTTGACGAAAGTGAGCCGGCTTTCGGGACCCAGGTCAACACGAATGAAATCGCCGAGCCGAATCTGACCTGTTGCAACCAAGTTGGCTAGCGGAAAGACCAGGTGGCGCTCGATAGCTCGCTTCAGGTGCCGAGCTCCGTAGCGCGGGTCTGTCCCCTCGCTTAACAGAAAACCCTTTACCTTCGGCGTGCAGGAGAACACGAACTGATTGGCGGCCGAGGCCATGAGTACCCGCTGTTGCACCATGCCCAGCTCGATTTCCAGGATCTGCTGCAGGTGCTCGGGACGCAGAGTTTTGAAAACCACGACTTTATCGATGCGGTTCATGAACTCCGGCGTGAACTTGCGACGCGCCGCTTCGACTGCGGTGCGATTGATCTTGTCGTCAAGGCCCTCATCTACCGCTTGCGCTTTCGGGGCGAAGCCGAGTCCACCCTCGACGAGGTTGCTCATCTCGCTAGCCCCCAGGTTTGAGGTCATAATAATGATGCATTGCGAGAGGTCCACGCGGCGGTTGTCTCCGAGTGTGAGCGTAGCCTTGTCGAGGATTCCGAGTAAAAGCTGCCAGAGCGCATCGGACGCCTTCTCGATTTCATCGAAAAGCAGAATCGACATTTTGAGCTTGTCGGTGTGCCACTGATTGAGCGCTTCCTGCGTGAGCAGGGGGTGCGTCTCGCGGTGGCCGAGATAGCCCGGAGGCGAGCCGATCAGTTTTGCGATTTCGTGGGAGTGCTGAAACTCGGCGCAATCGATCTTGATGCAGGCGCGGGCATCGCCGAATAGAGTTTCAGCGAGCGCCTCGACGACGCGAGTTTTGCCGGATCCGGTAGGGCCAAGAAACAGCAGATTGCCAACCGGGCGTCCGGGGGCATTCAATCCCGCCAGGAACATCTGATAAATCTCGACGACCTTTTCTACCGCTGCGTCCTGGCCAACAATCTTCCGGTGGAGGCCGCTTTCGAAATCCCGAGCGTCTGAACTCCGGCGGTTAGGATCAAGAACTGTGCTGGCTATGGTCTTCATGGTCTGTAGCTCGTCTTTCCTTATCGTTCAACGGCTTGCTCTAATGCTCAGAATGACAATTTTTGTCACTTTCCAAACCAGCTGCGACCAGCAGTAGAGCAAACAACTCGCCACTCCCCAGAACTCAAAACTTCCTGTACTGCAAGACTTAGATGCGACGGGTGCATCGCGGGAGTCACTTACATTACCAAGTGAAATCGTGTAAAGGGAAATGTTTTGCGCAGGGAGAGAAGGGATCGGGTCTGGGAAGCCTCGGCTCCGGCATCAGGGTTTTGCCCAAGCCAGGGATGCAGGAGAGTCGAGAAAGAGTCTGGATTTGCTCCCGGCGACCGTGAACACCCGTAACTGGCGAGCGGATTTTCGCATGAGTAGCATCAAAGAACCGATGTCACTGGAGAAAAACATACGTCAACACGGGTCGAAATTGGTCGTGGTCGCGGTGTGCCTGGCATTCGGTCTGGGTTTGATCGATCGCCGGTCCGTTAACGCGGCCGCCCAAGCGCCACACCTGGTGCCCGCGAGCGCAACGACCTCTCCGACCTCGGTTCCTGCCCCCAAACTTCCCCTGCCGGGAACCACACTCTACGAAACTCATCGCGGAGATACAGTCATTTCTGTAGCCAGGCACTACCTTTCTCAGACTTCTTATCTGACTTCTACGGAATTGGCTGAAGCAATTCGTGGCGTGAATTCCGATGTGCACGGCACGTTTGTAAAATCTGGACAGCAACTTACAATTCCTGGAATATTGGACGCACCGGTCGCGGAAAAAGCCATTCCTGTTCCCAAAGACTTTGAGGTCCGCGCTATTTACCTGACTGGACTGATGGCGGGCAGCGATCACGGGATCAAGATCGTCCGGCGCTGGCGTGAAGCCGGCGGCAACGCTGTGGTCTTTGATATCAAGGACAGCGACGGGACCGTAAACATTCCGTTTGATCACCCCCTAATCGGCGCCCATAAGACTCCTATCCGCGATCTGCCGAAATACACCCATTTTCTGCACGCGCTGGGAATGCATGCGATTGCCCGGATTGCGATCTTCCGCGACGAGCGGTTGGTGGTGTCGCACCCTGAGCTGGCGGTGAAGTCCAAGAAAACTGCTCAGCCCTGGCGCGAGAATGGGAAGCTGGTCTGGACTGATCCTTCGCGCATTGAGGTTCAGGAATACGACATAGCTCTAGCGCAAGCAGCCGCTGCAGGCGGGGCGGACGAAATCCAGTTTGATTATGTGCGCTTCCCTGCCGAAGGTGATCAGAAAGACGCGGGTTTCTCGTTTCAGAAGTCGCATCCCGAGTGGCAGCGGTCGGATGTAATCGCCGATTTCCTACGCCGCGCCTATACCGCCCTTCATCCCAAAGGAGTTTTGCTGTCGCTGGACGTGTTCGGGGTAATGGCGTGGCAGCGGCAGGTGGACTTGGCGCACACCGGACAGGACATCGTGCGCATGGCGAAGTACTGCGATGTGCTCTCGCCCATGATCTACCCGTCGCACTTCTTCGGAATGGATAATATCGCCCGGCCCGGTGACGCGCCAGAGCACTTTATCGCCGAATCGATGGACCGCTTCCAGCTGATCACCAAGGGCAGCGGCGTGGTGATCCGTCCGTGGCTCCAGGCATTCGCCTGGAGAACGAAGACTTACTCGCCGAAATACATCGAGGTTCAGGTTCTTACCGCGAAGAACAAGGGCGGGGTCGGCTTCCTGTTTTGGAATGCCAACAACGACTACAGCAAACCTTATGCTGCCATGCCGGAGATGAAAGCTGGCAAAGGGCAGTACTTCCGGGGAGACGAACTGCCAAAAGTGCTGGCGGCAGACGCCTCTTACCATGCGCAATAGCCGAACTTTTTGGAGAACCACAAAGTCCGGAGTCGTGCTGCGCCTCGCTGGGATATTTCTCTCGACCGCATTGATGACCGCGCAGAACGCACCGCCTCACTATCACTCCACCTGCTGCTATCCGCTTCCGCCGAAAAAAATGCAGAAGATTCCACCCGAGATCCGCGCTCAGCTGACGGAAGAAAAATGCCTGATTCCGCAGAACCCAAACGTGATTGACGATCCGCAGCCGAACAATGCGATCCATGGTTCATGGGCAGCAAAAGGCCAAGATGATTGGGCAGTGCTTTGCCTTAAGCCGGACGAGCTCTCTGTGCGGATATTTTGGGGCGGTAAGATCAGCTGCGATGACAGGATTGTGATTGGAAAATTCACACCGAATGACAGCCATTGGGATGATCCCGAAACCTTCCTCTGGGCTGCGCCCCCTCAAACCATCCGGGCATACAACGACGCATTTGGCGGGCGCAAACTTCCAGTTCTCGATCATTCCGGCCTCGAGGTCGGCGGCGGTGAGGGCTCGATGGTTTATTACTGTCGCCAGGGTGAGTGGATGAAATTTTTAGGTAATGACTGAAACAGCGGAACCGGCGAGTTCTCTTATTCATTGAATGGATTCTGCACCAGGACCCCGAAATACTTTTGGCCAGCATTTAAATCCTCCGACCAAATCCGCGCACAACCAGCACGCTCAGCGGCGGCAATGATCATCCCATCGTAGAAGTGCAGACCGTAAGATGCCCGCGCCTCCACTGCGCGGCGAACAACACCGTGATCCGGCAAGATCAGCTTGATCGGGGCCAATGTATCCAGAATGGCATTCACATCGTAGGGGCTCGCCGAGACTTTATGGATGAGGGTGGCAGCAAACTCCGCCAGAACCTGCGTGGATGCGACGTACTCTCCATTGATCGCTCGAACTACGAGCTTCTGAGCGATCTCCCGCTTCTGGGGACTGCTGACGTCGTAGGCGTACACAAGAACATTGCTGTCCAGGAGATCAGGAGCGCTCATATAAGTCTTCGCGCTGCCATGTCCGCTTGCCTACTCTGAATTGAAATTGCTTGAAACTGCGCTCCAGCGCCTCCAACTCCCGGCGCTTGCGACCGGATGTGACACTTTCCGCCGCCAGTTTCTCCAGGTAATCGCGAACTAAGCCAGTGAGTGTAGTGTCCCGGTCCACGGCAAGCTTCCTCAATTCCTTTACCAGTTTGTCGTCGAGTGAGAGCGTAACGTTCACGTTCACATAATAAGGGAACCACGTATTAAGTGCAAGGCCAAAAGCGGGCACTGCCATTCAGCGAAATGGGCGTGCGTGGTAGCATCAAGTCGAAACTCGCTTCTCGTAATGACCGCCTCCAATGTTTTCCGTTTTTTGCTGCGATTTCTTGCTCTAGCTCTAACAGTTTCAACGCCACCTGCCCATGCCGCTGATGAGAAGTGGCTGCGCATCAGCTCTGACCACTTCACCGTACTCACAAATGCGGGGCCGAAGAAAGGTCACGAAATCGCAGCCCGCTTCGAGCAGATACGTGCCGTGTTCGCACAGCTGCTGATGCGCAAGCAGGTCCGGATGTCGGAGCCGATCGAGGTCATTGCCGTGTCTGACTCGGCGAAGTATGCGCAACTGGCGCCGCTGCTGAACGGACACCCAATTCCTGCATCCGGGTTTTGGCTTGCAGGTGAAGACAGGATTTACATTGTCCTGAATGCTGCTGATCCGGATTGCTGGCGCGCTGTGGAGCATCCGCTCGCGCATTACTTCCTAAACTACAACTATCCGCCTACGCAGCCTTGGTTCGACGAAGGTTTTGCCGAGTACTTCGCATCTCTATATTTCACACTGCAGAAAACGAAGTTAGGCAGCGATCCGGAGCTGAGCGCGGCGGGTGGGCCGTCCAGCGCGGGATCCAGCAGCAACGGCGTGAAGTCGTTGACCGAAATTCTCAACCAGCCAGTCTGGATGAATCTCGCTGACCTGCTCGAGACCAGAAACCGTGAAGTGAATGGCGAAGAAGGAACGCATTCTACGCAGTTCCATGCGCAGTCATGGATGCTCGTGCACTATCTGATTAACAAGGACAAGCTTTCTGAAACTGGAGCGTACTTTGGGTTGGTCGAGCTCCAAAAAGTTCCCGTGGCCCAAGCCGTCCAGCAGGCGTTTGGAATGTCCATAGCGCAACTCGACCAGGCGGTGAAGGACTACTTTCATTCTCTCAAGCCGCTCGCCACTTCGTTGGAGCAATCCAAAAAGGCGGGTGCGATGGCGATTCCGCAGCCTGTCAACGAGTCACCGCTTCCCTTCTCCATCGACGACGTGAGCACCACCACGAATCAAGTCCCGCTCCCAGAAGCGACGGCCCTGGTAGATGAAATGGCGCTGCGAATTCCGGAGCGCCGGGAGCAGGCCGTACAAGAGCTCGAAAAATTAGCTTCTGGCGATCGGACTGAAACAGCGACGGCGCATCGCGCGCTGGCGTGGGCGCACATTCAAAAGGGAGAAACCAAGGAGGCCTTCGAGGAACTGAGTTCCGCCATGCAGATCAGTTCTTCCGATCCGTGGACGCGGTTCGGGCTCGCGCTGGCCAGTTATCACTCGGGTGAAAAGGGCGCAAAAATTCAGGGCCTGGCGAACATGATGGAGAGCCTGCAGATCGTGATCGATCGCTATCCTGAATTCGCCGAGGCCTACAACATGCTGGGCTGGGCGCGACTGGCTGGAGGCGGCGCCAACGCGGCAGTTGAGACGATGAAGATGGCGGTTCAGCTCAATCCGCGGAGCGAGCAGTATGAGCTGAGGCTGGCCAAGGCATACGTGGCAGCGAGAAAATGGGATGAGGGCAGCGCGATTCTCAATCGGCTTGAGGGAGGTCCGGATCCACAAATTGCAGCCGCGGCTAAAAAAGACTTGCACGATCTTCCCTACCTGAAGAAATTCGGGATTCCGCCTCAGGAAGAGTCGCCACCAAAAGAAGAAGCCAAGACACAAGAGAAAGACGACTTGGCCGATGAAGACGCGGACACAGCGGTCAAGCAACTTCCAGTTACGCCGAAGATCGACAAACGGCCGATACAGTTTCTCAAGGTGAAACTAATTTCGATCGATTGCTCCGAAGCTCCCAAAGCCGTGCTGCTGGTTGCAAAAGGTCCGAAAACTTTGAAGCTGCGCACACCGGACTATAAGTCTTTAGTGGTGATGGGCACCGATAAATTCTCGTGCGATTGGACAAACATTCCAGTCAGCGTGAATTATCGCGCTGGGACCAAGGCGGATGGGGATTTGGTGTCGATTGAGGTGCAATAGGCGGACGCGCGCTTAGAGGCACCCCGCCCAATTTGTCATCTCGAGCGGTAATGCAGGATCTCAAGGGCGTCTGTGGCGTATGCACATCGGCGCTCAGGCAGCTAGTCACCTGAAAACAATCAGCTTCTTTCAATTTTCACTTGACAGCCCAGCCAATTTCCGTACACTAAATGAATATTTATTCACTAAAATGAATATTCATCCATGAGCAAGCTGTCGCGGCACAAAGCGATTCTCGAACTGCTCGACGACGGCCCGGTCGCCAGCCAGGAGGACCTTCAGCGTCTGCTGCACAAGCGCGGCTTCGATGCCGGCCAAGCCACGCTTTCTCGGGACATTCGCGAGTTGGGGTTAGCGAAAACCGCAGATGGGTATTCGCTCCCCGGCGGAGAGACGGCGGGTGAGACGGATTTGCCGCCCGTTTCGCGCATGGTGCGCGAGTTTGTGACCAGCGTGCGCGCGGCGCAGAACCTGCTCGTGACCAAGACCAGCATTGGCAGCGCGCAGCCGGTCGCGGCCGCCCTGGACGGAGAGAACTGGCCAGAGGCGATCGGCACCATCGCGGGCGACGACACAATTCTGATTGTTTGCGAAGACAAGCGCTCAGCGAGCCGCCTTGCTGATCGCATTCAAGGAATGCTTGCTTGATGCCCGCCAAACTCAAAGTCGCTGTGCTCGGCGCAACCGGCTATTCCGGCCTGGAGCTGACGCGCCTGCTCCTGCGTCACCCGCGGGTGGATAAGCCTGTGCTGCTGCGGCGTTCTGAAAATTCGCGGCCTTCGAAGACCGCGAAGGGCGAGGCAGCGTCGGAAAATCAAAATCCCCACCCTCCCCATAAACCGGAGAAGGGTGGGGCACCCGTCGAGGTCGGTGATGACCCCGTCAATCTTGCTGACATCTTTCCCGCCCTTTCCGGAAATGGCAGCTACCCGCTTCAGCCGCTTTCCTGGACATCACTGAAGCAGCAGGGCGTCGAATTGCTGTTCCTCGCGACTCCGCATGAGGCGTCACGAGCGCTGGTGCCTGAGGCGGTCGCGCATGGAATTCGCGTTATTGATCTCAGCGGAGCATGGCGATTGAAGCAGGCGCAGCACCGTGCCATTTACGAATTCGAGGATGACGACTCGGTGACGGCGGCCGAGCTCACCGCAAAGGCCGTTTATGGTTTGCCGGAGTTGAATCGCGACAAGATTGTCGAAGCCAGCATCGTGGCCAATCCGGGCTGCTATGCCACTTCTGTGATTCTCGCGCTGGCGCCGCTTTTGCAAGCCGACCTAGCGGATCGCGACAAAGGCATCGTGGCTGATTCGAAATCCGGCGTCTCTGGAGCGGGCAAGGAGCCGAACTCGCGCACGCACTTCGTCTCTGTCGCCGACAATCTCTCTGCGTACGGCGTGTTCACGCACCGCCATCTTGGTGAGATTGCTGAACAGTTGCAGCTCAGCACCGCCGACATCACTTTTACGCCGCACCTGCTGCCAATTCCCCGCGGAATTCTGTCCACGATCTACGTGCATTTGAAGCAGCCCATGCAGGCGGCGCAGATTGAATCCTGTTATCGCGAGTTCTACAAAGGACGCAGGTTTGTGCGCGTATTTCAAACCCCGAAGCTGCCGGAGATTCAGTTCTCGCTGAATACGAACTACTGCGACGTGGGATTTTGCCTTGCGGAAGACGGCAAGCGGATGGTGATCGTCTCCTGCGAGGACAACTTGATCAAAGGCGCTGCCGGACAAGCCGTCCAGAACATGAACCTGATGTACCGATGGCCAGAAGAGGAAGGGCTGTTGTGAAAATTGTGATCAAGATCGGCGGAGCGGCGCTGGAGGACGAAGCGACGCTGCATAAGTGCGCACGCGCAGCCGTCGAAATGGCCAAGGACGGTCATCGTGTCGCGGTGGTACATGGCGGCGGCACTGCGCTTACTCGCACGCTCAAGCTGCTCGGCAAGCAGAGCGACTTCATTAACGGCCTGCGAATCACCGACGCTGAGACGCGCGACGTGGCACTGATGGTCCTGGCGGGCATGGTTAACAAAAAAGTTGTAGCTGCCATCGTCCGCGCCGGTCTGCCCGCGGTCGGATTCTGCGGCGGCGATGGCATGACTTTTCGTGCCCGCAAGAAGCAAACGTCGGGCTACGACCTCGGCTTTGTTGGAGAAATTTGTGCCGTCGAGCCGCGCTGGTTTGAGGCGATCTGGAGCGAGGGCGGGATCCCGGTGCTCTCATCGCTCGCGCTCGGATCCGACGGCGAATACTACAACGTGAATGCCGACCAGATGGCCTCCGCATGCGCCATCGCCTGCCACGCCGACACGCTGATTTTCCTGACTGACGTGCCCGGAGTGAAAGATGCCGACGGCTGCGTAATGCCGTGGCTCACCACCAAACAGGTTCCGGTGTTGATTGCGGATTCAGTGATCGGCGGCGGAATGTTGCCCAAGCTCGAGGCCTGCAGCAATGCGCTGAAAAGAGGCGTCGGGCGGGTGCGGATACTTCCGGCGGCGCAAGCGGAAATTCTGCCGCAATTTTATTTTCAGAAGCTCGAATGTGGTACGGAGGTGATCGGAGCATGAGTCTGGCCTCTGTCATTCGCGCTGAACAAAAGCTTCTGCTGCCCACTTACGACCGGCAGAAGGTGCTCTTCACTCGTGGGCGCGGGGTTTATTTGTGGGATTCCAGCGGCAAGCGCTATCTCGATTTTCTCAGCGGGATTGGCGTGAATGCGCTGGGCCATGCGCATCCTGCGATTCAAAAAGTATTGAAGCAGCAGGCCGGAAAGCTCATTCACACTTCCAATCTTTTCTATCACGAGTATCAGGCGGAGTTGGCCAAGCGGCTGACGAAAATCTCCGGCCTCGATCGCGCATTTTTCTGCAACAGCGGAACTGAAGCGTGGGAAGGAGCGCTCAAGCTGGCACGCGCTTATGCCCGAGTCAACAACAGTAACGGCCACAAAGCGAAGTGGCGTCTGCTGGCGCTGGAGAATTCTTTTCACGGGCGCACGTTTGGATCGCTTGCGACTACCGGTCAGGAAAAATACCGGCATCCTTTTACGCCGCTTGTTCCAGGAGTGAATTTCGTTGCGTTCAACGATCTCGCGGATTTGAAGCGCCAGTTCGATGGCAGCGTGTGCGCCGTCTGTCTCGAGACCATCCAGGGAGAAGGCGGCATCAAGCCGGTGAGCCGCGAGTTTCTACAACTGGCGCGGGAGCTGACGGAGAAATCCGGCGCCCTGCTGATGATCGACGAAATTCAATGCGGGCTGGGCCGCACCGGCAAATATTTCGCCTATCAGCACTACGGGATCACTCCGGACATCGTGACCGTAGCGAAACCGCTCGCAGCAGGCTTGCCTTTGGGAGCATTGCTCACCACGGACCGCGTGGCCAGCGGCATGCATCCGGGAATGCACGGCACGACCTTCGGAGGCGGGCCGCTGGCGTGCGCAGTCGCAATTGAATTCTTGCGCGTGCTCGATGGGTTGCTGGGGCACGTCACCAAGCTAGGTCAGTACTTCGCAGCGGAACTCCAGAATCTGCAGTCAAAGCATACGGCGATACAGGAAGTTCGCGGAGTCGGGCTGATGCTCGCGATTGAACTCGACTCTGCCGACGTGGCAAAAGCAGTTGTAAGCGAGCTGTTGCAGCAGGGCATCCTTATTAATCGTACGCACGATACGGTTTTGCGTTTTCTGCCGCCGTACATCATCGAGAAGAGACATGTGGATGAAGTCATACGCGCTTTGGATCGCTCGCTGGGGAAGAGCGAAAACAATAACCACAGAGGACACAGCGGTATACAGAGGAAGCATAGAGAAAAGCGTGTCGGTTAAGTGCGGAACCTGTTTTTTTCCTACGGAAGAATGAAGGGAGCAAGCCAATTGCGAAGTCAAACACTTACAACTGAAACTACACCACAGCCGGTCGCGGCAACGTTTCCCGGACGTGACCTGGTCTCGATCCGCGATCTGTCCCCGACCGAGGTCGAATCGCTGTTTCATCTGGCCAGCTTAGTAAAGGCCCGTTCCGAGGATTTTCGCAGCGCACTTGCTGGAAAGCACATTGTCATGTTCTTCGAGAAGCCGTCGCTGCGCACGCGGCTCACGTTCGAAGCCGGCATTGCGGGGCTCGGCGGCTCGGTTTCTTTTGTGGACCAACGACACGAGCGGCTGGATGCACGCGAAAGTTTGAGCGATATCGCGCACAACGTCGAACGGTGGGTGAGTGCCATTGTTCTCCGCACGTTCGCGCACGAAACGGTTGAAGGAATCGCCGAGCACGCGTGCGTGCCGGTAATCAACGCATTGAGTGAGGTCGAGCATCCCTGCCAGGCTTTGGCCGATTACTTCACGCTGCAGGAAAAATTCGGCAACCTGAAAAAAGTGTGTCTGGCATATGTCGGCGACGGCAACAACGTGATGCACTCACTTCTGTTGACTGCGGCGCTGCTGGGATCGAAGATTCGAATGGCCACTCCGAAAGGATACGGCCCAAATCCAGAAATCCTTGCCGACGCGAAAGAGATTGCGAAGCAGACGGGAGCGGTGATCGAAGTCATGACCGATCCGTACAAAGCTGTTCGTGGAGCCGACGCAATTTACACCGACGCATGGACCAGCATGGGCCACGAGCACGAAACTGAAGAACGCACGCGGATTTTCCCGCCATATCAAGTCAACAACGAACTCATGGCGGCAGCGGTGCCGCATGCGGTGTTCATGCACTGCCTTCCAGCGCATCGCAACGAAGAAGTGACCGATGCTGTGATCGACTCGACGCAATCCATCGTGTTCGATCAAGCCGAAAACCGCATGCACATCCAGAAAGCGATACTAATGATGCTGGTCGGCGGCAAGAACCGCCTGCCACTGGGGAGCGCTCATGCCTGAAAAAGTCGTACTCGCCTATTCCGGAGGCCTTGACACTTCGATCATCATTCCGTGGCTGAAGGAAAACTATTCCTACGATGTGATCGCCATGGTCGGCGACGTTGGCCAGGGTGATGACCTCGATGCAGTTGTCGAGAAAGCGTACAAAACTGGCGCAACGAAAGTTGTTGTTGAAGATCTGCGCGAAGAATTCCTGACGGAGTACGTTTTTCCGGCGCTGAAGGCCGGAGCGGTGTACGAGCACAAGTATTTGCTTGGGACTTCGCTCGCGCGGCCGGTGATTGCCAAGCACCAGGTTGAGGTTGCTCTACGCGAGGGCGCGACTGCCGTGGCCCACGGCTGCACCGGAAAAGGTAATGATCAAGTGCGCTTCGAGCTGACTTATCAGGCGCTCGCTCCCGAGTTGAAGGTGATCGCTCCGTGGCGGGAATGGAACTTGAAATCGCGTGAGGATTGCCTGGATTACGCCGAAGCGCATGGAATCCCTGTCGCAGCGAGCCGCGAGAAGATTCACAGCCGCGATCGAAATCTGTGGCATATCAGCCATGAGGGCGGCGAACTGGAGGACGCCGCCAATGCGCCGTTTCCAAGCACCTGGCAAATTTCGAATTCTCCGCAGAATGCTCCCGAGCGTGAAGAGCAGGTGCAGATCGAATTCGAAAAGGGTGTCTCTGTGAGTGTCAATGGAATGCGGCTTGGTCCGGTCTCGCTGGTTGAGTTGCTGAATGAAATCGGCGGGCGCAATGCTATTGGTCGCGTTGATATCGTCGAAAACCGTTTTGTGGGGATCAAATCGCGAGGCTGCTATGAGACCCCGGGCGGGACGCTGTTGATTGCGGCCCATCGTGAACTGGAGGCGCTGTGCTGCGAGCGCGATGTCATGCATTTCAAACAGCACATCGCGCTCAAGTATGCAGAACTCGTTTATTACGGGCTGTGGTTCACGCCGCTACGCGAAGCACTGGATGCTTTCGTTGAAAGCACACAAAAAGAAGTTACCGGCACAATTACGCTTTCTCTCTACAAGGGGAATGTTTCGGTTATGAGCCGGCAGTCACAATTCTCGCTGTATAGAACCGATCTTTCCTCGTTCACCATGGGTGAGAGTTACGATCAGAAAGATGCAGCGGGATTTATTCGAATCCTTGGACTGCCTTCACGGTCACGAGCTCTGCGAGACGAGAAAAAGCCTTTAACCGCAGAGTACGCAGAGAAGGCGCAGAGGTCGCCAAGAGAACAAGGGGTGGCACGATGAAGATGTGGTCGGGCCGCTTTCGCCAGCCGCTCGATCCCGCCTTCGAGAGCTGGCAGCGATCCTTCGATTTCGACTGCAGGCTGCTCGAATGCGAGCTGGAAACCAGCTCTGCGCATGCCCGGGCACTGGAGAAAGCCGGCGTACTCTCGGCGGACGAACTGCAATCGATTTTGCAGGGACTGGAGCAGATCGGCGAACGCCTGGCATCACCGGAATTTCTCGACGATCCCGAAGCGGAAGACGTGCATCACTTCGTCGAAAAGAAACTTGTGCAACTCGTTGGCGACGCCGGTTACAAGCTGCACAGCGGACGCAGCCGTAATGAACAAATAGCAACCGACCTGCGTCTTTATGTGCGGGCGGCGAGCGACGAAATCGGCGAAGCGATTTCTGAGCTGACAAATGCTTTTCTGGATCGTGCCGAGCAAGCCGGAGATGCCGCAATGCCGGCCTACACGCATATGCAGCGCGCCGAACAGGTGCTGGTCGCGCACTGGCAGCTGGCTTACGTGGAAATGCTTTTTCGCGATGCCGACCGGCTGGCTAATTGTCGCAAACGCACGAATGTGTGTCCGCTGGGATCGGGCGCCGTCGCGGGGTCAACGTTGCCGCTCGACCGCGAGCTCATGTCGGCGGAATTGGGATTCGCAGCGCCAACTGCAAACAGTATTGATGCGACCAGCGACCGCGACTTCGTCTTGGAGTTCGTCAATGCGCTCTCGTTACTGGCCTTACATTTGAGCCGCTGGGCGGAGGAGATGCTGCTGTTCTCTTCGCAAGAGTACGGGTTCCTGCATTTGCCGGAAGCTTATTCCACCGGCAGCAGCGCCATGCCCCAGAAGCTGAATGGCGACTTGCTTGAACTCACTCGTGCCAAAGCCGGGCGCGTGATCGGGGACGCCACCGCGCTGCTGGTCGCCGTAAAAGGCTTGCCGCTGGCTTACAACAAAGATCTTCAGGAAACTCAAGAGCCACTCTTTCACGCCACCGAAACTGTGATTTCATTGCTTCCATTGATCACGGGATGGATGCAGTCAGTCGAATTCGATTTCGAGCGGATGCAACACGCCGCTGAAACCGGCTACATGAATGCGTTCGCAGCCGCGACTTATCTCGCCAGCAAAGGTGTTCCCTTTCGAATTGCGCATGAACAGGTTGGAAAAGCAGTACGCCTGGCGTTGGAAAAGCACCGCGAGTTGCAGGACCTTCAGCTCGACGAATTGCAGCGCATCGACTCTCATTTCGGAGACGATTTCTACGCTTTCGTGAAACTCGACAACGTGCTCGCCATCCACGACGTACCGGGAGGTACCGCGCCCGTCCGTGTGAAAGAAGCCATTGCCGCCGCGCGGAAGAAAGCCGGCACACAGCGCGAGGAGGCCCATGCACACGCGTGAAGCCTTATTGCCGGACGCGGAACAGGTTCACCATCTGATTTCTTCCTACTCAACTGACGGCACCCTTCTGCCGCGATCGCTCGCGGAAATTTGCGAAAACGTGCGCGACTTCATCGTGCTCGAAGAGGCTGGGCAGATCATCGGCTGCGGCGCATTGCACCTGTATGGCCCGCATCTTGCCGAGATACGTTCGATCACGGTACACCGGGCCTGGCAGAAACGCGGCGGCGGCGAATTGCTGGTGCAGTCGTTGATGTCGCAGGCGCGGAAGCACCAAGTGAGTTGCATCTGCCTGTTCACCCGAAGCCCGCAGTTCTTCGCCAAGCTCGGGTTCGACGCCGCCCAACGCGAAGACCTGCCCGACAAGATCAACAAAGATTGCTGCGTCTGCCCCCGCTACCACCGCTGTGATGAAGTGGCGATGGTGAAAGGCGAGTTGCCGCGCTTCGCCATTCTGCCTGAGCCGGCGAACTGGCTGGTGAAGCTGCAGGTATGAGCGAGTCCGGCCCGATCTTTCTTCCCAAGGGATTCGGATTTTCGGCAGCCACGGCTGGTATCAAAGCCAGTGGGAGGCCGGATCTCGCGCTCATACTCGCTGGCCCGCACACTTCCGCGACCGCCTTGTTTACCAAGAATCTGGTTGTGGCGGCGCCGGTAGAAGTTGGACGCACTGCTTTGTCGCAAAGCCGCGGCCGGATTCGGGCTGTGGTGGTGAATTCCGGGAACGCAAACTGCGCTACCGGCCCAGCAGGAGTCCGGGCCTGCAAATCGGTATGCGCGGAGGCCGCGCGCCAGCTAAAGATTCGCCCAGCGCAAGTATTTCCCTCTTCCACCGGCATTATCGGAGTGCCGCTTCCGGCAGATAAGATCAACTCGGGGCTGCGCGAGCTGATCGCCGCCGCCCGCGCGACACCCGACCATCTTCGCAGCTTTGCCGAAGCAATTCTCACCACGGATACGAGACCCAAGCTCGCCAGCCTGCCGCTGCGCTCCGGGCGCGCATCCATCACCGGAATCGCTAAGGGATCCGGAATGATTCACCCGCAGCTGGCTACGATGCTGGTGTATCTGCTCACCGACGTCGCCGCCATTCCGGCCGAATTGAGAGTTGCTCTCCGAAAATCTTGCGCCGATTCATTCAACGTCATCTCGGTCGATGGAGACACCTCGACCAACGACACCGTGCTTCTGCTGGCTTCGGGAGAAAGTGGAATTTCTCTCCGCAATGTGCGCAGGGAATTCGAAGCGGCATTGCTCCAGGTCTGCCGCTCGCTGGCGGAACAGATCGTCGCGGACGGCGAAGGCGTGCAGCATGTAATCCGGCTGCGTGTCGAACAGGCACGAACCCGGGCGGAGGCGAGGCAAGTGGCGCGCACCATCGCGCATTCTCTTCTTGTAAAGACTGCGTGGGCGGGCGCCGATCCCAACTGGGGCAGGATTCTCGCCGCCGTGGGCAGAAGCGGGATCAGGCTCAACTTGCGGAAAACCGATGTGCTCATCGGCGATCAAACGGTCTGCCGGGGCGCGGTGGCCTGCAGGTTTGACGAACAGCTCGCGCATCAGGAACTCTCCAAGGCAGAGTGTCGGATCGCGGTGCGATTGGGAAGCGGGAAAGCGTCGGTCGAATTTCTCACCACAGACTTGACGCCGGAATACGTGCGAATTAACGCGGATTATTCGACGTGAGTGCGGGCGGGGGGCAGGCCTGGAGGGCCGCCCCTACACAAATCAGGCGCTCCACACACAACCTTCATTCCCGAATTGAATTGCCTTTCAATTTTTCATGTTTATAAATGCCAACGGCGGCTGAAAATCACTTTCGTGTCGTTTTACCGCCGCAACCTGCCGCATGTCCAGAAAGATTTCGTCCCGCATTTCATAACCTTCGTTACTAGCTTGCGACGCACGTTGCCGCCATCGGCAAGGGACATCGTGCTGGAGTCCTGCATACACGGTCATGGCACGAAGTACAACTTGTATATCGCCATGGTAATGCCGGACCATGCTCACCTAATTCTCACGCCTCTGATCGACATAAAAAATCAGCGAATCTATCCCTTGTGCGAGATCATGAGAGCGATGAAGAGTTACTCGGCGCGTCGGATCAATGAACGGCTAGGTGGCAGCGGACAAATCTGGCTACAAGAATCTTTCGATCACGTGCTGCGGTCTTCCGAGAGCCTGGATGCGAAAATCGCTTATGTTCTGGCGAATCCAGTGCGCGCAGGCTTGGTGAGGGTTCCGGAAGAGTACCGCTG
>Ga0209580_10000249_pt1 | contig 33189 bp, 29 predicted proteins | sample Coa_R1_5_FD_187153 | JGI IMG/M metagenome (GOLD analysis project Ga0209580, IMG submission 187153) | Surface soil microbial communities from Centralia Pennsylvania, which are recovering from an underground coalmine fire - Coalmine... | ecosystem: Environmental > Terrestrial > Soil >... | reverse complement strand
CCGGAAGCCCGGATTGACCGAGAGCACTCGCAGAAGGCTGCGGCCGAGGAGCGCGGCCCCGATGAGCAGGACAACGGTGATCGCCAGCTGCGCGGTCACGATCATCCGGCCGACGCGCTGACTCGAGGCGCCCGCCGTCTGGCCGCGGGCGCCGTCGACGAGCGTGTCGCGTGGGTCGCGGTTCGTGGCCCGCAGGGCCGTGATGAGCCCGAGCGCCACGGCGACCAGGGCCGACAGGCCCATCGCAAAACCCAGCACCGGCCAGCTCATCGTGACGTCCTCGAGCCGCGGGAGGTCCGCGGGCGCGAGCGCGAGCAACGCGCTGATGCCGAGAAACGCGACGAGCAGCCCCGCCAGGCAGCTGGGCAAGACGAGCACAAGGGCCTCGGCCACGAACTGGCGCACGAGGCGGCGGCGTCCCGCGCCAAGCGCGTGGCGAATCGCCAGCTCACGCTGCCGGGCCGCGGCCTGCGCCAGCAGCAGGTTCGTGACGTTAGCGCAGGCGACGAGCAGGAGAAAGGAGACGGCGCCAAGCAGAATGTACAAGGTCGATCCGACGCGGCCGGTGAGCGACGTCTCGAGCGGCACCGCGGCGGCGTCGGTCATCAGATAGTTGCCCTGCTCGGTCGAGTGGCGAACGATGTCTTTGGCGATGCCACTGAGGTCCGCCGCGGCTTGAGCGACGCTCACGCCGTCCCGGAGGCGCCCGATTCCCCAGTAATTGTGCGACGTCCGGCTTGTGTTCTCTGGCTCGAGTTCAGCAGGCCGCCAGACGTCGACACCCGCGGGAAACGAGAAGCCCGCTGGCATGACGCCGACGACTGAATAGACGCGATCCTCGATGCGCACGTGCAGCGTCGAGAGCGGCTCGGCCGACCCGAACGAGAGCGTCCAGTACCGGTGGCTCACGATGGCCACCGGTCCCGCGCCGACATGCGCGTCGTCAACGGTCAGCCCCCGGCCGAGCGACGGCTGGACACCGACGACCTTGAAGAAGTCCCGCGTGACCGATGCCACCATCGTGCGGGTCGGCTCGGCGGTTCCCGTGACCGAGGTGACCCCGTCGGTGTACTTCGCCATCGCCCTGAATGTGCGATTCCGGTCGCGAAGGTCGTCGAAGTTCGGATCGGCCAGTCGCGAGAAGGTGCCGCGGTGGTTGACCTCCCACACTGCCATCAGCCGGTCCGGCGCCGGATACGGGAGTGGACGCAGCAGCACGCCGTAAACGACGCTGAAGATGGCGGTCGTGGAACCAATCGCCAGCGCCAGCGTGAAAACCGCGATGGCCGACACCCCGAGCCTCTGAATCAGCACCCGGGCCGCGTGGCGCAGGTCGAGCACAAAGGAAGTCATGTCGAACCCTCCGATCCGGTTGAGACGGGGAAAGGGCCGCCGTTGTTGCCCGGAGTACTTGAAACTCTACCCGGCATTCCCTCAGGATGGTCCCGGTGCCGCGCCCGCGCGTCCGCACTCGCTCCTCTACCCGTCACTCGAGAGCGGTCGCCCCCCCACGGACCTCGCGGCGATCCACACGGACGCGCCTCGCATGGTTCCTGGCCGGCGTCCTCGGGATCAAGCTGGTGGTCGTGTGGCAACTGAAGGATCACATCCTTCTGCAGCCGACCACCACCATGGATACCGGTTCGTACGTCGCACTGGCCCAAAGGGTCATCGCCGGCGACTGGGGACTCGGTCCCGGCCTGTACTACGTCTCGCCGCTCTACATTTACTTCCTGGCGCTCGTCGACGGCCTGGCCGGTTCGCTCACCGCCGTCCGCGTGGTGCAGGTGCTCTTGGGCACGATGTCCGTCGGCTTTGTCTTTGCCGCGGCCCGAGAGTGGTTTGGCGAGCGGACGGCCTGGATCGCCGCGCTCGTCGCCGCCCTCACCGGGTTGTTCACGTTCTACGAGACGGTGTTGCTCCAGGCCTCGCTCGATGCGGTGCTGACGTCGGCCGTGCTCCTGTCGTTGACGCTCGCGCTCACGCGTGGTGCACCGCGCTGGTACGTGCTGACCGGGCTGCTCTTCGGCGTCCAGTCGCTCAATCGGCCGAACGTACTCGTGGCGGCCGTCGCGATCGCCGCGCTCCTCCTCCTCCTGCGCCGGGTCAAGCCATCGCTATGGGTGGCCGTCGGGCTCATCGCCGGTTTGGCTCCGGTCGCCGCGCGCAACGTCGTCGTGTCGGGCGACTGGTCCTTGTTGTCGTCGCAAGGCGGCCTCAACTTCTACATCGGGAACAACGCCCTGGCCACCGGGTGGTATCGCCAGGTGCCGGGCGTTTCGCCGACCATCGACGGTCAAGCCCGCGATACACGCGTCGTCGCCGAGGCCGCGCTGCACCGAACCCTGACCGACGGGGAAGTGTCATCGTATTTCACAGGCTTGGCCTGGACTTGGATCCGGCACCATCCGACGACGTCGATGCGACTGTTCACGCGGAAGCTGTACTACGTGTTCAACGCGCAGCACACGGCGCTGCCCCTGAGTTACCCGTTCTATGCCTACGACGCACGCACGCTGTTGCGGTTCCTGTTCGTGGGGCCGTGGTTGCTGGGCCCGCTCGGACTGGTCGGCCTCACGATCGGCTGGTGGAGTGTACGTGCGGACCGGCGCGTCGAATATCTCGTGTGGCTCGCGTTCGTGCCGGCCTACGTGCTGGCGGTAGCTGTCTTCTTCGTGGCGGAGCGGTATCGTCTGCCCTTGCTCATCCCGTACGCCATCGGCGCTGGTGCCGCCATCGATGCGATCGTGACGTACCTGGGCGCGCGTCCCGTGCCGACACGGCCGCTCCTGGCGGTCGGCGCCGGCTTGGCGGTCTTGTTCACCTTCGTCAACTGGCCTCTGCGCATTGTCGACGGCGACGGCCGATCGGAAGAGCGCGTGCACATGGCTGAGAATCTGGCCCTGTTCGGCCGGGTCGAGGAGGCCGACGACTGGCTGGCGCTCGCGCTGCCCACGAACTCCGATCCGGGCGCGGCCGAGTACCGCGTGGGCGTCGGGTTCTTCAACGGCTCCCAGTTGACGCCGGCGATTGCGCACTTGAGCGCCAGCCTCGAAATCAGGCCTGGGGAACCGCACGCCGAGTTTGCGCTGGGGCAGGCGCTCGCCGCGGCCGGCCGGGTCCAGGAGGCCATTCCGCACCTGCAGCGGGCTGTGGATGCCGGGGCAGACATCGATCTCGCCGGATACGATCTGGCGGTCGCGTTCATGGAGACCGGCGATTTCCCTGCCGCGGCGCGTGCCCTCCAAGCGGTGACGCCGTCGACCAGCACGGGCGTCGATGTGTGGGTGGATCTGGGACGGCTGGCGATGAAAGTCCAGGCCCCTGACCTCGCCGAGCGGTTTTCCCGGCACGCCGCCGAAATGGCGCCCGACTCGCCCAACGCCCGCCAGGCGTACGGCCTTGCGTTGCTCGTCCTCCACAAGTACGACGACGCGCGGCGCGAGTTGGCGGCCGCCACGGCGCTCGACCCGCGGAATGCCGACTCCACGGCGAACCTCGCCTACGCCGAGCTCGAGCTCGGCCGTGTGGCCGACGCGCGGACACACGTGGCCCTCGCGCTTCGTCTCAATCCGGCCCAGGCCCTCGCGCTCCAGTTGCAGGCGAGCCTCGCTCGGGTCAAGTAGGGAAGGGAGTGACAACCCGTGGTGCCTCCATCCACTCAACGCCCGCCGACAACAAGACTCCTGGCGGCCATGGAGTTCGCATCGCGCAAGCACAGCGCACAGCGCCGAAAGGGCGAAGACGCCGCTCCCTACATCAACCATCCAGTCGCGGTCGCGCATCTCCTGGCGGAGACGGGCGGCATCACCGAGGTCGAGACGCTCGTGGCGGCGATCCTGCACGACACGATCGAGGACACCCCCACGACGCCAGGTGAGCTTGACGAACGCTTCGGGCCAGCCGTGCGCAAGCTGGTCGAGGAGGTCACCGACGACAAGACGCTCGACGAGGCGGTCCGCAAGGCGCTGCAGGTCGAACACGCGCCTTCGCTCTCCCGTCGCGCGAAGGCCATCAAGCTGGCCGACAAGATCGACAATGTGCGGGATGTGACGGAGCATCCTCCCCGGAATTGGTCGCTGGCGCGCCGGGTGCAGTATCTGGACTGGACCGAGAAGGCGGTGGCCGGCTGCCGAGGCACCAACGATCCGTTGGAACGGTTGTACGACGACGTGCTCAGGAAAGGCAGACTCAAACTCGGCGTGTAACATCATCCAGCCCGCCACGGTCCAAGACGTCATGGCGAAGTCTTTCCGCCTCATCGGCTTCAGTCTCGCGTTGGCGATCTCGGGCCTCCTCGTTCCGGAGATACAGGTAAGCGGCAACGGGGGCAACGGGAGCGATCAGACTCCGCCGGGTCCCGCCGCGCAGAAGATCCAGCACATCGTCGTGGTGATGCAGGAGAACCGATCGTTCGACAGCTATTTCGGCACCTATCCGGGCGCGGACGGAATCCCGATGAAGGACGGCGTGCCCGACGCGTGTCTGCCGAACCCCAAGTCGAACGGCTGCACGCGGCCGTATCACGACGCAAACAACCGGAACTTCGGCGGTCCGCACAGCGCCGCTGACGCCCAGGCGGACGTGGACGGCGGCAAGATGGACGGGTTCGTCCGGCGCGTGCCGGTGACGAACGTGCCCTGTACCGACGCCAACGATCCGAATTGCATCCCTGGCGCCCGCGGCGTCGATGTGGCCGGCTACCACGACAACCGGGAGATCCCGAACTACTGGCAGTACGCCCACACGTTCGTGCTCCAGGATCGGATGTTCGAGCCCAACGCGTCGTGGAGCCTGCCGCAGCACCTGTTCATGGTCTCCGAATGGTCGGCGCGCTGCAGCACGGCGGGCGATCCGATGAGCTGCGCCGACGCGCTGCAGAGCCCCGATCTGCCCCCTGATTTCGGGCGTGCGACAGGCATGGGGCGGCGCGCCGGCGGCCGTGGCCGCGCCGAGCTGGGGCCGGCACGTGGACGCCCCAACCCGGACTACCCATGGACCGACCTGACCTACTTACTGCACAAGCACGGCATCCGGTGGGCATACTACGTGATGAAAGGCACCCAGCCGGATTGCGACGACGACGCGATGGATTGCGCGCCGGTGCCACAGGCCGCGCGAACGCCGGGCATCTGGAACCCGCTGCCGTACTTCGACACCGTCAAAGAGGACGGCGAGCTTCGAAACATCCAGGACATGTCGCGGTTCTTCGACGCCGTGAAGACCGGCTCGCTGCCGGCGGTCTCCTGGTTGTGCCCGGCCAATATGTATAGCGAGCACCCGCCCGCGCTCGTCTCGAACGGCCAGGCCTACGTCACCGGCGTCATCAACGCGATCATGCGAAGTCCGCTGTGGAACTCGACGGCGATCTTCCTGACCTGGGACGACTGGGGCGGCTTCTACGACCACGTCGTCCCGCCGACGGTCGACGCGATGGGATATGGACTGCGGGTGCCGGCGCTGGTCATCAGTCCGTACGCGCGCGCTGGCTTCATCGACCACCAGACGCTCAGCCACGACGCTTATGTGAAGTTCATCGAGGACGTGTTCCTCGGCGGCGGTCGCCTCGATCCCAAGACCGACGGCCGGCCCGACTCCCGGACGCGGATCCGCGAGGACGCCCCCGAGCTCGGCGACCTCATGCGCGACTTCGACTTCTCCCAGGCGCCGGCGAAGCCGCTGGTCCTCCAGGGCGGGATTGAACCGCCGTACCGAACGGGTGGCCGGGAGCCATAGCCCTCGGCATCGCGCTAGTGGCAGCAATCCGGGCCGCAGCACGAGCGATCGGCGGGCCGCGTCGCCCGGATGAACGCGCTCGCGAACTTGCCCTGGGCCGCCGCGGCCGTGGCTGCGGGGTCGACGCCGCTTGAGCCCAGGAAGTCGCGCGCCTGGGCGAGGTCGTAGACGCGCCAGGGCTCGATGGTCACGTCCGTGAATCCTGCGGCTTCCAGCCGGGATCGGTATTCGGATTCTTCGAGCGCGCCTGCGACGCACCCGACCCACAGCTCGACGCTGCGCCGCACGTCGGCCGGCACCGGGCCGCGGACGACGACGTCGGAGACCGCGAAGCGGCCTCCAGGTTTCAGCACGCGAAATGCTTCCCGCAGAACTCGGCCTTTGTCCGTCGACAAGTTGATGACGCAGTTCGAAATCACCACGTCAACGGAGTGGTCAGGCAACGGAATCGCCTCGATCTCGCCCCGGAGGAACTCCACGTTGGTGGCGCCTGCGCGCCGCTGGTTCTCCCGCGCAAGCGTGAGCATTTCATCGGTCATATCGAGGCCGTAGACCTTGCCGGTCGGCCCGACTCGCCTGGCGGAGAGCAGCACGTCGATGCCGCCGCCCGACCCCAGGTCGAGGACCCGCTCGCCCGGTGTCAAGTCGATGAGCGCCGTCGGATTCCCGCAGCCGAGCGACGCCTGGACCGCCTCTGCCGGAACGCCAGCCGCGTCCGCGGCACTGTAAAGATTGGTGGTGATCGGATCGTCGCAATTTCCGCCGCAACAGCCCCCGGTCGCGACGCCGGAGGCCGCCTTGCCGTACTTGTCTCGAATCGCCGTCTTCAGGTCTGTCGCATCCATGAGGGCTCTCTCCTACGCATGCGCGAACGCGAATATGGACAGCTTGTCCGAAGCGCGATATATTTGTCAACACGCATATGGATCGTGATTTGCTCGACGTCGATCGTTTGCTCAAGGCTCTGGCCGATCCGACGAGACTTCGGATCGTCGGCCTGCTGCAGAGCGGCGAAGTCTGCGTCTGCCACATTCATGACAGCCTCAAGATTCCACAGCCGAAGGCCTCTCGGCATCTCGCCTATCTTCGCCGGGCCGGCGTCGTGCACGCGGAGAAGCGCGGCTTGTGGGTGCATTACCGGCTGGCGCCGCAGACGAGTGAAGTCGCGCAGACGCTCCTCGACACTGCGCGGCACTGCGTGACGCACGTGGCCACGGCGCGGCGTGACGCCAAACGGCTGGAGCAAGAAACCGGGCGTCGAGCGCCCGTGGCTCCGCCGCGCGGTCTCGACTGCTGCGCGGCGGACGCCCACGTCTAAGATCTTTGCATCTCCGGCCGGCGGGGACGGAGTTCCGGCTATGATCCGGAGGACGTGACCCGCGCCGCCGCCCCCCCGAAACTTCCGCTGCTCCAAGTGGACGCGTTCACGGACCAGCCGTTTGCCGGCAATCCCGCGGCTGTGTGCCTGCTGCCCGCCGCTCGAGATGCGGTGTGGATGCACCACGTGGCGCGCGAGATGAATCTGCCCGAGACGGCCTTTCTGGTCCCACGCGCCGAGCGCGATGGCTTCGATCTTCGGTGGTTCACGCCGACCGTCGAAGTCGACCTTTGCGGCCATGCGACGCTTGCGGCCGCGCACGCGCTGTGGCAGATAGGCAAGTTGGCCACCAATGTCGTGGCCCGGTTTCACACGAAAAGTGGCGTGCTGACGGCGACCCACCAAGGCGAGTGGATCGAACTCGACTTTCCCGCGACGGTCGATGAGCCCGCCGAGCCGCCGGCCGGGCTGGCCGATGCGCTGGGCGTGACGCCACGCTACGTCGGCCGGAGCCGCTTCGACTACCTTGTCGAAGTCGAACGCGAGTCCACGGTGAGCGAGCTGGCGCCGGACATGGCGCGCCTGCGGACGCTGCCGGTGCGGGGCGTGATCGTCACGAGTAAGGCCACGACGCCGGGCTGGGACTTCGTGTCGCGATTCTTCGCGCCGGCAGCCGGGATTGACGAGGATCCAGTGACCGGCTCGGCGCACTGCTGCCTGACGCCGTTCTGGAGTCCGCGGTTGGGCAAGACTTCGATGGTGGCGAGGCAGGTGTCCGCGCGCGGAGGCACGCTGCGGCTGCGGCTGGACGGCGACCGCGTTCGGCTCGCCGGTCAGGCCGTGACCGTGCTGCGCGGCGAGTTGATGGCTTGATGGGGTCTGGCCCCGCTTGGCGTGAGCCGGGCCTGACCCCTTGTACAAACGGCAGGGCGTTTGGCCCCGCTAGGCGTGAGCCGGGCCTGACCCCTTGTACGAACGGCAGGGCGTCTGGCCCCGCTTGGCGTAAGCCGGGCTTGACCTAATGGACGTTGACGAAAGGGGGCCTCGGAATGTGGCGTAAAGGACTCCGGCCCACAGGGCGACTCGTACTGCTGACGGTGATGGGTTTGGCCGCTGGGATCGCGTGGGCATCGCCGCCCCTCCACGCGCGGCAGTCCGGCGCGACCCGGACGACGTGGCCCGACGCATTCGCCCATTCACCCACTCCGTCCGTCCCGTCGGCTCAAGCCCAGGCCATCGAGAGGGCGAACGCTCAAGGGTTGGACTACGTGCCGGGCGAAGTAATTTTCAAGTTCAAGAAGAACACGCCGACGTTCTTGAAACAGCGCGCGCTGACCGCACTTCGGAGTCGCCCGCGGCTCGCCGATGTGCAGTGGATGCACGAGATCGGGTTGATTCATGATGACTCGCAGCCGGATGCCAATGTCCTGGCGCAGCAGCTCCGCGAGCAGTCCGAGGTCGAGTTCGCGCATCCGAACTACCTCCGTCACCCGACGCCGGTGTCACGCGTCGCGCGTGCGGGCATGTCGAACGCGCCAGCCGCCACCGGCGACCTCGTGAGGCGCCCCGCAGCCACCGGTGCGGCCGTGCCCGCCTTCACCCCTTTCATGCCGAACGATCCCGACTACAGCTCCTCGCAATGGAATTTCCCGCTGATTGGCATGCCGGGGGCCTGGGGCATCAATCCCGGCGGCAGTTCCTCGATCATCGTCGCCGTCGTGGATACGGGAATCACCACGACGAGTCAGACGCTGACGACGCCGTTGTGGAACGGTTCGGCCTTCGCCAGCGCGGCGCTCCTCTTTGACAAGAGTCCCGACCTGTCGGCGTCTCGCCTCGTGAATCCGCGCGACCTGGTGTTGACGGCGAACAACGACGTGCTCGATCTCGATGGGCATGCGACCCATGTCGGGTCGACGATCGGCGAAGACACGAACAACTTCGTCGGTTTGGCCGGCATCGCCTTCAACGTCCGCATCATGCCGATCAAGGTGTGTGCAGGCTACTGGGACCAGATGATCCTGCGTGGGCGCGCGGGGACTCCTGGATTCGCGCCGAACGTCAATTCCACGAGTTGCGCGGACTCCACCATTATTCAGGGGATTCAGGACGCGGTCGCTGCCGGCGCGAAGGTCATCAACCTCAGTCTCGGCGGACCAGAGGCGGACACGGCCCTCCAGTCCGCGATTCAGGAGGCCGTTGCGGCGGGGGCGTTCGTGGCGATAGCCATGGGCAACGACTTCGCGAACGGCAATCCGACGGAGTACCCGGCTTTTTACGCGGCCGGCATCGACGGCGCGATGTCGGTCGCCGCCGTGACCTCCACGATGGCCCACGCGTCCTACTCGAACTCCGGGTCGTACTGCGAAATCGCCGCCCCCGGCGGTGATGGCCCTGATGGCGCGACGACCACGTTCATCTGGCAGGTGACGCTCAATTTCAATGACCAGGACCCGTCCCTGCTCGTGCCGCGGTTCGATCGATACGACGAAATCGGGTACACCGGCACGTCCATGGCCACGGCTCATGTCTCGGGCGTGGCGGCGCTCATCATGAGTGAATACCCCAACATTACGCCGGCGGCCGTCGAGGCGCTCATCAAGCGCACGGCGACGAATCTCGGAACCCCGACCGAGTTCGGCAGCGGTCTCATCCAGGCACGCGCGGCCGTGTTCGGCCTGGGAATTGCGAAGTGAGCGCCATGCGACTCTCCTCGAGATCCGCTTCGCGCGCCTTGGCGGTCCTGGTCTTCGTGACCGGATCCTTCGCCCGGGTGATGCCCGCCGCGGCACAGACCTTCTCGACTGACGACGGGTCGTCGGCGCCGGCGGCGTCCTGGGCGCCCGCAGTGTCGTTCGAGGACCAGCGCGCGCCGTACCGGCGGCCGGCCCCCAAGCTCCCGACCGGTTATCGCGTCTTCGCGGCCGTCGAGGTCGAACGGATGTTCGCGAAGCAGAGCTTCGCGGCGACGGTCGGAACCTCAACGCTCGTCGGCTTCGGCGCCGGCGTCGATGTCGTCAATCTGAACGGCGGCGGCCTCTTCTTCCGGGCCGCGCTGTCGGTCATGAGCAAGAGCGGCACGCGGTCGACTGGGACGATCTCGAACGGCATCGCGCTCCAGGTCCGGATGATACCGATCGGTCTCGGCATCGGCTGGCGGTTCAATCACGTTACCCGCGCGAATCACGTCACGCCGTTCGTCGGCGGCGGCGCGGTCCTGCTCCACTACTCAGAGACGACGCCGGTGGGCGACCCGACCGACAACACCTCGTCCACGTTTGTGGGGTTCGAAGGGTTTGGCGGCGTGGATCTTCAGCTGGGGTCCTCACTCACGGTCGCGCCGGAATTCGCCTATCGAAGTCTGCCGGGCGCGATCGGCTCGGGCGGACTCTCGCAGGTGTTCAACGAAAAGAATCTCGGCGGCTTCGCGTTCCGCGTGACGGCTGGCGTGCGCCTGGGGCGGCGGCGCTAGCGCGTCTTCGTCCGTCGAGGGCGGTGAGTGATCGATGCACGATCGGTTCATGCAGCGGGCGCTTGCCCTGGCGGCCACGGCCGCCTCTGCGGGGGAGGTGCCCGTCGGTGCCGTGGTTGTCAAGGACGCGCGCGTCGTCGGTGAGGGGTGGAATCGGTCGATCGGCGCTTGCGACCCCACGGCCCATGCGGAGGTGGTCGCCCTGCGAGCGGCCGCCCGCGCTCTGGGCAACTACCGACTGCCGGGCGCGACGGTCTACGTCACGATCGAGCCCTGTCTGATGTGTGTGGGCGCGCTCGTGCACGCGCGTGTCGATACGCTCGTCTTTGGCATTCCTGAACCGAAGGCCGGCGCGGTCGAATCGACTATGCGCGCCACCGAGCACGCGGCGCTCAACCACCGGCTGCGCGTCATCTCGGGCGTGCTCGCGGCGGATTGCCGCGCCATCCTGCAGCAGTTCTTTCGGGAGCGGCGGAGCTGACCCACCGCGCGGCGAGGGGTCGTCAGGCCGGGCAAGCAGGGTAAAGGGTAAGATGACGTGTTGTCCGTGGCCCCACGGACACGACCGTCGCGGAGAGGTACCGAAGTGGTCGTAACGGGGACGCCTCGAAAGCGTCTTGTCGGGTAACCGGCACGTGGGTTCGAATCCCACCCTCTCCGCCATAAATTATTGATTCTATGTAACTTATGGGCGCCAGGGTCCACCCACTCCAAGCACCTAGTTCTTCTGATCGCGCAATGAGATAAAGCGACGTCGACACTTGCTGTTCCAGTTCTGTCCCAGCACCTCGCGGCGGTCGCACCGGCGGCGGCTCCCTGTCTGCGCCACCGCGAAGCACCGGCGTGATGGCGTCAACTTGAACCCCCGCTGATCGAACGGTCCGCACTTTTCGTGGACCACGCCCGCGCCTCCGCTACTCGACCGTCCCGATCAAGACCAGTTCGGCAGATCGAGAGACCGCCGTTCCAGCCGCGTCGGCTTCGATCGCAGTAGCCTCCGTCGGCCGCACACTTGTTAGACTGCGGGCCTCGACGCTACAGTGGGGACATCATGAAGGTTGTCTTCGATCTGCCACCTGCCCAGGCCGAGAAGCTGGAGAAAGAGGCCGCGCGACTTGGTGTCCCGCCGCAAGAGTTGGCCAAGGCGGCGCTGGCTGATCTGCTAGCCGCCCATGATGAGGCGTTCAATGACGCGGCGAGGCGCGTACTAGACAAGAATCGTGAGCTGTACCGTCGGCTCGCCTGATGCGATACCTCACGCTCGGCGAAGTGGTGGAGCTGCACCGAGCGATCCTGGAACAGACCGGAGGCGCCGCCGGAATTCGCGACCTCGGTCTTCTGGACTCCGCATTGGCGCAGCCCAAGGCGACCTTCGGCGGCAATGACCTGCACGCGACCGTGACGCACAAGGCGGCTGCACTTTGCGTTTCTCTCGTCCAGAACCACCCCTTTGCTGATGGCAACAGGCGCATCGGCCACGCCGCGATGGAGACGTTTCTGGTGCTCAACGGGCTGGAAGTTCACGCGTCCGTTGACGAACAGGAACGGATGATGCTCGAGATCGCCTCGGGAATTCGCCGGCGCGCAGATGTCGCCGACTGGCTTCGCGCAGTCACGAGACCGATAGGCACCGAACCCGCATGATCTTGGGTTGAAGGCGCTGGCCCGGCCTCAAAGGCGCGTTCTGGCGCCTGGCAGATACCATGTGGTGCCGGTGCTCGCTTGGAGCCGGACCAGTGGCGTGATCAGAGCCCGCTTCAAATGCACGCAGTCCGCGTCGCCGTATTGATTGTTGCGTGTCTGAGCACGGTCGGCGGTTGCCACCGCCCGGCGTCTCGGAGGGACAGCGCGGCTGAGCCGCCGCGCTCTCTGATTCCTGAGCCTCCGCCGCTGTTCGTGGAATCAACCAGTTCGACAGGTGCGGTCCTTAGCAACGGCGATCTCCAAGCGCAGACTGTCACGGCTGTCGGGCCGGGGCGCGAGACGACAGACCGAATGCCCTATTGCCTCGGAATGGATCGCGACAACGCGGGTGCAGCCGCCAGGTGCGCGACAGTGTGCGTTAAGATTCCCGAACTCGCTTCGATAACGCGCGTCGAGGGCTTCGCATATGAGCGTGCGCCCGGCAGTCACTGGATGCCCTGCACACCGATGTGTGCTCTGGCCGACGCATCGTTTGAGCCGACTGGACCTGATCACTTCGCGGCTAGCATTTGGACGATGGTCTGCTGGCGATTTAGGAACTGGAGCGTCAATAGGACGAGAGGCGTCGTGCTTCTTGTCACGTATCATTTGGGGAACAAATCGCGTTGATGCTGCCCGCGGGCAGGAGCTCAAGAGGACCACCGATCGGCAGGATCACTTATTCCAGTTTTATTCCTGCAACGGCGACTTCGATTGGATTGATAGCTTCTTTAGCCCTGTAATCGTTGAACCATTCTGGAGTCAGCGCGGCGTCTCGGTTCGAATCCCACCCTCTCCGCCAAATAAGTCATTCACAATCAATAACTTCCCTAAGGATTCAGCGCTCTACCTGCCACGAGAGTTCGTGTTCCACCCTCTCCTCGCGTCTGATGAAACCGTCGGTTCCGGCGGGCCCCCGCAGGGCCAGACGATGGTCAGGAGGCTTCGGGCGGATCCTTCCATCGAGTCTGAATCTTCCGTCACTTCAGTTTTATCGATTCGTGGAGAGGTGCTGCGCCCAGTTGAGGATCAGCGACACGCCAGGTAGCGTAGGCGCGGCGTCCGTCGATACGTCTGACGGCATCAGAAAGCGGCCGTCAGCGGCGACGTCGTACGTGCGTCCGAGAAGCCCGCTCGACCAAAACGGTGCGGTGTCTAGAACGACCTGCGGTGGGCCGAAGTCGAGCAGGCCTCCCGCGCGGCGCTCGACGCCGTTCATCGAGGCTGGCGCCGCGGCGTAAAAGAGCCAGCGGCCGTCGCGCGACCAGCACGGCCGGATGCCGCCGCCGCTCGACACGAGCTTCTTGCCAGCGTCGACATTTGGAAACGGACGCACGTAGATCTCCATCCTGCCGGTTTCGTCCGACTGATACGCGATCAACCGTCCGTCTGGCGAGATTTCCGCGTCGCGCTCGTTGAACGGGGTCGCAATCAGCGGCTTCGCCTGACGCGTGCTCATGTGCAGGATGCCGAGGTCCGTGCCACGGCCCGGCACTTCGTCGCGGAACACGACGACCTCGCCGTCGGGACTGATCGTGTAAGGCGTCTGATGTCGATCGCTGCTCAGCAATACCTCGACCGCGCCGGTCCCGTCGGCGGCGCGCATCACGAGGTTTTCATCTCCACCGTCCGCCGCACCCGCGTAGATCACCCGGCGGCCGTCCGGCGTCCACACCGGATATGAGGAGGCTCCACGCCCGGTGGTGAGCCGTGTGAGCGCTTTCTGACCGAGATCCCAGATCCAGAGATCGCGGTCGGCACTCTCGGATGCGATCACGATGCGCGTGCCGTCGGGAGAGATGCGCGGATACATGAAGCCCTGCGGTGGAATCCCGGTGGGCTCGACATGGTGCTGACGGTCCACCCACACGTAGGTGCGCGGCCCCTGCCCCCCTCCATGGTGGAATACCAACGTGCCGCCGGCCGAAACGCCATACCCGGCGACGTCGCTGACGAGCGTCTCGATCCCGCCCGACGCGGTCCGGGTCGACGAGTCGAATCGCGCCCCGAGAAGCGCGCCGGCTCGCTCGAAGACGAGCGAGTGGGGCGAGACGAACCGGCCGGCATGGCCATCAGCAACCGATGTCGGCGTCGCGCCCGCGTCGAGCGAGAGCGCCCGCACCTTGGCCCCGTTGAGGTCGAAGCTACCGGTACCGATTCGACCGGCCTCGGTATAGAGGATCGCGCGGCCGTCCGGCAGCCACGAGGGCCACAAGAGCACGGCGCCTTTGTCCGGCGCGATCGCGAGGTGCGGCGTGCTGCCTTCTCCTGAGACCGTGTAGATTCCTTTGGCACGCTCGGCAAAGACGATGCCGGCCGGACCCCAATCTCCCCCGTAGGGTGACAGCACTTCGCAAAGATCAGACACTGGACCGCCGGCGACCGCTACCTTCTTGAGCCGCTTATCCTTGAGCGCGAAGAACGCCAGCCACTGGCCGTCCGGAGAGAAAAACGGGGCGGCGACGCCTGCCGCGCCGGCGACGGGCGTCGCCTCCGCGCCGGCTAACGCACGGACGAACAGCTGGTAGTTCGAGCCCGCGACGAAGGCCACGTGCGTCGCCGACACGGCGACGGATTGCAAATCACCGCTGGCGCTGCCGAGTGACAAGCCTGCCGGCATCGGGATCATCGCTTGCACGAGCGGCGGCGTCGTCTCCATTGGACGCAACAACACCCACGCCGCCGCCGCGACAACGAGCGCGGTTGCCACCGTCGTCAGCACAAGCGCGCGCGTCGGCGTCGCCACGCCGCGCGGGCCCGTCGGCAGGGCGGGCGCGACCTCCGTGTGGGCGCCCCCGACGAGTTGCGCAATGGCGACGCGCGCTTCGCCGATGTCCCGCAAGCGCGTCTTGACGTCCCGAGTGAGACAGCGGTCGAGTAAACGACGCAGTGGCGGCGGCGTGGCCGGTGGCAGCGCATTCCAGTTAATGTCCTGTCGAAGCACCGCCGCGAGCACATCCGAAACCTCTTCGCCCTCGAACGCGCGCCGGCCGGTGAGCATCTCGTACAGGACGGCGCCGAACGCCCAGATATCCGCGCGCTTGTCGACTGTCTTGCCACGCGCCTGTTCCGGGGCCATGTACGCTGCCGTCCCGAGGATCATCCCCATCTCGGTGGCACGGGCCGTCAGCGTCGGCGAGGTTGAGGCGTCCACACCGGCCCCCCCATTCGCCGCCTTGGCCAGGCCAAAGTCGAGGACCTTGACCGTCCCATCGGGTTTGACCTTGATGTTCGCGGGCTTGAGATCGCGATGAATGATGCCCTGTTCATGTGCGGCTTCGAGCGCCTCGGCGACTTGCTTCGCGATGGGCAGGGCGTCGGTAGGCGACATCGGTCCACCCACGATGTGAGCCGACAAGTCCTCGCCCTCGACCAACTCCATTACCAGCGCGCGCACGCTGCCGGATTCTTCGATGCCGAAGATCTGCGCAATGTTGGGATGATTGAGCGACGCGAGGGTCTTCGCTTCGCGCGTGAAGCGCGCGACGCGGTCGGCGTCGAGCGCGAACGATTCGGGAAGCACTTTGACCGCCACGTGGCGATCGAGCTTCGAGTCTCGCGCCCGATACACCTCGCCCATGCCGCCCGCGCCGATGGTGGCGAGGATTTCGTACGGGCCCAGACGGACCCCGGTGGAGAGTGACATTGAAGTTGCCGGATTATATGCGCCACGGGCGGCTGCGACTGCCGGCGCCAGAGTCGGTCGCGACGCCCGGGGCGAGCACGATTCCTGCCCTGCCCGACAGCCACGACCTGCGTTTGCCTTTTGTGGATGTCGTTCCGACCGGCCCCAGGGCCGTTGCCGTCGCGCCTTGGCACCGTTGCCCGTACGCCATCCGTACGCTATCATCGAACCGGGGATCCCCATCATGCCGACGTCAGCGGCCACCCGAGATGACCGCATCGAGCTTCGCGCGTCGCGTGAAGAGAAGCGCACGCTGGCGGCAGCCGCGGCGTACGAGCGCCTGGACCTGACGACGTTCGTCATGCGTTCCGCCCTTCCCGCGGCCGAAGAGATCGTGGCGCGCCACGAGCACATCGCCCTCTCCGCTCGTGACAGCGTGCGCGTCCTGCGCCTGCTCGAGCGTCCACCGAAACCGACCGCCGCGTTGCGCGCCGCGGTGAAGCGGCGGCGGAACCGCGGGTGAGCAAGGGCCTCCGGTGGCATGAAGCGCCGCTGGCTCGCCATCACGACCGAGCGACCTTCGATTGCGGGGTCGCCGTCCTGAACGAGTACCTCCGGCGGCACGCGCGGCAGAATCACGAAAGCGGCGGAGCCAAGACGTTCGTGGCGCTGTCGGCGGAAATGCCGACTCGGGTTCTTGGCTACTACACCATCAGTCCAGGGGCGATTGCGTTCAGCCAGGTTCCCGCCGCCGTGACGAAGAAGCTCGGGCGCTACGAGGTTCCCGTCTTTCGACTGGGACGACTTGCAGTCGCCGTGACGGCACAAGGCCGAGGTCTCGGATCGGACCTGCTCCTTGCGGCAGGGGAGCGCGCTCTTGCGGTAGCCCAGGAGGTCGGGGGCGTTGCGCTGGCTATCGACGCGAAGGACGAGCGCGCGGCGGCATGGTACGCGCGCTTCGGCGCGCTACGACTGCTGGACGATCCGCTGAAACTCGTGCTTCCTCTCGAGACGATCACCGCGGCCTTGAGCAGTGGCCGCAGCGGTTGAATCACGGGCGGGCGGCCGTCTGAGATGCTGTTGGATTCACTGGGGGCAATTTGGGGGTCCAGGCCGTGATTCAGATCGATTCTGGCGGTTCTGGAGCTTTGAGCGAATCCCAGCAAATGCTTCTAAGTGTTGATGTTACTGAAGTTAGCGCATTCGCCAAGGTGCTCCGAATCCCACCCTCTCCGCCAAATAAAGCATCTCCACCCGAAAATCCGGCATGAGCGTCGCTCGACGACATTCACGCCTTTCTCGCCTACGCCCGTGAAGTTCCACGCGTCGGCCGGTTAGCGCCGGGCCATCGCCGTCCGATGTGTAGAGGCCGGGCGCGCTGCTTTCATAGCGCGCCGCGCCCGCTGCTTCTGGGCCTCCGCTTTGATGAGCACCGAGCCCTTCGCGCTCGCACCGAGACGCAGCTTCGCGAGCTTCAACGCGGCCACCATCAACACTTCGATCTCCGCTCGGTCGACGTCCGCAACCGCGTTCAGCTCGACGTGACGCACCGTCTTGCCGCGCCCTTTCAGCAGCTTGTTCGGATCCGACTTCGACAACAGGGCGCCCTGCGTGAAGTACAGGTTCACTCTGTTGGGGTGCAGTGCAATCGAGCACAGCCCATCGTAGCCGCGCTCGGTCGGCGAATACGAGATCACGAGCGCGTTCTGGTTTTCGTACACGTACACGATCTCGAACAGACCGGGCAGGCGAGCACGCAGCTTTGCGCGCAACGCTTTTCCAAGCTTGACCATCGCTGGCTCGTACTTCGCGAAGAAGCTCGCGAGCTGCGTTTCGGCGTTCCTCATCGGCAGGCTTCTCCGGCGAACATGCCCATACCGTACTTGCCGAGCGCGACGTTGTCCATGCGGTGCCAGGTGAGCTTGGGGCCGAGTCACGGGGACAGCCCCGGCTTTGCCGGCGCCCTCATCGGCTGCTTCATTGGCGCCCCTGTGAGCGCGTTCCTCCTGGCGAAGATTGGCCCATAGCGAATCTACGCACAAAGACCAAGTTCTCCGAGAACGTCATGCCGTCTTAGTGCGAACCACCAAGTCGACATCGCAGTTCAACACCTGCAGGAGAGCCAACAGCTGGTCGAGTGACTTCCGGTAATTCGTCTGATCCAGCAATCGATATAACTGGGCCGCCGACGTACCTAGTCGCCGAATGATCTCGCGCTTCGACAGCGGACTCTGCTCGATTCGCTTCTGTGCTTCGAGCGTGAGCCGGTACAGCAACAGATTACGGAGATGCGCCGGATCCTGGTTGTACTCGAGCACCTGTTCGATGTGCACCGTGCCCGTTCGACCGGAGCGCAGCACGTAAGTAAAGGCTTCGCGACCCGCTTCCTGGTCGACGAACAGCTCTGTGAGAGGGTCTGCCATCGTGGGGACCGGGTCCGCCTTGAAGAACGGGAAGATCAGGGCCTTCGCCGAGGTCCGCACCTCGAACACCTTCTTACGATTGCTGTGTCGAATGGATCGGATTTTCACAGAACACCTTCTGCTTCCAGTTCGGCGATCAATTGCAGCACGCGTCGGGTGGCCGCCCCTTCCATGGGAACCCGATTGTCGAGGTCCCATTTCACAACGAGTCTTCCGTCACGGTAGACGTGGACATGACGGGGCGGATGATCGCCAATCCAGGTGATGAAGACGTAGCCACCCCGACGGTGCTTGCCCACGAGATTCTTAATGTTACCGTTAAAGGTAACGTTTGTAAGGCCTGAACTCGTGAGCCCGGTCAGGCTCCTGGCCATGAATCTCCTTGGGGTGATTGGGGGGTCCAGGGAGTGATTTGTGCTCGGCGCCGGCCCGTGGTGGCCCCGCCTTCGACGAGGCGACGAGCGTGTTCGCTGATCCCTTCGAGCGCCGCCGGGATGGCATTGCCAAACCATACGCATTAAGCGTATGGTTTAGCCTGTGGAGTTTTTCGAGGCGCCTGCCTTTACGCGCCATCTCGGTACGTATCTCGATGACGCAGGACTGTTGGCGCTTCAGCTCTTTCCGATTGACCACCCGGAAGCCGGGAGGGTCATGCCTGGTACCGGTGGATTCCGCAAATTGCGCTGGGGCGATGAGACGCGCAGCAAGGGGAAACGCGGCGGTTTGCGCATCATTTACCACCTTCTTTCCGAGGAACACCAGGTGTGGTTGTTCACGCTGTACGGGAAGAACGAGGCTGACGATTTGACGCCGGCGCAGAAGTCGATCTTGCGTGCGGCGATCGATGCGGAACGGAAGGCCCGTCAGGCTCGGCGCGTTGAGCGACCTCGGAGATAACCATATGGCAACGAACAGACTGAAGAAGCGCGATCTCTTTGGAGAACTGATGGAGGGCGTCTTCGCGATGCAGCTGCACCGCGAGAGGCGCATCACGCTGCGCTCGCATCACGTCGAACGGCTGTCGCTTCCGCGCATCGATCAGCGCATCATCCGGAGCACGCGCGAGCGGCTGCACATGTCGCGTCCGGCGTTTGCCTACCGGATTGGCGTCAACCCGCGCACACTCGAACGCTGGGAACAGGGACGGAGCAAGCCGAATGACCAGGCCGCCGCGCTCATTCTGCTTGTGCGCAAGTACCCGGACACGCTCAAGCGCCTGCAGCATCTGGCGGCGGGTGATTGACGCGTCCGCTGCATATAATCCGGCCACTCCCCATGTCACTGAACCCCGGTACCCGTGTCGGGTCCTACGAAATCGTTGGCCTCGTGGGTGCGGGCGGCATGGGCGAGGTCTATCGCGCCAAGGACGCGAAGCTCAACCGCGAGGTCGCGCTGAAGGTGCTGCCGGATCTGCTCGCCGCCGATCCCGATCGGCTCGCGCGATTCCAGCGCGAGGCCCAGGTCCTCGCCGCGCTCAACCACCCGAACATCGCACACATCCACGGGTTCGAAGATTCGGGCGCGACGCACGCACTCGTCATGGAACTGGTCGAGGGCGAGGACCTCTCCGCGCACATCGGGCGCGGCGCCATGCCGCTCGCTGAAGTGCTGCCCATCGCGAAGCAAATCGCCGACGCGCTCGAGGCCGCGCACGAACAGGGCATCATCCATCGCGATCTGAAGCCGCAGAACATCAAGGTGAAGGCCGACGGCACCGTGAAGGTGCTCGACTTTGGCCTGGCGAAAGCGCTGGAGCCGGCGGGCGCGTCGAGCGCAGACGCGATGAACTCCCCCACGCTCACCGCACGGGCGACACAGATGGGCATGATCCTCGGCACCGCGGCCTACATGGCGCCGGAGCAGGCGAAGGGCAAGTCGGTCGACACGCGCGCCGACATTTGGGCCTTTGGGGTCGTGCTGCACGAGATGTTGACGGGACGCCGTCTGTTCGACGCGGAGGACATTTCCGAGACACTGGCCGCGGTGCTCACGCGCGACGTGAGTCTGTCGTCACTGCCGGCGGACATTCCGCCGCGCCTCCGCGCCCTTCTGCGCGATTGCCTCATCCGCGATCCGAAGCAGCGACTGCGCGACATCGGCCAGGCGCGCATCGAGATCGCGCGAATCATCGCCGGCGCTCCGGACGATGCGGTCGCGTCGGCAACCGCGACCGCACCCAGCGTCTCCGCGTGGCAGCGCGCGCTGCCATGGGTCGTCACTGGCGCACTCGCAGTGGTGGCGCTCGCGCTGTGGGCGCCGTGGCGCGTGCAGACGCCGGCCGATCGTCCGCCCGCGCGGCTGACAGTCGACCTCGGCAGGGAGGTCTCGTTGCCCGCCTTCGCTACCGGCGGCGGGAGTGTCGCCCTCTCCCCTGATGGCACGCGGCTGGCCTACGCCTCGGGCACGCCCGTGAAGTTGTTCACGCGCCGGCTAGATCAGCCCGACGGCACTGAACTCCCCGGCACCCAGAATGCGCTGGTGCCGTTCTTCTCGCCGGACGGACTGTGGGTGGGATTCTACGTCGATAGCAAAGTGAACAAGATCTCCATCGACGGCGGCGCCGTGGTCCCGCTCGCGGATGTCGGCGGCAACATCGCCGGCGCGAGTTGGAGTGACGACGGCACAATCGTCGTGAGCGTCGTCAGGAAGGGCCTGGTGCGGATTGCCGCCGGTGGCGGCGCGCCCGGTCTCGTCGCGGGACTGGGCGAAGGAGAGGTGACCCTCGCGTGCCCGCAGGTGCTGCCCGGCGGAAAAGCGATTCTGTTTGCGGCCGTCAAGACACTGGATGTGGATAAGATCACGATCGAGGTCCTGACGCTGGCCGATGGCCACAGAAAGATCCTGGCCCGTGGCGGCCAATGCCCCCGCTACCTGCCCACGTCGAGCGGAGCGGGCCATCTGGTCTACGTGAACAAGGCCACGCTGTTCGCGATCCCGTTCGATCTCGACACGCTGGAAGCACGCGGGACGGCCGTGCCCGTGCTGAGCGATGTCGCCTACGAGTCCTCGACCAACAGCGGTCAATGGACCTTCTCGCGCACCGGCACGCTGGTCTATCGGAGGACTGGCGGCGCCGCGGCGATGGCGACGATACAGTGGGTCGACCCCACCGGGAGAAGGGAGCCGCTGTGGCCCAAGCCCGACGCATATAGGGATCTCAGTGTGTCTCCGGACGGCTCCCGAATCGCCGTGGTGGTCGCCGGCGGTAGTCAAGACGTGTGGGTCTACGATCCGCGGCGGGACATACCCACGCGCCTGACCTTGGGCGGAACGGCGTCTATCGGCCCACGTTGGAGCCCGAATGGCCTTTACGTGGTCTTCGCGTCCTACGGCGCCGGCATCTTCCAGGTTCGCGCGGATGGCGGGAGTCCGCCGCAAGCGCTCGTGCCCGCGACGCTCCGGTTTCCGTGGTCGTTCACGCCGGATGGCAAACGGCTGGCGTTCTTTGAATACGTCGGGAAAGGCCAAATGTGGACGGTGCCGCTGGAGGACCAGGATGGCCAGTTGAAAGCCGGGACGCCGGAGCCAATCCTCAAGAGCAGCTCCAACGACGTGTGCCCCTCGCTCTCGCCCGACGGGCGGTGGCTGGCATATCAATCGGATGAATCAGGCAAGTACGAGATCTACGTCCGCGAGCTTCGTCCGCCGTCGTCCGCGCAGGGTACCAAGGCGCAGATATCCAACAGCGGCGGCATGACTCCCGCGTGGTCGAGGAGCGCGCACGAGCTGATGTACCGGTCCGGCGATCAGATCATGGCCGTGAGTTACACGGTGAACGGCGGCACGTTCGTGCCTGAGAAGCCACGCGTGTGGATCGCGAAACTCGGCGGCACCGACTGGGACCTGGCGCCCGACGGCAAGCACGTGGCGGTGCTGACGCCGGTGGAATCCGCCGGCGCGCCCGCGCGCGACCACGAGGTGGTGTTTCTGCTGAACTTTTTCGACGAGCTGCGGCGGAAGGTGCCTGCGATCAAATGACGCGACGGGTGCGGTAGGTTGGACGCTAGATCGGAGTGCTCGAGGCTGCGAGGGTGTAGAAACCGGCGAGAAGCCGACGCACCCCGAGGGCAGCCCCGTGAGTCTGTTCAGCGCACGGATCACGCCGTCGTCGTGCGAGCCACCAAGTCGACGTCACATCTGGGCCTCGAACATGAGCCGGCGATCTTGGAGGTTTGAGCGAATCCTAGCAAATGCTTCTGGGCGTTGATGTTACTGAAGCTAGCGCGTTCGCCGAGGGCACCGAATCCCACCCTCTCCGCCATCTCTAAGTGCAACTGAACAAATAACTTGTGTTGACTTCGTTGCGCTGCGCATCCAGTTTCATACCAGAAGGCGGGAAGCCCATGAAGCGTATTTGAGGGACGGCAATGAGCGCTTCTTACCTGAACTGGGCAACGCGTTGCCCTTCGTCTCGAGCGTCTCTCGACCGCCTGTGAAAAGCCGTTTGGTCTCGATGTTGCTGACAGGTAAGCCGCTCCCGATGAGTTGGTGCTTTGTCTTTGCGCTTCCTCGTCCCCGCCGCCGCTCTGGCGATCTCGATCGGGATCGCTCCGGCCGGCTGTTCCTCATCGTCTGAACTGACCACGGCCCCCGCGCCGGCAAAGTGTCAGGTGGCGCTTGCGATGCCACCGGGTTCGGTCAATGCCAATGGTGGGGCGGGAACTGTCACGGTCACCACCGAGGCCGAATGTGCCTGGTCGGCCGCCGTCGGAGTTCCATGGATTACGGGCCTCACGCCCGCCAGCGGGCAGGGCGCGGGACAGGTAGAGTTCCAGGTCGCCCCGAATCCCGCTCCGACGCCTCGACAGGGAATGATCACGGTGAGTGATCAGCACGCGCAAGTGACGCAAGCGGGTGCGGCTTGCCACTTCGACCTGTCGCCGCTGACCCAGGCGGTCGCCGCGACCGGTGGCACCGGATCAGTGGCGGTGTCCACCCTGTCGGGCTGCGCGTGGACGGCGACGAGCGGCGCAGCGTGGGTCACCATCACGTCGGGCACGAGCGCTACTGCGAGTGGGGTGGTCCAGTTCTCCGTCGCGGCAAACAGCGGAGCGGCTCGGGCGGGATCGATCGCGATCGGCGACGAGATCTTTGAGGTGACTCAGGCGGCCGGTACGCAACCAGGGGTACCCTGCGTCTTCACTCTCGACACGACTTCACAGTCCGTCGGCGCCGGCGGCGGCACCGCGACGACGACCGTACGGACTGACCCCACGTGCTCGTGGACCGCCGCAAGCAATGTCAGCTGGTTGACGGTCAGCGGAAGCGGTGCCGGTATGGGTAATCAGCTCGTCTCGCTGACCGTCGCCGCCAATGCCGGCAGCAGTCGGGTCGGCACCGCGACTATCGCGGGTCAGACGTTCACGGTGACCGAGGCAGGGTCCTGCGCGATGTCGGTGACACCGTCCAGCCAGGCGGTCGGCGCTGGCGGCGGATCGGGCAGCGAAACGGTCGTCACGGCCGCGGGATGTGCGTGGACGGCGAGCACCGGCGATACGTGGCTGACAATCACGACCGGCGCGAGCGGCAATGGCAACGGCACGGTGAACTTCACGGCCACCGCCAATAGCGGTCCCTCGCGGACGGGCACGTTGACCATCGCCGGCCAGGGCATCAGCGTGATGCAAGCGGCCGGCTGCGCGGCGTCGATCAATCCGACCAGCGAGGCGGTCGGCGCCGGCGGCGGCGCCGGATCACCGGTCACGGTGACGGTGGCCGCCGGCTGTGGGTGGACCGCGACGACGACGGATTCCTGGATCACGGTCACGTCGGGTGCGAGCGGCACCGGCAACGGCACGGTGAACTTCACCGCCGCGGCCAACGCCGGCAGCAGCCGTTCCGGAACGATCACCATCGCAGGGCAACCGCTGACGGTGACGCAGGGAACTTGCAGCTTCGCGATCAATCCGACGAGCCAGTCGATCGGCGCCGCGGGCGGCGCAGGCACGCCGTCGTCCGTGACAACCACCGCCGGGTGCGCCTGGACTGCGGCGGCGAATGACCCCTGGCTGAGGGTAACGTCCGGCGCGACTGGAACCGGGAACGGTAGCGTCAACTTCACGATCGACGCAAACACCGGCCCGGCGCGAGCAGGCACACTCACGATCGCGACGAACACCTTTACCGTGAACCAGGCCAGTGGATGCTCATTTGCGATCAATCCGACGTCGCAGTCGTTTCCGAGAACCGCCGGCACCAGCAATCCGGTGACGGTGACGACAGCTGCCGGCTGCGCCTGGACGGCGACGACCACCGACACGTGGATCACGATTACCACTGGTGGGAGCGGCGCTGGCAACGGCTCGGTGACGTTCACCATTAGCGCCAACCCGGGTCCGGCACGCACGGGCCACGTGACGATCGCGGGCCTGACATTCACGGTCACGCAGGCGGGCAGCTGATGGCACGCGCACTGGGCGTCGCGATCGTTCTGCTCGCGGTCTTCGCCAGACCGGCGGTGGCCCAGGAGACCATTGGGCAGGTCCTCTCGTTCCTGCTGATCAACCGATCGATCACGACCAACGACTTCGCGCGCGACGAACAGGCCGCGGCTGCCACGCGTGATGCGATTGGCGCGTTTCTGCTGACCGAGCTCACGACGCTGCCGACGACATCGCCCGCGGGGGGGTTCACCTACCGTCTCGATCCCTCGCTCGGCACCAGCGTGCGCTCGAGCGACAGCTTTGGTCCGTTCTACAACGAGCGGTCGCTGACGGTCGGCCGGAATCACGCGGCGGTCAGCCTCAGCTTCGGTCAAGCGTCGTTCGACACCATCGACGGGATGTCGCTCAGAAACGGATCGCTCGTCGCGATCGCGAGCCAGTTGAAGGGCGACGCCAAGCCCTTCGATGCCGAGACCCTGACGCTGCGTCTCGAGACGCGCACGACGACGCTGACGGGGGAGTGGGGCCTGACGGACCGAATCGACGTGGGCGCGATCGTGCCGTTCGTGACGCTCACGCTCAGCGGTTCGCGACTGGACACGTATCGCGGCTCGCCTTTTCCGCAGGCGAGCGCCGCCGCCTCCGTGTCCGGCCTTGGGGACGTCATCGTTCGCGCGAAGTACAACCTCTGGCGATCTGGCGGCAGCGGCCTCGCGATTGGCGGCGACGCGCGATTGCCCACGGGCGACGTGAACAACTTCCTCGGAGAGGGCAAGACCGTGTTTGTTCCCAGAATCATCGCGTCGCTCGAGGAAGACCGCATCGCGTTTCATGGCGACGTCGGGTATGCGCGCGGCGGCATCTCGAACGAACTCGACTATGGCGGCGCAGCCACCGTGGCCGCGAGCCGGCGAGTCACGATCGTCGGTGAGGTCGTCGGCCGGCGCCTGGCGTCGGCCGGCGATCTCGTCTATGTCACGACACCACAGCCCGGCGTCGTCGGGGTCGACACGATCCGGTTGACGGGGACCGATCGCAGCACGTCGCAGGTCTCGGTGGTCGCCGGCCTTCGCTGGAACATCGGCGGGCGTTGGCTGCTCAGCGCGAACGTGCTCCGTCCGGTGACGTCGGGCGGTCTGAACGCCCGCTGGGTGCCGACGATAACGCTGGACGACTCGTTCGGCAGGTAACCGGCATGCGCGAGCCCGACTTCGACGCGTTGTTTCCGTCCGAGGATTCGCCGGACCTTCAGGGGGTTGCCACCCGGCCGCTGACGCCGGCCGAGCCGCGGGGGTCTGTAAGCGGCGACGAAGAAGGAGACTGGTCCAAGGACTGGCCGACGGAGGTCCCTCCCGAGGATCCCGAGGTGCCGATGCCCGACCTGCTGCCGCCGCGCGCGTGGCCGCCACCTCGCCGACTGGTGTTCAAGACAAGCGTGGCGATTGTTGCTGGGGGCCTGTGCATCGCGGTCGGCATCGCCTCCGGTCTCGCGATCGCTCGACGGGTGCCGGCGACGCCGCGGACGTCACCTCAGGACGCTGACGTCGCCTCGCGCGCGAAACCCGATGCGACGTCCCTTGAGCCGTCGTTGCCGCCCTTGTCGAGCAAGGTGCCGCCGCCGCGCTCAACGGTGCCCTCAACAGAGTTATCGAGGCCGGCACCTCTTTCCGATCTCGCGAGCAGGACATCGCAGCCACCGACTGTTCCCGACGATCGGCCGAGCCTCGTCGCGCCGCGTCCGAGGAAGGCCGCTTCCGCCGCAGCGTCGTCGGCCTCGGCACGAGTGGCGCATCAACCAGCGGATCCGTCGCCGCCGGCATCGACGCCGGGCGTTACGGCCGATCTTGCGACCGGGCTACCGGTCGCCGGCTCGGTCGCCACGGTGCCTGCTCCGAAAGCGACTGACCGGCCACCGTCACAGCCGGCCGATCCGGCGCCCGCGGCCGTGAGCGTGCCGCCGGTGAGCGCTCTGCCTGTGAACGCGGCACCCGCGACCGCAGTGCCCGCGACCGCAGCGATTGACGCGTCCGCCAATCCACCGGTCAACCCGCCGAGCGCGGAAGCTCCGATTCGCGCGGTGCTCGACGCGTACCGGCTCGCCTACGACCACCGCGACGCGGACGCGGTCGCCGACGTGTGGCCGGGAGCGAACACGAAGGCATTGAGCAAGGCGTTCGAACAGCTCGAGGAACAGTCGCTGCAATTCGATTCGTGCGCGATCCACGCGACAGGGCCTGTCGCCGAGGCCTCGTGCACGGGTACGGCGTTGTACATCCCCAGCGTCGGCAAGCGGACTGAGCATGTCGACGCGCGCAAATGGAATTTTCAATTCCGGCAGGTCAAGGGCGTCTGGGTCATCACGTCGGCGACCTCGCGCTGATGTGCAGGCGCGCACGTCGGGACGCCAACAGCGGACCACGATCCTCGATCAGGCGTCGCGTCTGCGAGCGCGGTGGACGTGGCCAACTCGCCCGGCCGACGCCGCCAACGTGCTAATGCGGCCGGAACGTCTTCCCCGTCTCGAGCAGCGTCTTCAACCGAGAGAGAATCCGCGGCCATCCGTCCGCATTCTGGGCGTACGCCGGATCGTTGTCCTGGAACCCGTCGTTCGTCACGACAACCTTCACCGCCTCCGACTCTGGGGTTAGCTCCACCTTCACTCTCGACATGACCGCTCCATCGCCCATGCCGAATCTGTATTCGAGCAGCTTCAGCGGTTCGACGCGCAGCACCTCACCGGTCACATACCGCGTCGGCGTGCCGTTCTTTCCAGGTCCCGACCAGGTCATCGCGCCGCCAACTCTCAAGTCCACGTCGAAGTCCGCGCCCATGAAGATTTGCCGGTTCGCCTCCTTCGACACGAACCCCTTCCAGACCTCTTCCACCGGCGCGGCGATGTAATACGTGAACGTCAGCGGTAGGTTCGGCATGTCGACTCTCCAGGTGCTGCTGTCGGATCAGGCTAGCACGTTCGCACCGGTGCTCCGATTCCACCCTCTCCGCCATCTGACATGCTCGAGCCGTTGATGCCAGCCTGACTCCACGCGTAATGTTTCTCGAACTCTCTCATTCAGAGTGTGAAGGGCCCGAGGAGCCTCCTCGGGTCGTTGGCCTGCGCGCCGCACGCGTCGAGCTGGCCGAAGGAGTGTCATGCGGCAGCCACCCCTGAGATTCTTCTGCACCCTCGCGCTTCTCCTCGGTGCGTGGCTGATCCTTCCCGGTGAGGGATCGACGGGCGTAGCTAGCCCCGCGACGACGACCGTGATCGAAGCGGGTGGGCAAGGCGCCCGGCGCAATTACGACGACGGCATGACGCAATTGGAGCAGCAATCCGTACAGCTCCTCACCCGGATCGACGCCCTGGACATCAAGCCCGTCTATTGCCCCCCGTCTGCGCGCACCGAGGCATTCGCCGAATTGCAGAACCTCGAGTCCCAATACACCGCCCTCCAGCAAGCATTCGATGAGTTCCGTGCCGGGGTGACCAACGTCGCCAAGACCCCTGTAGGTCGTGACCTGTGGATCGGCCAGACCAACCCGACGAACCTGCACTTCTGGGACGGCCCGTCCAAGGACATCCTGGGTGGGCCGCGCGCCGCGCTCGACCTCAAGCTGAAGGAGTGGAAGGCGAGTAAGGCCGGTTGCCCTGATACCACCGAGAAGCCGCCACCTCCACCTGGTCGCAGCGACGACAGGGGCTCCGGCGCCGGCGGTGCAGGAGCAGGGGGTGCAGGAGCGGGGGGTGCAGGGGCCGGAAGTGGAGCCGGAGGCCGTGGCACCGGGAGCGTCACTGGTGGGAGTGGCCCGGGTGGGACCGGCACAGGCGGAACCGCAAAGGACAGCGGGGGAGGGGCCGCGCTTCCCAAGGGACTGCACCAGCCGAGCGTGCCGAACTTCGAATTGCCGAAAAGACCAGATCATTTTTGCTCGGAGGCAGATAGGGACAAGTGGCTCAAGGACTGGAACACCCTCTGGAACGCCATCCAGGCTGCGGAAACCAGTGTGCGCGACTACAGCGGCGACGTGTACTTTGCAATGTATCCCGCGGGGGCTGGCGCCGGCCCGCAGGGCAGCGAGGCAACGCTCGCCGCGCTGAAGAAGGAGGCCGACTGGGCCGCTGCCGAGGAGGCTTCGCTCGATGCCCTTCAGCAGAAGCTCGTGAAGATTCGCAGCCCCGAACCGCCGGTGATCGACTGCAACGACCCGAAGGGCACCAACAGCTTCAACATCCAACCGGACTACAAACTTGATAGAAAGCTCAGGTTCGACTACCGCTACGGCGCCACAACCGGCAGCGATACGACCGGGGGCGCCGGCGCGGGCACGGGTGCCAGTGGCACAAGTGGTACGGGCACGGGCGGCACGGACACAAGCGGCACAGGCACGAGTGGCACCGGCTCCACTGGCGTGGGCAACTCGGGCGGCGCCGGCACCTGGGGCATGCCACCGCAGGCGATGAACCTCGACACGGGTCCGGCGGACGCGGTCGTGCAGGTCATCATCGTGATCATCACGGAAACCACCGTGCCAGGTGTGTCGCCGATGCGACCGCTCGGTCCGCTCACGTCCTGGCTCAACCTCATCGAGCCCCGCGTGTTTGCGGCGGAACGGCAGCAGGCCTCATCCGGGTCGCCGCTGCAGGCCGTCTTCGTCAGCCTGGGCACCGCTACGGGCGACACGTTCGATGCGCACTTCATCAACGACGACGAAAATGATGCGTCGATCGAGGCGGACGCCGTGGTCCTCGAGGCGGTGGGCCGCGATCGCCAGGATCGCGCCAGGAAGGAATGGGAGAACGCCGTCAAGGCGCGCGGCCCCAACGCGCCGGCGCCGACCGTCGCGCGCCTGTCCGGGTACTGCGGCGAGTACACGAAGCTGCCGCCAGCCCAGGGCACGATCTATCGTCTGGCCGACACGAAGACGCAAATGGCACAGGCGGAGCTCAGGCGGGTCCTCCGAACCGAGGAGGCACTCGAACGTCAGCAGGCGTTCACGCCCACGATGGATCCGAAGACGTTCTACAACATCCTGCGGCAGTGGTCGATCTGGACCGTGGCCCAGAAGTTCTCGGCCGACGACTTCGCGCGCGAGTTCCCGGCCCATGCGAAGACGAACATCCTGGCCGCCCGTCAACCGTGGAATGCCACGGTCGAAGCCCAGATCCGGGCCAGCGTTCCCCAGTGGTGGGCGGCGGTCTCGCGCGTGCTGACCGAGGCCGCCAAGGCCCGGTGAGTGGCCGAACCGGCGCAGGACACCACGACACGCCGCTGACACGCTTCGGCTAAATCGACATAGCGGCGGGAGACGAGTCTGGCTCCGATCGACACGACCGACGACCGCCTGGTGCGGTTCCTGCTAGGAAGACTCCCGATCGACGAGCGTGAGGCGATCGAGCGGGCATGTCTGCGCAAAGACGGAACCGCCTTTGCCGAGCTTGTCGCGTTGGAGGACGAGCTCCGGTTCCTCTACGCCAGCGGCGACCTGCCGCCCGCCGACCAGCGCGCCTTCGAGGCCAGGCATCTCCGAACCCTGTCTGATCGCGCACGCCTGATGTTCGCGCAAGCCTTGGCGGCCATCGCCGCGGCCTCACTCTCCGGCGCAAGTGATCCGGACGATCCGAACGACCCGCCGTGAAACGTTTTTGCCCTGCGCGCATTGGTCATTAGCAACAGGCCGTCGTCCGCACACCGATGGCCCCAGGAGGACGTGAACATGCGTCGAATTCTTCCCCAGCTCACCGCGGCCGCCATCGCAACGTTCCTGGCGACGGCCCTGCACGCCTCTTCAGCGCCGCGCCAGGCGACGCTCACCATCACCGTCACCGGCCTGACCGGCTCCCAAGTCGCCAATGTCAGCGGCGGCCAGGCGGACCTCACTTCGACAGTGCCGATCGGCACGACCGGACCAAATGGCACGCTGTCCTACAACCCCGGCGTCGATCCGTTTCTGGCGGGCAAGCCGCTGGTGGTTGTAGTCATCCAGTGTCCCCAGGACGCCCAGCTCCAGCTCGGCCTGTGGCCTCAGGGCCAGGACCCCACCGCGCCGATGCCGCCAGGTTGCACGAAGAGGCACCTGAAGCTGATGGGCGTCCTGTGGGGGAAGAACTTCACGATTGATGTCACCTTGGCCGTTGCCGACACCGGCACGAACGGCGAGGCGCCGTTCTACAAGACGCCGCTCGGAATAGGCATCATCGGTGGCGCGATTGCCGCGGGCGTAGTCGTGGCGGCCGAGGCGGGCGGCAGCAGTAGCAGCGGCTCGACCACACCCGGATCGACGGCGCCGTCGGAGAACACCGTGGTCAATAGGTCCGTGTCCCTCACGGGCACGTTCGCGTCCGGCTCAACCACCTGCGGCCCACCGACCGAGTCCGGAAGCATCACGTTCAGTGGCACCGCAACCAGCACCATCGCGCTGATTACCCAGCTACTGCCCGGCGTCTCCGGCGCCACGGTACCGGGATCGGTCTCATCCCCGTCGAGCAGCGCGTTTCACTTCACCGGTTCCAGTGGAACGATCGCCGTGGACCTGACCTTCCAGGTCAGTTCCGACAACACAACGGTGACCGTCACTGGCACGATCTCCGCCACTGGGTCATGCCCGGTCACATACAACGTGACCGGAACCTTCCACCTGTAAGGCGGACCGATGGTGCTGCAAGGGGCTGGTCGGTCCTGGCTCGCGGCCACGACGTGCTTGGCCGTCAGCCTGCCGGCCGCGGCGCAAGAGACGGTGAGTTCGCGCCTCTCGCTCGCCGCGGCCATCACCGAGGCGCTCGAGCACAGCCCGGCGCTCGCTCCGCACGTGGACACGGTGACGCTTGCTGAAATCCGGCAGCGCGTCGCCGCGTCCGCGTTTGCCACCAAGATCACGCCGTCGATGACGACGACCACTGACCCCATCGCAGGCGATCTGCGATCGGCTGGGGTCACGGTGGCCAAGAACCTGACGACCGGTGGGCAGCTCTTTGTGAACGCTCAGACGTTTTCAGTCGGGGAGGCGGCCACGGCCGTCCGGAGCACGCAGTACTCGGTCGGATTCTCGCAGCCGCTCCTGCAGGGATTCGGACGCACCGCAATGGCAGGCCTGGTGGACGCGGGCCGGGCCCGGATCACGGCTGATCGGGAACTCAAGAGCGCTCACGCTGCGCTCATCGTCGACGTCACGCGGCGGTACTTCGCGGTCGTCAAGGCCGAGCGCGTCGCCACGGTGGCCCGCGCGGCCGCTTCGCGGGCGACCTCGCTCACCGCGGCTTCGAAAGCTCGGACGGGCGTCGGGCTCGCGACGCAACTCGATGTGCTGCGGTCCGAGCTCCAGGAGTCACACGTGGCGGCCGCGGTCGCTGAAGCCGAGGGCGCACTCGCCGAGGCCCAAGACAACCTCGCGCTCATCCTCGGTCGACCGCTCGGTGGACCCATTGCGATCGAAACCGAGATCGATCTGACAGAACTCGAAGCCGCCCTCGCGCCCTTACCCGCGACCCTGGAGGACTTGGTCCGAATGGCCCTTGCGAACCGAACGGAGGTCATCGAGGCCAGAGACAAGGTCACTGATGCCGCACGAGCGGCCGACGTGGCTCAATCCAACCTGCTGCCGCCGCTCACGCTCGACTTGGGGTACACCCAGCGGAGCCTCAACGTGCCCGGCGCGGGCTCCATCGGACCGCTCACGAGCGGCTGGCACGTCGGGTTGGGCAGTACCTATTCGATCGACCGCGCGGCCGGCGCCGCTGCGGTCGGCACCGCGCGGGTGGCGTCCGGGGCAGCCGAGCGAGCCGCGATGGACTCGGCCCGACAGATCGAAGCCGATGTGCGCCGCACCTACCGGTTCTGGCAGGCGGCGATTGCCACGGTCGGCATCGAGCGCGGCGCGGTCGATCTCGCGGAGCGCGAGCGGGCGCTCGCCGAGATGCGACTGGAGCGAGGCCTGGGCGACACCCTGGACGTGGTGGCCGCCGAGGGCAACCTCCTCGAGGCCCAGACCGCGCTCATTGGCGCCGAGCTCGAGCGAACCGCCCTCGCACTCGATCTGCGGCGCGCGGCCGGCATCCTGCGTGACGGGCAATGGCCATGAATCCACGTTTGCCGGTTCCGGAACGGATCGGGCCGAGTACCCGCCGCCTGGGTCTCACCTCGGCGAGCCTCGCCGCGCTGGCGTTGACGGCGGCCCAGGTCTGGCCCGCGCACCCCTCGCCTTCGGCCCCGACGGCCGTTGTGACCGAGGCGCCCTTCCGCGACGTTCTCGTCGCTCGGGGCGCGGTCAGTTCGGCGCGCCTGATGTCGTACGGCTCCACGATTGCCGGTGTCCAGGCCAAGATCCTGACCCTCGTGCCCGAGGGCACCGCCGTTCAACCGGGTGATGAGGTCGTCCGCTTCGATGCCACGCCGTTTGAAGAAGCGGCGGTCCGAGAGGCGACTGGCGTCGCCCAAGCCGAAGCGGAACTGCTTCGGGCGACCGAGGATCTCCGGCAGGAGCAGTTGCGATCGACGGTCGAGACCGAGGCGGCCCGCGACGACGTGAGCGAAGCTGAGGCGGCCCTCGCCAATGTG
>Ga0209580_10000248_pt1 | contig 33316 bp, 32 predicted proteins | sample Coa_R1_5_FD_187153 | JGI IMG/M metagenome (GOLD analysis project Ga0209580, IMG submission 187153) | Surface soil microbial communities from Centralia Pennsylvania, which are recovering from an underground coalmine fire - Coalmine... | ecosystem: Environmental > Terrestrial > Soil >... | reverse complement strand
CGAGAACGTCAGACAGGTTACTGCCGACCTTATTCTGGCCGCCCTCGCCTCGATTCAACGTCATCAGCAGCGTGCTCACGCCGTGACCCCGGGCCTGAAGGGTCAAGAGACCGCCGTCTTCGTCGTCCGGATGTGCCACTACCTGCATCAGTCGGGCGGTAGTGCCTAAACGCAATAGCTCGAGGCGTAGTCCAGCAACGCCTTCGTCTTGAGCGATGTCAGCCGGCACACCCTGATACAGCAGACCGGGAGGCTGCGCAAGTCTCTCCGCGATCGCCAAGGCAGAGGAGGAACGTTGCCCAGTTTGCTTGCTGCTCGCAGTTGATGGGGCTTGAGCAGGCGCGGTCAGAGCGAAGAGGACAAGTAGGCAAACGAGCTTGAGCCCGGAGAGGTGCACGCTCTGAAAATTGAGTGGAACGCTGCGGGGAGATCGCCGCAGCAGGCTGACGGGTCCGGAATGTCTCACGTTACAAGGATGGGGCCTCCCCCCGCTCCGACGCAAATTCTTTCGGCTGTATTGTCACATTTCCTTAGACTCACCGGGGAAGAGGCCGTTAGCGGGGCCTCAGACGTCGCACAAATCGGCAGCACTTTTCAGCGAAGCCAGCGGGTCCGCTGTTGGGATGAATTCGTGAGCGACGTAACCGCGGAAGCCCGAGTCGGCAATGGCGCGCATTACCGCATCCCATAGAATTTCCTGGGTGCCGTTCAATTCATGACGGCCGGGGACGCCACCGGTATGAAAGTGCCCAATCCACTGAATGTTGTCGCGGATCGTCTCGATCAGATCGCCCTCCATGATCTGCATGTGATAGATGTCGTAAAGGAGTCTTACATTCGGCGAGTTGACCTCTTGCATCACCCGCACCCCCCAGGCGGTGTGATCGCACATGTAATCGTGGTGATCGCGTTTGCTGTTGAGCAACTCCAGGCATATGGTTACGCCATGATCTTCCGCGATCTTCTTGACGCGGTTCAGCCCGGCGATGGCGTTGCGTGCGCCCTCGTCATCCGAAAGTCCGGCGCGGTTGCCCGAGAATGTAATGACGTTGGGAACGCCAGCCTTTGCTGCCCGCGGAATGTTCACCCGAAAAGCTTGCTCAATCGCGGCGTGATTTTCCGTCCGGTTCAGGGCCTTATTGATCTCTCCACCACCGGCGTACCCCATGGTGCAGACCATTCCGTAGCGACGCGGGCTTTCGTAGTCATCCGGCTGCAGCAGATCGACCCCTTGCAACCCAATGTTCGCTGCAGACTGCGCCAACTGGTCGATCGACATTTGCCGGTAGCACCACTGGCAGACCGACTGGCGAATGCGCCCCTTGCGCGCGATCCCGGATGCGACGGCCGCTTCCAGCGGAATGCGGGACGCTGCCAAGCTGATGACTGAAGACTGGAGAATCGCCCGTCGAGTGAAGTTTGCCATGTGGAAAGGCTTACTGGCGGCCTTCCTTCAACATCGCCTGGCAATTGCTTGCCTGTGTAAGCACCTGGTTGAAGGCTGTTTCCTTGCGCAGGTCTTTGAGCAGAGGATCGTCTAGCAATGCACCATAGGCGCAGTAGTTCTGCTGCACGGCAGCTTTCAGCAGACGCAGCGCCGGTTCGCTCTGACCGCAGGCTGCCATCAGCGCGCCGACGTGGTACCAGTTCTCGGCATCAGGCTCGATCATCACCGACGATTCGTTGTCGCGGACAATTTTCGCGAGATCCGGTGGACGAGGCGTCGCGGTGCAAGCATCCATCAACTCACGATGATACGAGGCGGCTTTGCCCATGTTCTTGGCGGCGTCATGCGCTTCGGAAACATTGCCCTCTGCCAAATATATGTACGGCGTGACCCATGCGGCCCATTCCGATCCGGCATCGAGATGGACGAAATCCATGGCGCGATCGGTCTTGCCCATTTCCAGGAATGACCACGCACACGAGCGGAAGAAGAAGTTGCCAGGATCGAGTTGCCGGGCGGCATTGCATTCCTGAGTCGATTTGTCGAGGATGCCGGCATAGCGCAGGACGTACGCCAGGGCGAAGTGAGCATCGGCGCTTTGTGGTCGCCGCCTTACCAGATCGCTTGCGGCGTCGTACGCCCGCCCGAGTTCACCGCGCTCGACGCGATTGGTGATCAGGCTGCTGGCGGCCATGACTCGGTTGGGGTCCAGCGAAATCGCCCGCTCGTAGGCTGAATTCGAGCGTTGGAACATCTGTTCGCCGCCGCCGCCGTAGGTTGAGTCGAAGTAGTACCGCTGGCCTAAGGCTTCCCATGCCGGTGCATAGGTTGGATCGATCCCGACGGCCCACTCCAGCATCTTGAAGGCTTCTTTGTTGGGCGCGGGATCGTGGGGCACGGCAATACTGCGTAGATAGAAGTCATACGCCTGCTGGTTCTTGGGGCGAGAGGCGGCTGCTTCGACAGCACCTCCGGCGCCGCCCAAAATTGGCAACAAACCGTGCTGGACTTGGGTCGTCAATTGCTCCTGTAAGCCAATCAGGTTGTCACTTTTTTCGGCGACGGTCGTTTGCCAGAGCAGACGGTCAGTAGGAACGTCAATCGCTTCTAAGGTGACCAGTAGCTGGTCGCCTTGCTTGCGGAAGGACCCAGTGAGTATCCTCCCTACCCGCATTTCCTGCCCAACCTTCTTCGGATCGAGATCGATTGCGATGTACTTTCGAGTCACCGATGAGGGGCGAACTTCGAGCGTCCGAGAATATGTCAGGACGCTAGTCAGTTCGTCGGCTAGGGCAAATCGGAGATAATCGACGTTGAAATCGCCATTCATGTTTTGCAAGGGCAGAACTGCAATGGCATTTCGCTGCTCCGCGTTGGCCAGTTCCCGATGCTTGTACCACCAGGCTCCCACCGCCGTTAGCACCGTCACGAGCAGGGCTGCGGTTCCAATCAGCAGATAGGTTTGCAGGCGTGTGTTGCGGCCGAAAGTCTTGGTCGCGGCGCGCAACCTTGCAGTATTGGTTCCGCTCTTTATCTGGCCTGATTCGGATTCACGCTTCAACAATGCCAAATCCGATTTCATCTCGGCCGCGCTCTGGTAACGATGGTTGCGGTTCTTCTCCATCGCCTTGCCGATGATGCCTTCCAGTTCGATCGGAATCTTCGGATTCAAATCGCGCGGAGGTGTAGGCTTGGCATGTAACACGGCATCGAGGGTGACCAGCGAGTTGGCACCTGTGAAGGGTTTCTTACCCGTGCACATCTCGTAGAGGACGACGCCGAAGGAGAACAGGTCGCTGCGAGCGTCGACAGTCTCGCTGCGGGCTTGCTCTGGCGACATGTAAACGGCGGTGCCCGGGATGACGCCGATCGCAGTCAGTGAATTATCGGCGCCGGCGTCATCTTCAGTTCCGAGATTATGGACAAGTTTGGCCAGCCCGAAGTCGAGTACTTTGACCTGGCCAGATGGAGTCAGAAAGATGTTCGCCGGCTTGATGTCGCGGTGGACGATGTTCTTGGCGTGGGATGCCATCAGAGCGTCGGCCACCTGGACGCCCACGTCAAGCACCTTGTCGATGGGCACGGGTTGGCCAGCGATGGTCTGCTTCAGGCTTTCGCCCTCCAGCCGTTCCATCACAATGAAGGGGTGGCCGTTGTTGTCTTCTATGCCGTGAATCGTACAGATGTTGGGGTGATTGAGCAGAGAAGCGGCCCGGGCCTCGCGGGTGAATCGCTCCAGAGACTTAGGGTCGCCGGCGAGATTTTCAGGGATGAATTTCAGTGCTACGTGGCGCCCGAGTTTCAGGTCCTCGGCCTCATAAACCACACCCATACCTCCTCCCCCGAGCTTGCCGAGGATGCGGTAGTGGGATACTTGCTGGCCGATCATATGAGCGCTGGACGCTGCCCGGCGGTGGTCGCGGTAATGTTAGGCCGCTCGCCCATTCCGGTCAACTGCCATGTTCGATTGCGCATGCAAGACATGAGAACGGCTAGGCTTCGGGCGCGTGGTCCCTGTTTGGAACGCCGGTTCAACTTTCCTGAAATTGGCTTCCGCTACGTCCGTTGGTTTGATGCCAGGAGACACCAGCACGGTTTGGAGGGACTAACATTGAGATTGGACACCAGCGTTCAGCGAACGGGGTCCAGCAAGGAGAAGTCTCACCGTGCAAACTGACCTGTTAAGCGACTCGCCGACTTCTGTTTTTGCGGAAGATTTACACGAAGCGACCCGTCGCCGTGCGGAAGAAATTTACATTCAAAGTGGACGGATTCCGGGGCGTGACGTGGAGAACTGGACACAAGCAGAGCGGGAGATCCGCGAGCAAGCTGAGAACGGGAACCGGCGCGCAGCCATTATTGTCAGAGTCAATGGAGCAAAATATGTGGGCGAATACTGTCCAGATTCGGCCGACGGTTACGTGCCTGGCGAGATCGGCGCTGGTTCTTCGGTTGCCGTCCGGCTGAAAGGCGACAAGATGTACGTGAAGCGGCCGAACGGCAGGGAACTCGAGACCACGATCGTGCAAAAGATCCGGTAGACCTCACTGGAAGTTCCAAGGGAATTGATATATTGCAGGCATGCTTAGCCTGCTCGCCCCGATCCGTAAACCGCGCGGCCATCCGACTCTGCTCACCACGTTGCGGCATCTGGGAGCGGCAGGTCTTTTCTTCCTGGCGATACTCGATAGTTCGCCGATCCCCACATTCGGTGGTCCGGATATCCTCACGGCAGTACTTGCGGCAAGTCACCGCCCGTTGTGGTGGGAATATGGGGCTGCGGCGATGGCCGGATCGGTCGTGGGTGCATATCTGACTTTCCGGCTAGCGCGAACGGCTGGTTCGGCTTACCTGGACAAGAAATTCAAGCACGGCAAGCTCTCGAAGTTTCTGAAATTGTTTCAGCATTGGGGCACGGGAACCTTGATTGCATCGACGGCGATTCCGCTGCCCTCTCCGACCTCTTTGTTCTTCGCCGCTGCCGGTGCGGGGGATTATCCGTTGGGACGATTTCTGGCAATCGTCACGGTTTGCCGGGGAGCGAGATACTTCACGATTGCCTTCGTCGCCGGCCATTACGGGCGGCAATTGCTGAGGGTGTTACGGCATCCGACGCAGCATTGGGGATGGATCGCGGCCGCCGTGGTTTTGGCGATGGCCCTGCTTGCGGGTGGGCTTGTGGCGAGCCGGCGTCTGGAATCCTCATCAACGCACGAAGCAGCAAAGCCTGAAGTGGTGGCCTAGTTTTTCGTTCGGCTAGAACCTCGATGTGTCGACCAAGGTTTGCGGGCTGAATCCATACAGCAGTGATCGAGCGAAGACGGTGTACAATCGCCAGCTATCTGATTTGCTACTCTTTCGCGGGGGCGGGAAGAAAGGCAAGGGTCGAGAGAAATGAATGCCAAAGGCAAGTTTCTTGTTGGAGTCCTGACTGCTCTGGCCATGATGTTGCTGACATTCGCGTTACCAAGAGGTGGTCTGATTCGGGACACCGCTGTGGTTCAGTTTCCCATGACCGTGGGAATCTGGGCGATCTTCGTGCTGCTGTTTGTGAAGCTGAAGTGAGGCTGCGCTGAAAGTTAAGCGCTCGTAGAGCTAGTCCATGTACAAGCCGGCCGAGGCGCCGACCCATTCCATGTTCTTGTTGTGATCGACGCCCATCATAAGTCCGCGGCCCATGCGGATGATTGTCAGCACCGGCTTAAGTTCTTCCAGCCAGATATACATGACGCGCACTTCCGCTTTTGTGCCGCCGAACGGAGTTTCGATCACTGGCTCGAAACTCAGGCGCTCCTGCAGGATGTGGTACGGACGTTTGTCGCTTGGAATCGCCGCAATGTCTTCTTTCTTCGGCGCAATTACAACGCCTAGACCTGCGAATGAATAGAGTGGCTTCAGGGCGTAATTCTCGAGATCGGTGGGGATTTCTTTGAGTTGGTCGAGGAACCAGGTTTTTGGCACGGACTCATGCTTCAGATACGGGATCGAGAATTTGCTGATGCGGAAATACCAGTTCGGGTGTCCCGCCCACTCGACGTCGAGATCGTCGCGCCAGTCGAAGGCCAGCTTCACGTTCTTGCGTTCCAGTTCGTCGACGATCGCACGGTTATAGATCCGCTGGATCGGAATGCGCTTGCCGTCGCGCTGGTAATAGAGGTGCGACCCTTCCTTCTTGATATCGACAATATTGACTGCCCGCACGCCCAGCATTTTTTCCGTGAGAAGGAAATCAGGGAGCGTCTTCTGGTGGTCAGGATCGATTTCCATCAGAATAACGTTTTCGGGACTGTGCGTGCCCACGATGGCGCGCCGGAGGAGTTCGCGGTACGAGTCGGTTTCGAGTCCGCTCAACAAGTACTTCGGCCGGCGGAAGTCCGGCTTGAGGCCGTAGACGTCAATGTAAGCTTGGGCCAAGGGGCCCTGGTACGCGTAAAGAGAGGGGAAGGCTTGTAGTTCGACCAGCTTGGGTCTTAGCTCGCCAGTGGCGCCACGCACCAGTCCGAAATCAACTTGTACGAACATCGGATGGGAAGCTTCATTGGGGACGTTGAACTCCGCGGGAACGGCCTCGTCCGACTTGACTCGATATTCCGGATTGTCGACCAATTGCCGGATCAAGGCCTCGCCATCGCGCGCCATGCGATCGAGCAATTCCTTCGGGAAGAAGCACGGGGTCTCTGAGAGACGGAACTGCACATGGGTTCCGCATTCCTGGTCGATGCGCCGTAGAAACGTCTGATATTTCTCTGGGGTGAAGTTGTGATTGAACTTCTGGCGTAGCGAGGGAATCATAGGGAGGCAGTATGGAACGGGTTACTCGCGAATGTCCATGCTCTGGATGAGTCCATCTCTGAGGGTGTAGACATGCTCGACCATACGATCTAGCAACACCTTGCCGGATAAATCGCGCACAACCTGGTGGACGTCGACAGTGATGCGTCCGGATTCGTCTTCACTAAAGTTGACCGGGTCGACGTGCGGATCAATCATGCCCCACTGGCGAGTCCAATAAGCGCGGACGCCCTCATGACCGTGGACGGTGCCGCCCTCCATGCCGTTGGGCCATACCACGTCGGGGCTCATCGTCACCAATGCGCCTTCGATGTCGCGGGCATTGAAGGCGGCGTACGCCCTGTGCAACAGTGTCGACGCTGAAGTCCCCTTACTATCAGAAACGGGCACGGGTTATGCCTCCACCAAGAACTTTCCTTCGCGCATGATCTGCTGGTCATCGACCCAAATGTTGAACTTCCGGCCGACTACGTCGATGTGCGTGGTCGAATCCCAATCCGCGCCGGTGTGCGCGCCGTAGGGATTTCCGAACGCGATGTGAACGCCGGGATACTTCTCATCTTGCAGGATCTGGCCGATCACATCTTTCAAATCGATGTTCGTGCCGATGGCAAACTCACCCACGCGATCGCTATTGGTATCGGTGTGCGTGTAGTTCCAGAAATCGTCTTGCAGTTCTCGATTCTCGGAGTGGGCTTCGGTCAGGCGATTGCCCTTCATTCGGATCGTGAGCGGCGTTTCCCGCAGGTTGCCGAACTTCGCGCACAGATAATCGCCGACGACTCCGTCGATCACGAAAGTCCCATTCACTTCTCCAGGGGTCGTAAAGATCTCGCCGCCGGGAAGGTTCCCCCACTTTTCCGGGGAGATAATGCCGCTGGTTTTCAGCCACTTATAGTTTGGATTCAAATCGGCCGTGAGATCGGTGCCGGCGGCGGTTTTGGCGCGAATTCTCGAAGCCTTGCGCACTATCTCAACAACTTTTTGGCTCAAGCGATCCACGTGCTGAAAATCCGCACGCATGCCTTCGAGCATGATCTGGCGGTTGATGTTGACCATATGCGCATGACGGATTTTGCGCCGGTTCACGACGTCAGTCATCTGAATGCGCGAGCGTAACTCATTGCGCTGCGCCTGCACAGCAAAGATCGACACTTGGCTTTGTTCGAGGTCTTCAAGAATCTCACGAGGCAGGTCCCTGAGCGGACGGTTGGCCAGTTCCTCCATCACCCAGGCATGATACGGGGTGCCAAGCTTCTCGAGTTCTGCCACGATCGAGGCTGCGATCTCCAGCGTCGCCTCATCGGTGATAACGCATACGCGCTCGCTTGGTTGAATCCGCAAGCAGACATTTACGGCATTGCGAGCTCCCGGAGTGAATTCGGGGTCAAACGGAAATTGGTTCAGATTGATGTGATTCGGACGTACAGAAGTACTCATTACCCTGCTTTCGTCACGGCTGCCGGTTCTTCGCTTTCTGCCAGACCGGTTTCCGTCTCTCCAATGATGTAGTCGACTACTTTTTTCAGATCTCCGGTTTGCTCGAACACCCGCAATTGCCGGTCGGCGCCGCTGCCGGTCTCGAGAATCTTGTGGATGTATTCGAGTTCCGCGCGCGAATCCAGTTCATCCACTACGTCGTCGATGAATTCCAGGTATTCATGGATCAGGTCGCGTGCTGGAACTTCCTTCTGCTTGCCGAAATCGATGAGCTTGCCGTCAAGTCCGTAACGAGCGGCGCGCCATTTGTTTTCCATGATCAGGGCGCGGCGATAGAGGCGGAATCCCTGATTCGCAGTATAAAGCTTGTAAAGTTTCGCTACCGTAGCCTGAATCAGGGCGGCAATGGCGATCGTTTCGTCCGCGCGCATGGGGATGTCGCAGACGCGGAACTCAATCGTGTTGAAGAATGGATGAGGCCGGATGTCCCACCAGATCTTCTTCGCGTTATCGATGCAGTTGGTTTTGATCAGCAGCTTGATGAAATTCTCGTACTCGCCCCAGCTCGGAAAGTAATCGGGAATATTGGTGCGTGGAAACTTGTCGAACACTTTGCAGCGGTACGATTTCAGGCCCGTGTTCATGCCCAGCCAGAAGGGAGAATTGGTCGAGAGCGCGAGGATATGCGGAAGAAAGTAGCGCGCATGATTCATCATGTGAATCGCGGTTTCGCGATCTTCGATCCCGATGTGAACATGCAGGCCGAAGATCAGGTTGGCCCGTGCCACCAGTTGCAGGTCCTCGACGATGTTCTTGTAACGCTCGTCGGGATGAATTTCCTGCGTCCGCCAATCGGAAAACGGATGCGTCGCCACCGACGCCAGTTTTAATCCATTTTCCCCCGCCAGCCGGATAATATTTCGGCGCAGCGTGCGTAGCTCTGTTTTCGCCTCTTTGATGTTCTTGCAAACGCTTGTTCCCACCTCGACCACGGACTGATGCATCTCGGCCTTTACCCGCTCCTGAAGAATCATCTTGCCCTTCTCCAGGATTTCGGCGTGAACATGCGAACGCAGGTCGCGGGTGACCGGATCTATGGTTTGATACTCTTCTTCGATTCCGATAGTGAAAGTCGGCAACATAGAAAGTGTGACACGGGCCTTGGTGCCCTCAAGTTCAATTCAGGATGTGCACTGCGTCCGAATGCCCTATCTTGGGTCAATGGGCGAGACTAAGCCACAACATTATAGCAACGACGAAAGGGCATGATAGGGGCAGAATCCATCAGTCCCATTCCCGGTTTTCCTTGACTCGCGCCCGCACGATCTTCTTCAGCAGCGCATCCGGTAAAGGCTTATCCGACGGAAATTGAATTGTGCCTTTGGATGTGCGGTAGCCCTTCAGTTCTTTCTCGAACTTATCGAGCACACCTGATCCCGTCGGGAACAGGCTGCAATGATCCTTGAACGCCGCGTAACCTACCAGCATCCCGTTGTATTTGAACATCGGCATCCGGTAGCTGATCACCTCGGTCGTCTCCTTCGGCACGACGGACTTAATCACGGCGCGAATGTGTTTCAGGGTGGTGCGGGCTGGCTCCGGCGTGTTGGCTAGATATTCGTCGACTGTCTTTGCGGCGGCACCAGATTTCATTGCGGCAGCCCTTTCTTGCGATCTGTATCGGGACGAGTGCTCGGCATAACTTGCACCCCAACGAGACCCAAAGTAACATCTCGTCCGCAGTGGCTCAACCTCGAATGTCCGTTCTCGACCTTCTGAACCGGCTGGAGAAGTTGTACGGCCCGCAAGAGCCTGCCTTCCCCGTAGAGCCGTATGAATTTCTTGTCTGGTGGCACTGCGGGTATCCGGCAAGCGATGCGGCTTGCGAGAAGGGCTGGAAGAATCTGAAGCAGCAGGTTGGGATCGAACCGCCGCAACTGCTGGTCGCCAGTCCTGCGAAAATCGCGAATGCGCTGAAGGCCGGCGGCATGGTCCCTGAATTGCGTGCTCAGCGCCTCAAGGAAATTGCGATGAGGGTCAAGGATGAGTTCGGAGGCGATCTTCGTTCAGCTTTGACAGGACCGCTCGCAAAAGTGCGGAAGACTCTGAAGAGTTTTCCCGGAATCGCCGATCCAGGCGCCGATCGTATTCTCCTCTTTGCTGAAATTGCACCTCTAGCTGCGGTGCCCTCGAATTGCACACACGTGCTGATACGAATCTTGCGAGGACCCGAGGGAGAAAATTACTCAGCCGGCTATCGCGAGGCCCAGCGGGCCATCGCCGCCCAAGTCTCGGAGACATTTGACGCCCGGATGGGAGCCTACCTGCTCCTCAAAACACACGGTCAGCAGACCTGTAAACGAACGAACCCGAAGTGCGCGGAGTGCCCGGTCAAGGCGAAGTGCGCTTTCTTCGCTAACAGGTAAAAAGCAGCGATGCTATTTGGATTTCGCTTTCGCTGATCGTTCGGAAACGTTCCCCGCAAGAAATCCCGCCCATCGCAATTCCTTCACCGGACTGATCCCGCTCTGAGCCATCTTAACGGCCATCTCTGCGACGGCATGCACGATCCAGTCAAAATTCTCCTGGCCGACGGACGTAATTTCCGCATCCGGAGCTGGATTCAGGAAGTCGATCGCGTAGGGCACGCCTTTTTCTACCGCGAACTCGACCGTATTAAGGTCGTAGCCCAACGCACGGCACAAGGCTAGCGAATCCTTCTCGATGCGATCGCGCAAGGCCGGTGAGGATGGCGGCGGATTTCCTTTTACATAGCGCTCATGATGAGGCGCCTTGGGGTCGTACTTCATGATGTGGACTTTTTCCTGTCCCACCACGTAGCAGCGATAGTATTCGTCGAACTCCACACCATGCTGCAAGGTCATGCACAGGTCGCCAGTCCGATTGTAGTGATGGAAGAACTCCTCCGGTGTATGCACTTTGTAAACGTGCTTCCATCCACCGCCGGAATAGGGTTTGAGGAAAGCAGGGAAGCCGACGTACTCGAAGATTTCCTGCCAGTTCAGGGGGAAGATCAGGTTGCGCATCGACTGCTCGGTGGTGCCTTCGGGATGCTTATTGTGCGGCAGGATCACCGTCGGCGGGATCGCGACGCCCATCTTGTGCGCGAGCGAGTAGTTGAAGAACTTGTCGTCGGCGGTCCACCAAAACGGATTGTTGACAACGATCGTTCCGTGCAGCGCCGCGTTCTTCAGATAGGCGCGGTAGAACTGGATATCCTGCGAGATGCGGTCGATGATGACCTCGTATTGCTTTGGCTCATCCATGCGGATGCCGCCGATCTTCACGAACTCGGCCGTGATGCCATCGACTTTCATCGAGTTGATCTTTTCCACCACCGCGGGCGGGAAGGTGTTCTCCATACCAAATAGAATGCCGATCTTTTTCATTACTCACTCCATAGTGACGTTGCTTGCAACACCTTCTGCTCGTGGACGCAAGAGACGCAGCAAGCTACGCCTTTTGCGAGAATCAGAAATATTTCCCCGCCATCCTCAGCCACAGTGGCCAGTCATGCTTGGAATTATCATTCCAGACGTCCAACCAATGCGGAATCGCTTTGCCGTTCAGGGCGGCCGATAATTTTACGTTCTGGTCCAGACATATGTCCCAGTCTGCCGATCCGAGCACGATTTTCATCTTACGGTACCGGCTCAGAAACCAGTCGTCAGTCAGGTTCGGGATGAAATCCGGAGGATTGTTGAAGTAGCAGTCGTCGTCGTAGTAACCATCCAGAAACTGATGGATGTCGAATGCGCCGCTCATGCTGACACAGTGTGTCACGACATCAGGATGCTTCAACGCGAAATTAACGCAATGGTATCCGCCGAAGCTGCAGCCCGTCACACCCAATTGCGATGCCTGATTCTTCCAGCGGATAAACGGCAGGAATTCGTGCAGCAGGTAGCGCTCGTACTGTAGATGGCGCATGACCCGCACTCGCGGATGCACGCCCTTGTTGTACCAGCTTTCGGTATCGACGCCATCGGGGCAGAACACCTGGAGTTCTCCGCGCTCGATCTTGGGCGCAAGGGTGCCGATCATGCCGCGGTCCTCGTATTCAAAGAACTTTCCCATGGAGGTGGGAAAGACGAGTAGGGGCGTCCCAGCATGCCCGAAGACGAGGGCTTCCATATCGCGATGCAGTTCCTGGCTGTAGCCTTTGTGATATTCGCGGTTCATCGATGAACGAAAGCGAGCGCAGACGCGCGCCGCCAGCGAGGTTGATGGCGCAGCCGAAGTATATTACCCGATGGCAGGCAGAAACCCCTAGTGTGGAAATGGAGGGCCCGAACTCGCCTTCGTGCACCAAAAAGGCCCGCCCCTTACGAGGCGGGCTTGCGACGGGGGACCAACAACGAACTATGATCCGTTCGAACACACGAATAGCGAGGAATTCCCGTGGAAGCTGAACCAGTGATTTACGGATGTGGTGGCCGGGGCGCCGAAGTAGGGAAGCGTGACCAGGTCCTGGAGGTTGTAGGTGAACCCGTGCAGCACGTAGGGGAAGGCTCCGTAATTCGAGAAGCCCTCTTCCGGATCACCGACCTCGAGAATGCCGCATGGCGTGTTATTGCCGTTGAAGTTTACGGTCAGCGGATCGTCAGCCCACTCGCCGATTTCGTGTGAAAGCGCGGAGACATCCTGTGAGAACGCGCCCACGTGATCGACGTAGGTCGCCTCGGCATAGGACTGCGGGTTGCTGACGCTGCCCTCTGAGCTGTGATATCCGCCGATGCAGCAGCCGCCTTGCGTGAGATAGGTGTTGTAGAGTAGGAAGATGGGGAACTGGTTGGGCTGAATTCCCAACTTCGTGATCAGCGTTGGAATCTGCGAGTCAAACCAGTTGATATCAACTTCTGCAGCGGTGAACCCAAACGGGCTGCCCGTCTTGCCATACGTTCGCGATGGGCTGAGGCTCTGCTCCGCCAGCACGGTCGTACTCAGCAGCAGGTGCGAGTTCGGATGGGATGAGACTGTGCCCCAGAAGTTCGCGCGTTGGAAGGCATCGATGTACTGAGTGGTTCCGACATTGACACCGCCCTGAACATAGGTAGTCGTCGCATCGAAAAGTGGGGAATGCAGCGTGTTGTTCGTGACCGTGTTCCCATTCGAAAGCACGTGGGATGGATCGAACGTACTTTTCGTCCCGTTCCGATTCGTAATCGTGATCTTGACGGGAATGATGTAGGTGGTGACGATCGCAGTAGTATTTGCGGATGGCGCCGTGCCCACCATGTTGTAGGTGTATTTGGTTCCGTTATAGGTGAACGAGCCGTTCCAACTCCGCAGCGAAGCCGGTGGAGGGGCAATTGCGGGATGCAGGTGTGGAGGCATGACCGCATACCTCGCGCGCGGCTTCTCCACTGGCGCGTCTTGGGCAAGGGCGCTTCCGATCAGACTCAGGCAGGTCAGCAGACACAGTACGACGATCAAAGTGGGGGAGGCACAACTTCTTCGAGTCATAGTTTTGAGTTTTCTCCTTGGGAGTTTCGTTCTGAACGAAGCAGGCGAACCCGGCAGGGATGAGACCCAGTTGGATCGGCGGAAGATCCAGTTCCCCAGCTTAGGTCCGGTGCAGATTTTAACTGGTTTCGAGTAGAACGCCAGTGCATGTGCAAACTTTTTAAATTTGTTTTTTGTTCTGTTTTTGTAAACAGCGTCGGGGTATTACAACTACCGGCTCAAGACGGCGAGCGAGTGGGAAGGAACTTGCAGAAGGTGCTACGGCGTGGGGCGAGGATTGCGGGCGCAGCCCACAGCGGGTCGGAAGGGATCACGAAGAATGCAAACGAACTCCGCCAAAACTATCTCGGTTTCTGGTACCAGAAAATCGCCAGAGCCACTAAGGCGACAGTGATGATCCAGAGAATGATGTCCTTAGCCCGGTTTTTTTCTTTCTCTTCAGCCATAGGTGCAGTACAGCATACCTGAAATCGTGGTTCAAGTGCTGTTCTGATTTCCCGGAAGAATATACCTTTACGGTTTTGATACCGCAGCACTCGCGGGTCCGCGCGCCTTGTAGTCCTTGAATTTAACGATCTCGCGCAAATGAATTGATTGCACTCCGAAACGAAGTGTGTCATCCACGCGTGCGTACGCCGGGAACCAGTAGCCCTCTACAAGTTGCCGGTATCCGACAAACGTCGGACGAACCTCAATGGGATCTTTTTTCTTGCGCCGAATTTGTTCGGGTACGCTCTTGCCGCATAGCTTCACCACCTGGAGATCGCGACTATCGATCCAGATTCGCCCCTGGAAGTAACGTTTGTCCTTTTCTTCTTTTGCAGGCTCCACATGGAAGACGTAGGTGTCGAGATCGTCGACGTGCTGCTGGCCCGCGTAAGTGATTTTGTAGTCAGGCAATTGATCGGCGCTCAATATCCAAGGCATGAATACGCGAATATCGTCCATGTCATTCGCCGAGATCTGCACATCGCGTAAAGTGGACACCTCGGCAAAACTGACATTCTCGACCCGCTTGCCCTTATCGTCGTACGAGACTTTGGTGATTTCGTGGAACTGGCCATCGACCGCAGTGCCGTTCAGCGTCTGCACCAGCACATCTTGCGTGTAGGTGTAATGGGATCGTACTTCTTTGACCTTTGATTCCTGTGCGGCAAACTTCTGAATCAATTCCTGGGTTGTCATCCCTTTGAGCGGAGCATTGTCGAGAATGCCGTTTCCGTCGGCACAGTCAGTCTGTCCCCACGCAAAACCAACGAGACCGTAGGCGACCAGAACCCACATAGCGGCGAATCTGAAATGGCCTCGAACAGTACGGATTGCGAAGGCGAGTGCGCGCATTCTCCACTCCAAGACGGCGGTCAGCGGAAACATACACCGAGGGACGCACAGCAAGCAACTGGAGGAAAAGTGAAGGCCTAGGGAATGTGAAAAATCTTGCGTTGTACACAAAGAATTAACTGCAACGCTAGGCAAATGAAGGATTTGCCATTGGCATTCGGGCTGCTACTCAATTCGTGGACTAGCACGGAAAAACTATGAAGCCGCTACTTCTGTTAGCTGTAATTCTTTGCTCAGCCGCTGCCTTCGGCCAAGCCTCGGCACTGTCGAATCAGGTGACCCCAATCCAGATCGTGGATCATCCTCTGCACGCCTCGCTCACTCCTATGGCTTGCGAGCGCCCACTGGTAGGCGGAGCGCCGGATACATATTCCTACGCCCAGGGAGAGCGCCCGTTGTGGGAGTTTGGGCCAGTTTCTGAGCCGGTGTCGCTGGGCGACGTTGCTCGTGCCTACCGCAAGGAGAAGGTGTCGGCGAAGAAAGCTGAACTCGTTTTGGAAAAGCAGGGATCGTAATTCTTAAGCCTCGAAAGCCTCTTTAATTCCACGAGTGGGCGAAGGCGCGTCTGGCGGACCCTGCATCTGTTCCTCATGGGAAAAGATCGTTTCGTGTGCCATACACAAAACGATTCCTCGTTCTTCCGCATCCCACACATAGAATTAAGTTTCACAGATAGAATTGAAGCTTTGAAGAACTAGCCGGTCTCTGTCTGGTATCTGCGGAAGTGTTCACTTTCCCAAAAGGGAGGAAATGCAGGGATGAAGCGCTGCAAGACGCACTTGGTGCGCGTGTGTTTGGTTGTGTTGGCCTCGGTTCCGGCCTATTGTCAACGAGGAACCTTTGGAATTGATATCGGGCAGACATCGGACAAGTTTGACGCACTGTCTTCGGTCAGCGGTCTGGAGGTCGGTATTGACGGCCAATTAACCGTTCTGAAAAGCAACGCCAAGCAGGGCCGCCCGAGTGTTGTGGCCGGTGGCGAGATCCGTCTGCCAAGCGATACAGGGAATCACGCTCGGGAGTATGCCGTGTTCGGTGGACCTAGATTTCAAGCTCGCGATCTTTCCATTGGGTTCAATGTTCAGGTCCGGAAGATCGTTCTTCCCACATCGAACGTGAACAGTCAGTTCTTTGCTCGCGACACCATGGAGTTGCTCGAGTTGCCGCTGGTTCTCCGATATAACTTCGGGAGCAATAAGCGTGCATGGGTTGAGGTCCAGGGGGCACCGGAGTTTTCGCCACGCTTCCACAGGCCTTCTTCAACCCAAGTGATTCTGCCCAATCCGCGTTTTGATCACGGTTATTTTGTCAGAGGAAGCCTCGGGTACACTTTCGGCAAGTGGTACGCGAAGGGGACCTACGAGAGCCGCTATTTCAAATTCATACCCGATCCGGGTAACCCCAATAACCTCTATAACTGGAAAAGCAATCTCATCTCCGGCGGCGTGGGGTTCTCCTTCTGATCTTTCAGTTTGCGGTAAAGATGGAGTACTGATGCGTCCCGGCGATCCGTTTTAGACGGCCGGTCTCGTTCAAGACGGCCTCCAGTTGGGGATTGTGGTAGACCACATAAGTCGACCGAGGACGTCCGTTCAGAGAGTCTTGCAGGTTTGCCAGGGCGCGCCGCAGACCTGATTCTGGAAACGGGTTGAACAAGAAGATTACGAGGGCGCCGTCCGGTAACGGGAACGTGGTTGCATCGGAGCAGATTGACTCAATCGCGAAACATTTCTGCGACTCGCTGTGATACTGAGCCAGATTCTGCTGCGCGATCTGGTTCAGCGATGGAAGGAGTTCGACTCCCACAATGCACCGAAAGGGATAGTCCGAGGCCATCAGCAGAGTTCGTCCCTTGCCGGAGCCAAGATCGATGAATGTGAAGTCGTTGAAATTGATCTTTGTGTGTTGCGCCAGCGCGTCCATCATCTCGTGGAACAGTTCACGTTCCGTGGGCTGATAGGGTGAGTTGAAAACGCCCAGCAGGCGATCACGCCAGCCCACTGCCCCGCTGGTCGTATTTACCCGGTAATCCCAGTCGTAGTCGGCGTCGCCAAAACGTGAGCGCAAGCGGGAGGGTGTGGAGTTGCGAACGAATTCCCACAGCGTCGCGAAAAATTCCCACGAACCGCGAATCACACCGGAGCGGCCAACGCAATCACTCCAGTACCTTCGGGCGGCAGGGAGGAATGTAGGTCGCGGTATCGAGGTCATTGGAAAACATTGTCCCAGAAAACTTGGAGTACAACTCTCGATTTCCAGTCACTGATTTCCATGCATGACTGCGTTCGCGGAGCGGACCCTTCGACTCCGCTCAGGGCAGGCTTATGCGCCCTCTCCTACACGGTTCTCGTGGGTGATCAGTTTTTGGCGTGGAACCGCGGAGCGCCTCGTTTGTAGCCCTCGGGCATGCCCATTGTGATGAAGAGAAAATCGTCGGGATTCGAGACCAGCACTTGGCCGTCCAGTGACAGTTCATACGGGTTGCCGTCCGGGTCAACCGGGATGCCACGCAAGTGCTCGGCATTGACGACTTCCCATAGGCTGGTCGGGATGCGTCCATCACCTCGTACAAACCGGGTAACGGCGTTCTGAAGGTTGGTCACGTCTTCATCGACCTGGATTGATCGCAAGTGCTCAACCGCATTTTCTCGGATGTTTGATTCCTGGCTGGACTCATACGCGGCACTCCACAGGAGGCGAGCGGTGTTGAAATCCTGCGCGTTTTCAGCCATGTCCGCGGCCAGGATCTTCATGAAGGGATGCGCACCCGGAATCTTCGAACCCGCGTCGAAGACTTCCCCAGCCTTTTTGAAGTCGTGAAGCTCGGTGTAGTAGACAAAGCCGAGATCGTAATACAGTCGCCAGTTGCCGGGATTGTGCTCGATACCGTAGCGCATCAACTGAACCGCGCGCTCCGGCTGGCCTGCCCCATTGGGAGGAGCCGGAGCGAGAAAGCTGGCGCCAAACTGATATGCGGGCAAAAGATGGGGATCGAGCGCTGCAGTAATTTCGAGCAAGGGCGCAAGCTCGTTGTAGGTATGTTCACGGTTGTAATGACGATGGCCGAAGTACTGCACGGTACGCGTCCAGTAGATACATGCCATCAATCCATTAAAGCCGAGGCTGGCGCGCTGCAGTATCTTCGGAGAACTGATGAACAGGGCATCGTCATTAATATCGTGGGGCCGAATTCGATCGATGTTCTGCAGCAGGATCACGCTGGCGAACATCGATATCACCAGACAAGTTGCGGCGACCACTGTGGTGCGTTTCCGCGAACTCATTTCAGATCCCTGCGGTCGAAGATGAGAACGGCCCCGCTCAACGCCATTGCCGTGTAGAACAGCGTGTACAACGTATTCTGCAGAACGAGCTGCCAGCCGATTGGTTGCTGGTGGGCGACCGCGCTGATCACGTTCAAGGCCGAGAAGTTGGGGACCAGGTAAGCTGCGCCGGTGGCAACCCAACGTGTCAGGCCATGGGCAAGCGTGGCGAATCCGCGCAGGTCATCTGCGAAGCTTCCGATGATGAATAGCGAAAACGCGAAGACTGCCGACAACAGCGGAGACGAAAACGATGAGAACAGCAGCGCCAGTGCGCAGATAATGAGGAATTGAAGAATGATGAAGTACAGGGCGACGAAAATCGAGGAGTCGGCGCCCGAGAATCTGTGAGCGACATAGAGCAGGGCTCCGAAGACTCCTAGCGCCATGAAGAAGGTATTGACGACAAGCGTTCCAGCCAGCCCAAAGAATTTTCCGACGATGAACTCCCACCGCCGGACTGGTCGCGAGAGCACGGTGTACAGCGTGCGCTTTTCAATTTCCTTCGACACCAATCCGATCCCGACGAAAATGGCGATGACCACGCCGAACAGGGACACAGCGGTCAGGCCGAGATTGATGACCACCAGCCGCTCGATTTCGATTGAGATCTGTCCGATGAAAATGGCCGCTGCAGAAATCAGGACGGCGAATGCGATCAGGTTATAGAGAACGCGATCGCGAACGGCTTCGCGAAAAGTATTAGACGCAATGTGGGCGATACGCGCGTTCATGCCGAGGTCCCCGCGGTGGTTTGAGAGTGCTGCAATTTCTCAACGAAGTAAGACTCTAGCGACGTGCGGACGGGGATGATGGAAATCAGACGCAGGCGCTCTCGGCGAAGGGCATCGATGGCCGCGTCCTGCTGGCTTTCTGAAATCACCGTACGTACGGTCTCCCCAGTCACGTGAAATTCAGCGCCCAAGGCTTTCATCGATGCCGGGACCTGCGTTCCTTGCCAGACCACTTCGACCTTCCCTTGCACGGACTTGGTTAGCTCTTCCACCGCTCCCACGCCACGCAACTCCCCTTTGTTGATGATGGCCACGCGATCGCAAAGAGCTTCGGCGTCGGAAAGAATGTGGGTCGAGAAAAAGACCGTCTTTCCTTCGTGCTGCAATTGCAGAATGAGGTCCCGAACCTCGCGCCGGCCAAGAGGATCGAGCCCGGACATCGGCTCATCCAGAAAAACCAGTTTGGGGCTGTGAAGTATGGCCTGTGCAATTCCCGCGCGCTGCAGCATGCCTTTCGAGAATTTGCGCAGCTGTATGCCTTTGATGTCAGTCAGGCCCACTCGCTGAAGGACTTCCTCGACCCGGTTCTTTCGATCTTTGGCAGGAACGCCAGAAAGTTGCCCGTAGTAGTCGAGCAGTTCATGCGCGGTCAAATAGTCGTAGAAATACGGCTGTTCCGGAAGGAAACCAATCTGCGCCTTGACCTCGGGATCGGTCCAGTCCTTGCCCAGAATTCGCGCTGTGCCCGCGGTGGGAAAAACCAAACCCATGAGCATCTTCAGAGTGGTAGTTTTTCCAGCGCCGTTAGGGCCTAGAAAACCGAAGATTTCCCCGTCTTCCACTGTGAGATGAAGCGGTTGCAGAGCGCGCTTCGGACGTTTGCGCCAGAAGCCCACCATGTAGGTCTTTTCCAGGCCGAGAATTTCGATTGCAGCCATTGTTTAAATGACGTTTAGAGAGTGACTTCGAGAAGATTATAAGCAATCAAACGGGCCCCGAAACCCTGCGTTCGGTTACGAGGGTCACATCTTGTCCCAAAAGATAGAGGGCGAGATTCAGTGCCAAACCTGGACCTTCTTGGTGCCGAGTCGATTCTCAGTTTGATTTGAGATTTTTCAAATCACTGAGCTACGGGAAAAGCGATGCAGGCGGGGAGATTTGCTACCGGCACGTCGCCAGGATTTCCCATCTGTGAGCGAAGGACGCCGTCGTTCGTCGAGCAGAAATCACGATTGCCGGACGAATGTACAACCATCGGCGCCGCGCCGATGACGTAGGCAGTGTTGATCGTGGCTCCTCCGGTCATAACCCCCGTTGCCAGAAAAAAGTACCCGCCCTTGCCAGAGCTTCCAGGAATGGCCGAGGACAGGCCGCTGTCGATGAGACAAGCCGTGGTGGCTGCCGGAGTGCAGGGAGGCGGACCTCCGAGCGAGGCAATGTCGGGTGAATAGCCAACAGTCGGGTACGCCGTGTAATAGGCCGCCTCGGCACTCCTGGTCGCGCTCAAGCATCCAGCGGCAGACGATTCATGAGCTGCCATCCGAGCTTGCAGCAAACTAGGAATTGCGATCGCAGCAATGATCAAAATGATCGCCACCACGATCAGAAGTTCGATAAGCGAGAATCCCTTATGGAAACGCATTCAATTCTCCTGAGAACGCGAATCGACCTCGGGCGCTGGGGTGGGGCCGCAAATTAACTTGCAGTTTTTTTACCAACCTGGAAATTAGGGCTGAAACCTTAGTAACAGTAACTTTAAGCGGCGCCAGCGAAGAGATGAGTTGGGGAAAGAAGAGTCAGCAGGAGCGGCATGTTCATCCGCCGCTCCCGCCTTTTCAGAACGTGATCGAAGATTACTGATTAAGTGGATTGAACGTCTGAATCCCAGCTTCTGTATTCGAGCAAATGCCCGCGGGATCAACCCGGATCACAGCGTCCTCTTCGGCGCAGAAGGCGCGGATCCCGGTTTGGTTCACCGTGATGGGCGCTGCTTGAATCGTATAACCGATGTTAACCCCACCCGCGACTGATCCTGCTCCCGAGACAAATCTGTAACCGCTCTTGCCGCTGCCGGCCGGATTGCCGTTGTTAGCCAGGACTGAGTCGATCAGGCAGCCGGTGTTCTGGCTGGGAATGCAAGCCGCACCGAGCGGGCCTCCCAGATTCACGAGCGCCGCAGCATAGCCCACGGTCGGATATGTGCTCTGGTACGTGATTTCTCCTGTGGTGATGGTACGGACGGATGCCACCGCAGATGACTCGTTGGCAGCCATGCGGGCCCGTAGAAGGTTCGGAATGGCGATGGCGGCAATGATGAGAATGATTGCCACCACAATCAGCAACTCGATCAGTGAAAAACCTTTTTGTTTTTTCATTTTTTCCCTGGGATGTTTTTCAGCCTGCCATCGATTTTCCTGGCTCAACTCTCAGCCGGATTTCTGATCCTACCGTTTGGATGGAACAGACCACTTTCCGCGCCCAGCAGGGCGCAGCGCGTATTGTAACTCGTCGCCGGGCGGTTTAGCGGCCGAAAAGTGTGGGTCTTGACCCCACTTTCGTGGGGGCACAGACACAGACAAAGAACGCGCGAACGATCAGCTCTTGCAGGTGAGCATCAGGATTCGTGCTGGGAACCGCGACCAGGAAAAAGAAAAGAGCAGCGAACTCGCGCTCGCTGCTCCGTGGCTTTGTACCCTTCCCCGAGGTACTTCGCCTACAAATCCAAAGCCGCCGCTACTGGTTGAGCGGGTTGAAAGTCAGGATGCCGGCTTCAGTGTTGGAGCAGACCCCAGCTGGGTCGACGCGAACGACCGCATCTTGCTCAGCACAGAAGGCCCGGACGCCGGTCTCATTGAGAATCAAAGGCGCGGCCAAAACGGTATATCCGACAATAACGCCTGATCCAACCGTCCCCGCTCCCGTCGTAAATCCATACCCGCTCTTGCCGCTGCCAGCCGGGTTTCCATTGTTAGCCAATACTGAGTCGACCACGCAGGCGCTGGCTTGGCTGGGAACGCAGGCTGCACCCAGAGGGCCTCCCAGATTCACCAGAGCGGCAGCATACCCCACCGTGGGATACGTGCTCTGATAGGTGATCTCTCCCGTGTTGATGGTGCGCAGCGAGGAGACCGCAGAAGATTCATTGGCCGCCATACGAGCGCGCAGAAGATTTGGAATGGCGATCGCGGCAATGATCAGGATGATGGCGACTACGATCAGAAGCTCAATCAGTGAAAAACCATGTTGTTTTCGCATCAAATTTGCCCCGAATATCTTGCTGATATTTCAGTGGCATTTGCCGTGCCAAACCTGCCGCCGTTCGCGTTCACTAAGTTATTCATTTCTGGTGGGTTCAAGTTTGAGATGGACGGAGCAGCGCAGGCGTGTGTTGTCGTGAATTGGGAGTCCCGACAATTTCTGTCATCAGCTGATCAGTAACGAGGCGATTGGAGAAGCCGCAGTGAATCGGGGTCGGACGAGAATTGCAGGGCAAAAAACAAAAGAGCAGCGAACTTGCGTTCGCTGCTCCGTGGCTTGTACCCTCCCCCAGGTACTTCGCCAAACTGTTGCTTACTGGTTGAGCGGGTTGAACGTCAGGATGCCCGCTTCGGTGGTGGAGCAAACGCCAGCCGGATCGACGCGAACCACTGCATCTTCCTCAGCGCAGAAACCACGCAGACCAGTCTGGTTGATCGTGATCGGAACTGCCTTCACGGTGTAGCCAACGTTGACGCCACCAGCCACTGTTCCAGCACCGGTGGTGAACAGGTAACCGCTCTTGCCGCTGCCGGCCGGGTTGCCGTTGTTGGCAAGCACGGAGTCAATCAAGCAAGCTGTCGCCTGTGCAGGCACGCAAGCCGCGCCGATCGCGCCGCCGAGGCTCACGAGGTTCGCCGAAAAGCCAACCGTCGGATAGGTCGAGTTGTAGGTGACTTCAGCTGTGTTGATGGTACGGATCGACGCGACAGCAGACGACTCGTTGGCCGCCATGCGGGCGCGAAGCAAGTTCGGAATAGCGATTGCTGCGATGATCAGGATGATTGCCACCACGATCAGCAGCTCGATTAGTGAGAAACCCTTCTGTTTCCGCATCTCGAATTTTCCCCTCGTTAGTTCTGTTTTTAAAGTCTCTGCTAACATCGCAGCCGTCCTGATGTTTGCACCTGCCTCGCCAAAGCTGGTAGTTACCTTCGTTTTGGGTACCTTTTGGAGAAGAGCTTTGTTTTCAGTAGGAGGGCAAACTTCGGTGGTATCGGCCCATGCTGGATGGCCAATGTTCTGGCAAATTCCGTCGCGGGTACTGACAATTCGTGTCAATCCGGGATTAAGGCGGTCCGGCTTTGGGATGCCGGGTGCTGGCTGGGTATGCCTTAGAATGTTGCGGCGCCGTTCCCCAGACTAATCATGGAAATCACTGCGGATACGTTTCGCGTGGAGAGCAACATAGAGAATGCGTGGACACTGCCGTCTGTTCTGTACACCGATTCGAATGTGTTCGCTGCCGAGCAAGCAAAAATTTTCTCGCGAGCCTGGCAGGTCGCCGGACACGGCAGCCAAGTGGCGAATCCTGGAGACTACTTCACAACGGAAGTGGCTGGCGAACCTCTGCTGTTTGCGCGCGGATCCGACGGGAAGCTGAGAGGTTTCTATAACGTATGCCGGCATCGCGCCGGTCCTCCCGCTGAGGGTTGCGGGTCGCGCAAGCTATTTCGCTGCGCATATCACGGATGGACGTATGACCTCGATGGCACGGTGATCAGTGCCACCGAGATCGAAGGCGTCAGGGGATTTCGTCCAGAGGACTTTGCGCTGGCGCCAGTAAGAACCGAAGAATGGTTCAGTCTCGTATTCGTGAACCTTGATCCCGAGGCGCCACCTTTGCTTCAGAGTTTGGGCGAGCTGCCCAGGCAGGCTGACAAGTTCCCATTCACAAAAATGAAACTCTTCGAGCGCCGCACGTATGACATGAAGTGCAATTGGAAGACATACGTTGACAATTACCTGGAGGGGTACCATCTTCCGAGCGTCCACCCAGGACTCAACCGGGAACTGGACTTCAATGCCTACGTGGTCGAACCGCATCCCGAGTACGTGCGACAGTTCAGCCCTATCCGCGGAACCCAGCCCGGCGATACAACTGCCCGCCGATATCAGGAGGCGCACGACGATTTAACGACCGACTATTTCTGGGTCTTCCCTAATTGGATGCTGAACTGCTATCCCGATAACGTGTCGCTGAACATTGTGCTTCCGGTCGAACCGGAGCGGACGCAGGCCATCTTCGAATGGTATCTGCCGGAGAACGAGCACATCTCACCTGCTGCTAAAGCGTCGGTGGAATTCAGTGATCAGATTCAAATCGAGGATGTTGGGATCTGCGAGGCCGTACAAAGGAATCTACGATCCCGGAGTTACTCACGAGGTCGATTCAGCGTCAAACAGGAAAAAGGAGTTCACGCTTTTCACCGTATGTACGCAGACCTCATGCGGCCCGCCTAGGTGGTTGAAAACCACCACTATTGGCCGAGGTCGGCCAATTCCGCCCCTAATGCTCAAATTGCATTGCCGACTTATGCTCCTTTCTCGCTGAGAACAAAGGAATTGTATCTTCTGTGAATCGCGTGTCTTTGGCAGGGGAGTTGCCATTCACCTGATATGAGGTTTTTCGCATTCATGCAATTTTGCAATAGGGTCGGGCGGGAGGTCGTTATGAAAAACAGACTCGCGGGTAGATTCGCAATCCTGGCTTTATCGCTGTCGGGAGCGCTTTCGATCGGCGCTTTGGCGCAGACCACTGAAGAAGGGCCTGGACCCTCGGAACAGCCCAGTGCTCCGATGGAGATTGGACAGGTACAAGGACCAGATTCTCAGCCTCAGGGTCAGGGCCCGGATTCTCAGCCCTATGATGATTCCAACGCACAGCCGACGGAAGCGCAGCCCGGCGGGCCGTCCGGTGAGGCTCCGGCGACGACAGATCAGGGTGTGGGGCGCATCAGCCTGATCCACGGAGATGTCTCGACTCAGCGTGGCGACTCGGGTGACTGGTCGGCTGCGGCTCTGAATCAGCCATTGATGACGGGCGACAAGATTTCGACGGGCGACAATGCCCGTTCTGAAGTGCAACTCGATTTTGCCAATACCCTTCGGCTGTCGAGTAGCACCAAAGCCAACGTCGCTACTCTCACAAAAAAGAACATTCAGATTCAGTTGGGCGAAGGTCTTGCGACCTACACCGTCTCAAAGGACAGCGAGGCAGAGCCCGAGATCGATACTCCGAATGTATCCATCCATCCATCGCATCACGACGGTGTGATTCGTATCGAAGTGCATCCCGATGGCGACACAATCGTGATTGTGCGCAAAGGCGAAGCGCAGATCGCCACACCGCAGGGAAGCACCGAAGTACGCAGCGGTGAGATGGCCACGATTCGCGGCACTTCTGAGTCCGCGCAGTACAAGATTGCATCCGCTCCGGATCGCGACGATTGGGACCGCTGGAACAGCGACCGCGATCACATCATCCGTGATGCGAATTCCTGGCGGCACACGAATCGCTATTACACCGGAAGTCAGGATCTTGATACCTACGGCCACTGGCGTCACGTGGACGACTACGGCGATGTCTGGTATCCCGACGAGCCGGGAGACTGGGCTCCCTATCGCAACGGCAACTGGGTGTATGAGCCCTATTATGGCTGGACGTGGGTAGGCTATGAACCTTGGGGCTGGGCGCCTTATCACTACGGACGCTGGATGTATAACGGTGGCTGGGGATGGTGGCCCGGACCCGTGTACGCCGCGTATCAGCCGTTCTGGGCGCCGGCGTACGTTTCGTTCTGGGGATGGGGTGGTGGCTGGGGTTTTGGTGTTGGTTTTGGCGGCTGGGGTGGATTTGGCTGGCTCCCACTCGGACCTTGCGATTGGTACCACCCGTGGTGGGGTGGATACCGTGGGCGTTTCGGCTGGGCAGGCCGGGGTGGATGGGATGGCGGTCGGTACGGTGGGTTCCACCCGCTGCACAACGGAATGCGATTCTCGAACCTGGCGAATCTGCACAACGTCCACGTTGGCCGCGCGATGTCGACGGTCAATGCTGGCCGATTTGGGGCGGGCAGGGTTAGTGCGGTAGCTGCCCGGCCCGATCAGTTGCGCGGAGCCAGGATGATGGCGGGCAACCTTCCAGTCGTTCCGTCGCGGGCGAGCCTGTCTGCTAGCGGACGTGCGGCATCGTCGGCGACGATTCGCAACGGCGGCGCGCAGCGCTTCTTCGGATCGCACAACAACATCTCGCGTCCGGTCTCGTTCCAGCAGCAGACCGCCAGCCTGCGGCAGACGATGCAGCAGAGCCACGTGGGTGCGGTACCGGCGGGCGGACGCTCGAACGCCGCATTCGCCGGACGTGGTCCTAGCGCGGTTGGGACCATGCAAAGGCCAAGTGCGGGAGTAGCGAGTCGGCAGGCAGGTAGCTTCGGCAACCGAAACGTGCCGAATCAGAATGCGCCGAACAGTTCTTATCGGCCGTTCAATGGTGGCAACAGCGCATCCCGATCTGAGCCGCAGCGCGGCACCAGCCAGGCTGCGCCTGTCCAAAACCGTGGTGGCTTCCGGCCATTCACGCCGCCAAACCAGAACAACCGCTCCTCTGGCGCAAGCAGTGCATCGAGGCCAGAGCCGCAACGTGGAACAAGCCAGGTGGCTCCAGCTGAGAATCGAGGCGGATTCCGTCCGTTCAATCCTCCATCGAGAAGTGAAGTATCGCGAGGCGGGACGAGCAGCGGTGGTGGGTATTGGAATCGGACAGCTCCCAGTTCGAGCGGGCAGCAGCGCAGCTACTCAGATGGCTACGGGCGAGGATCGTCACGGCCGCAGCTCGACATGCGTCAGCCAATCGTGCGTAGCCCGTCGTACGGCGGAGGCGGATATCCGCGCGGAGGTTATAGCGCGCCCAGCTACGGTGGATCTCGCAGCGCGCCGGGCTACTCGCGGCCCAGCTATGGCGGTGGTGGATCCCGGCCAGCACCTAGCGGCGGCGGAGGCCACGCACCCAGTGGCGGCGGAGGTGGGGGTGGTCACTCGAGCGGTGGAGGTGGAGGTCATTCCGGAGGTGGTGGACACTCCGGCCACCACTAAACCTGTTGATTGCAAGCTGATGTAAAACGAAGTGAACGATAGAGGCGAGAAGGGCGTGCTAAACGGCACGCCTTTTCTTTAATGCGATTGCGGATCTACCCCACACTACAAGCTGGGTTGCTCCGGCGGACAGCCAAAGGCGGCTGTCCCCACATCCCTTGTGCCTCCAGACTCCGAAAACTCTGAGACACCTTTCCTTACGGTCTAGCGTATGCAGGACTGTCGGGTTCCGGGCGGTCGTAATCGTGCCCGTACTTGTTCTTATGGGCTACGGCTACATCCGATTCAGGCAGGGCAAAGGTTCCCATGGTTGACTGCCCCTGAGCAATGGTGATCTCTCGCACCATTGCGCGGAGAGCATCAGGCGCCACACCCGCATGAAAGATCTGAAACTGGTATCGTCCTGGGGGGACATCGGAAATGGCTAAATCGCCACGAGCGTCGGAGATGGCGTAGTAAGGCGTTGCCACGGCAATCACCACCGCGCTCATCTCGGCATGAATGTTGCAGAAGATAAAAGAAATTCCTGGCTTGTCGAATTGAACAAAGCGCGTCGTTCCGCTCTCATAGAGCCCAAGGTCGAAACGTTTGCCCTCAAATAAAGAGAATACGTTGTGGAAAAAGGGATCACGGTTGGGGAATTCCACTTTGCCACCTGCAGGTATCACGAGGAGTGAAGGCTGGAAACTTTTGTTCTTTTGAACCAATTGAGGGATCTTCGTCTGTTGTGGCGGCTGTGCTCCGGTTCCCACCGGTGTCAGCCAAATTACCGCTTTGGAGGAATCTTTCAAGCGGTGTCCAGCCTTTGTGAGATCCACGTGTGCACGCAGAGACTCCTGGCCATGCAGGCTGCTGATCAAAAGGAGCAGGGAACCCAGCGGGGCTGTGAAATGTAAGGTTCGTCGCTTCAAAACAGTATCCCTAGCGAGAGATTCACCTGGTTGGTAGAACTGCTACTGCTATAGACGGGGAAAGTGCGGAGACGTCTGAGTTCCGCCGAAAAAACCAGATCAGAGCGTGGGCGGAACACCACATTACCCAAGGCTCCGCGATTCCTGCCGAGAATCGGGCCGAAATTGTTTTGGTCTGTGGCAAAACCCCGGATGTCGCTGGTAAAGGCATCATCTTCAGAAATCACGCCATTCAGTTCGAGTTTCGGAGTCAATTGAAACTTCAGTTGTGACCATCCGCCGGCGGTGTTGAGTCCGCGAAGAGGGGGAATTGGACTCCAAGGGCTACTGCCGTATACCACCGATGTCCCGATGGCTGCGCCCAAGCCTCCTATGCCGCGACCTCGATAGAATTCGCCGGATAAGCCAAGCCGCGACAGGATCGGCACCTGCCAGTCCGCCATGGCGGCCCACGCGTCCACGTAACGATTCCACGCCCAATTCTGGCGGCCGTAATAACCGGCTACACCAAAACTAAGGGGATGCTCTCGGACAGGCCGCGACCATGCAGTGCGAACCGCGTAAGCAGGTTGCCCCGACAACTCGCCCGCTTGCGCCGAGCGGTAAAACGAATTGGAGGGAGACTCCCAGTCGAGATTGTCGAGGATCCCGGCTTGCATCGTGACGGTCTGCCGTTCGCTGAGCGAGAACCGGCGCTCGACGCGGATTTGCGGCGTCCAGCCCCAGAGATTTCCGCCAAAAGCGAAGGCCGGTGTCGCCAAAGACGCAAAAGAAGTCGGCGATAACGGTGAGATAAACAACGAGTCCTGGCCCGCCACCACACTGGTATTGTCCCAGTCCAGTCGCAGATTCGCAGTCTGCAGTCGAACAATACCGAAATTGACTCCGTTCCCTGTAGCAGGAAAGCCGCCGGAAAAATCGAGTTGAACATCGGCGGAAGTCCTTGCTCCAGCGAGCTTCGGGCCAAAGATTTCGAGGCCAATTTCCGATTGGCGCAAGGTGGCGCCAAGCGTTGCCTTTGGAAGGAAACCGGGCAATGGCCGCGCGTAATTGGGAAAATCCAGATTGTCGGAGCCGCCCACGTTACGGAATGCATTCATCAATACGATCCCGTGAAGGCGTGCGCGATACTTCGACGCGGTTTCAACTTTTGTTTGATATTGCTCGTCGATCTTCGAGCCGATCAGGGACGTCGATTCTTCCAGCTTCTGTACGCGTTGCTCCAGAGGAGTCGAGGGTTCGACAGTTGCGGCCGTGTTGCTCTCTGGCGCCGTCTGTGTCGCTGCTTCGGAGCTCTTGCCTGCGGCGGGCTGTTCCAACAAAGTGCGCGTTGCCTGCAAGTCCCGGCGAAGTTGGTGCATTTCAACTCGGGATTGCGCATTCTCGGCGCGCATCTCCTCGACCAGTGCCTGGAGCTGGCGGACTTGATCCTGCAACTCACGGATGGCCGGGTCGCCCGAGCCAGTTGCGCCCGCCCTTGATGCCTGCTGGGCTGAGCCAAGTGAGTGAAACAAAACGATAACGGTTACCGCCAACGCGGCCCCGCGAAGTGTAGAGGTCATAGGGCTCATCACACCGTCCTCCTGCTGCACTCATCCGGAGCCGAACTTTTCACGAAAAACAGGGTCGCCTTACACCCCCGGATGCGAAACCGAATTTTGGGTGGCACTCTGCTGCGTGGGTATAGCGGGCGATTCTTCTACGCTGAAATCGATGGTGTCCCGCATTGCTTCCTGGGCGCGGCCCCGCAGCACCATGCGAAAAACGGTCTTGCGTTCCGCAGTGCGCTCTATGAAGATTTCACCGCCGTGATCCTGAACGATCTTCTGGACCACCGCCAGTCCTAAACCGGTGCCGTTTTCTTTGCCATAGCTCACGAAGGGATGGAACAGCTTTTCTCGGATAGATTCCGCAATGCCCGGGCCATTATCCGATACCGCGATGGTGATCGCCCCAGAGAGATCGCCCGCGATAACCTCGACCTTGCCTCCGAGCGGCGGCGCTGCTTCACAGGCGTTGAGCAGCAGATTGTACAAAGCGCGTTCCAGCTTCCGCTGGTCAAACCATCCCGAAACGTGAGGACCACAGAGCACCTCGATCGATCGCGCATGGTGTCGGGGATTCAGGCGTACTGCATGGACGGACCGCTGTATGGTTTCGAGCACATTGCCGTGGGCCGGACTCAATGATTCACGCGTGCGCGCGAACTCAAGAAGCGAGTCGATCAGATCGGTCATCAGGTTCACGCCCGTGCGCACTTCCTGGTACAGTTCCTCGCGCTGCACTGGCGTCAGGTGGCTGTCAACCAGAAACTCAGAATTGGCTACGATCGCGGCCAGCGAGTGACGCAGATCATGCGAAATCGAACTCGCCATGCGGCCGATCGTCGCCAGTTGCTCCGACTCCAGCAAATCCCGCTGACTTTTCAGAAGGCTGCTGCGCATGCGGTCAAAGGCGCGTGTCAGTTCGGCGACCTCATCTCCTCCACGCTGATCTAATGGGTGATGGAAGTCGCCGCCTTCCAGCGCTCGAACGCCAGCGACCAAGCCACCCAAGGGCCGGGTGAATGTGTGAGAGATAAAGAAGACCAATCCGCTTCCCACCAAGATTGCTGCAAAGCCGAGCAGAATGAGATAGCGATTCAGTTGGCCAAGAAATTTCGTCGCCTGATCATAAGATTCGAGGACACTGAGGCGAACCGGCGTCGTTCGGGACCCGGACAAATCCAGTGAAGTTGCCAGGAAGCGTTCCTTGCCGATCTCTACATCGTGCGGCGCTTCCTGAGGCGAACCGGTAATAAATGCCCTCAGATTTACACCTTCAACCTGGGCCGGTGGCAGCGTGGTAGCGATTACTTCGTCTCCGAAGGAAAAAGCGACCTGACTGCCCGCAACCTTGCTGACCATTGCGGCAAGACGGCCATTGATCTCATAGCCGACGACCAAAAATCCCAACAGTGTTCCTTCGGTACGTGAGCCTCGGTAAATGGGCTGGATGAATGTCTGATAAAGGTGATGATCTCCGAACCACCAGTGGCTGCCTTCTCCGCGCTCTTCTTCCAATGACTGCTGGAAATACCTTTCCGCGGCTTCCCTTGTGAATCCGGGGGTATTGGTGTGCATTGCTACAACTTTGCCGCTCTCATTCACCAGCACGAACAGATCAAACCTGGCAATCCGCCAGACGTCGCGCGATGCATCCTGGATGGTGAGCGGATCGGAATTGCTCATGATGGAGCGCGTGATGGGTAGGTCTGCCATCAGAGCGACATCATTGGTCAGCATGGTCTCGCGCTCGTGGCGAAAATCCTGAAACGCCGACACGGAATCGCGGAGGTTGTTGGCAATACTCTGCCGCACGTGCGTCTGCACGCTACGCTGCACCAGCATGAAGCTGGTGATCGTGAGGCCGGCCGTGATCACCAGCATCGAGATCAGGAACCGCGTACGCAGGCGTACGCGAGGCAAGAGCGCCAGGCCTGCGGGCCGTGGAGCATCGGCAGACGAATGGAATACGGGCTCAGAGGAGGGGTTCACGGGATCAACGAACGAACTTATACCCCATTCCGTGTACCGTCCGGAAGTGCACCGGGCTCGATGGGTCTTTCTCCAGTTTCTGGCGGAGTTTCAGAATGTGATTGTCGACGGTTCGCGTAGACGGGTAATTCTGGTATCCCCAGACCTCGTTCAGCAATTCGTCGCGGCTGATCACCCGCTCTGCATTCTGCACCAGGAACTGAAATGTCTTGAATTCCTGAGCCGTCAATATCACCGGCTTCCCGTCGCGCTTCACTTCCATCTTCTTAAAGTCGGCGGTGATGTCGTCGAAGCTGACAACCTGCGCCTCGGGCACGACGCGAGTGGTGTGGCGCAAGGCCGCACGGACTCGAGCCAGCAGTTCTCGAGGACTGAAAGGCTTGGTGACGTAGTCATCAGCCCCCAGTTCGAGCAGCAGGACCTTGTCAGAAACATCGCTTGCCGCACTTAGAACGACGATGGGTAACGTCGGCGAAATCGCCTTGATTTCCTTGCAGACATCGCTCCCGGAAAGTTTGGGAAGACGCAGGTCCAGAACCACCGCAGCTGGCGCCGAAGCATGAAAGCTGTCGATCGCCGACTTGCCATCCGATTGCGTTTCTACCGCATAACCCTCGGTTTCAAACAGCCGGCGGAGCGCTTTTTGAACAGCGGGATCATCCTCGACAACCAGGATGCGCCCGGTCGGCTTGGCTGCAGGGACTGGGGTGACTGTTCTACCCATACTGAATGGCGTTGCGAGATTCCCCATAAGAAACCTTCCAATCTGTGTGAGGGAAAAACCTCCGGACTGCGTCGCCTTCCGGAAGCATCATTGACTTTTTGAAGCTTACAACCGTTTGACGGTAGTTCTGATGAAAGGCTTCAGCATTTGACATTCTTTTTACAAGGTCAAGGCAGTGTTAAAAACGAGTACGGAGGGCGGCGTGCAACGATTGAGGCTTCCGGCAGTTCGGTCACGCGCGAGGCACAGCTAAGGAAGGAACTCAGGCAGTCATACCGTTTCCACAGTATGGCGAGCATGCGTAAGAAAATCGTACTCTTGCTACGCTCTAACCGGGGCTATCGGCATAGCCAGCCGTAATCCCGCTGATCGTCCGCCAGGAGTTTCTCGATGAAGTCCGCCACTTTAGCGCTCCTTCTTTCATGCTTTGCACTCACGAATCTGGCATCTGCCAGCGGTACGGTTGATTTCAGCAATAGTGGAGGGACGCTCTCAGGTACAACTGCAGGGCTGACTCTTTCCGGATCTGTGTTAATCGCTGTCAGTGGCCTTAACGGCGGAGGCACCGTCACGGGCGACCTTGGCACTTTTTCGCTAAGCACCGGCGCACTGGCCAGCGGTTCTTTGAAGATGGGCGGCACATTCGCTGCTGGCGGGATGCTCACCATCAATGGCAACGGCACCAACGGAATTCCCAATGGGGTACTCTTCTCCGGTACATTCTCCGCGCCCATAAGTTGGACTCTTACGACACTGGCAAATGGGACTAATAGCTACACGCTGACTGGTGTTCTTACGGGAATGTTGGGTGGAACCAGCGTGAACGCGGTTACCGTTCAACTGACTGCTAACACAGGCACAGGATTCTTTAGCGGCTCAACCTTGATTTCTGGCGGGGATACGACCATCGCGTCTGTTCCGGAACCCTCCACGCTCGCTTTTTTGCGACTG
>Ga0209580_10000247_pt1 | contig 33534 bp, 30 predicted proteins | sample Coa_R1_5_FD_187153 | JGI IMG/M metagenome (GOLD analysis project Ga0209580, IMG submission 187153) | Surface soil microbial communities from Centralia Pennsylvania, which are recovering from an underground coalmine fire - Coalmine... | ecosystem: Environmental > Terrestrial > Soil >... | reverse complement strand
CGGGATTAAAGCCTCCCGGACCGGTTCTGCTCAACGATGAGAGCCTGCGCGACGGGCTGCAATCGCCTTCGGTGCGCGATCCTGCGATCTCCGAGAAAATTGAGATTCTTCATCTGATGGAAGCGCTTGGGATCAATTCTCTCGATCTTGGGCTGCCTGGAGCAGGGCCACGCGCGGTTGAAGCCGTCACTGCGCTGGCCCGTGAGATGGCCGCTCACAAAATGAAGATTCAGGCCAACTGTGCCGCGCGCACGCACGAGAACGACATTCGGCCGATCGCTGAAATCGTGCAGAAGACCGGCCTGCGCATCGAAGCCGCGACCTTCATTGGTTCCAGTCCGATCCGCCGGTTCACCGAAGGCTGGACCGACGACTTTCTCCTGAAGACGACCGAGAAGGCCGTGAAGTACGCCGTTTCCCTCGGACTGGACGTCATGTACGTCACCGAGGACACGAGTCGCTGCGATCCCGAGACGGTAAAGCGGCTATACGCGACGGCGATCCAATGTGGCGCGCGCGCGATTTGCATTTGCGACACCGCCGGGCATGCCACGCCCATGGGCGCCTTGGCTCTCGTGCGATTCGTGATCGCCGAGGTGGTCAAACCCTCCGGTGAAAAGATTCGCGTCGACTGGCATGGTCACAGCGACCGCGGGCTTGCCATTGCCAACTCCATGGCGGCGATCATTGCCGGGGCACATAGCGTGCACGGCTGCGCCATCGGTCTGGGCGAGCGCGTCGGCAACACCCAGATCGATCAGATGCTGGTTAACCTTAAGCTGATGGGTATCGCGCCCTGGGACCAGCAGGACCTGACTAAGCTGAAGGAATATTGCGAAGCCGTTTCCCGCGCGACCGGCGTGCCAATCCCGCGCAATTATCCAGTTGTCGGCGATGATGCGTTCCGCACCGCGACCGGCGTGCATGCGGCGGCGATCATCAAGGCCTATCACAAGAATGATGTTGTGCTGGCCAATACGGTCTACTCCGGCGTGCCCTCCCACGTGTTCGGGCTCGACCAGATCATTGACGTCGGCCCGATGAGCGGCAAGTCGAACGTCCTGTTCTGGCTGGAGCGGCACAACATCCCCGCGTCCGATGACATTGTCGACCGCATCTACCAGCGCGCCAAGCAAAGCGATCACACGCTGAGCGAGACCGAGATCCTCGAGTGCGTGCCGGTCTCGGCGCTGAAGAAATAACCGCATGCCTGCTCTTCGACATGCGATTCTCGGTGTGGGCGGTGTCGGAGGCCTGATCGGCGCCTCGCTGGCGCGATTGGGCGATTCAGTTACCGTCGTCGTAAAGCCACAGTCACTCGCCTCCTTCCCCGAACAGCTGAAGCTGGAAAGTCCATTCGGAAACTTTGCCGTGCCCGTGGCGCGTGGCGCCGAGGTACCACTTGTCGATGTGCTGTGGATTACAGTCAAATCGCCACAACTGCAGGATTCGCTCGCCGCGGTAACTCATCCGGAGTCGGTCGGCGCCATCGTTCCTTTGCTCAACGGCATCGATCACCTCGCGTTGCTGCGAAAGAAATATGGTAATGAGCGCGTGATCGCCGCGACTATCGCGGTCGAATCCGAGCGCGTTGCCCCAGGGCACATCGTGCACCGCTCGCCATTCGCCATCTTAAATGTGGCCTCTGCGGGGCGAACATTACTGAGCACCACGCTCGAGCAGTTCCAGAAGATCGGCTTCGAATGCCATTTCATCGACGATGAGGCCACTCTGATGTGGACCAAACTCGTCTTCCTCGCCCCGATCGCATTGGCAACCACCGCATTTGATCAACCGGTCGGCGGCGTGATGAGCAATCCCGAGTGGAAAGCGCAGTGGGAATCGTGTGTCCGCGAGGCATGCGCGGTTGCCGCGGCCGAGGGCGCGAAGGTCGAGGCGAACGCTGTTTTCGCGGGGATGAGCCGGGCGCCCTACGGCATGCGCAGCTCGATGCAGAAGGATGTGGAACGCGGCAATCCGCCGGAACTAGATGCGATCGCCGGCTCCATTCTGCGTGCCGGTTCCCGCCATGCTATCGACATTCGCGCCACCAAAACACTGGTGGATGCTGTCGAAGCACGCAGCGCCAGTACAAGAACCCGCAGAACCTCCTCAAGCTGACGCGAGATCCCTAGCTAACAGGCTGCGGAAAAGTCGATGTGTCAATCGTTTTGGGTAGAGCAGCGCTTCACAGCTTGCGGAAAAATGAAAGCAGTAAAGCCGTTTTGAAAGGGTGCGGCTTCAAGCCGCACCGTTAAGTGCCCACAAAATCAGTGCGGCTTTAGCCGCTGGGGATTGGCTCTAAGCCGAATTCGACAGCTGCTATTCTGCTTGTGCTGCGCTGAGCGCTTCGGCCAACTCCGGGCGGCCAGGCTTGTCGCCCTGGGCCGCAACTTCGAGCAATTTCTGGAAATATGTCTGCGCCGAGTGACGATCGCCGGCCAGCTTCGCCGCCTCCGCTGCTCCGTAAAGCGACCGAAAGCGGTTGGGTTCCTTGGTCAGCGTTGCTTCAAACTCCTTGAGCGCTTCCGTGGGTCGCTTTAATTCCAGGAACAATTCCGCCAGCAGTTCTCGCGCCGGCGCGAGGGGGCCAGGAGTAACTACGCTCTTTTCAGTCTGATCTTCCTGAGCCGCCGCCGCGCGCATTCCGCTGAGTGCTCTCTGGCTGTCGCCATCCGCAAAGGCCAGCCAGGAAGAGACTTCCTGTCGCTGAATGTCGACTTGATTGGCCCAATAAGCCTCTTTCATCGTTGTCAGTTTTTCGCGCATCTGTTTCAGAGACTCGATCGCTGCCAGGGCTGCGTCGCGATCCTTAAGGTTCGCTGCCGCCAGGCCGCGCGCGAAGTACGTGATCGCATCGGTGTACGGAAACGGGCTGGAGATCACTTCCAGCTTGGCTGCCTCGGACCATGCTTTCCGTTCCAGACAATAGCGGGCAGGGATCGCCGCACGTGCGAAGTATGCCGTGGCGGGACTGCCCGCTCCGGTGTTCGGAGATGCCGGATCGAAGCGGGCAAAGGCTTCAGCGGCGGATTCCACCAGATGCTTCGCAGCGTTGTCCTGGCCGGTCTGCAAGTAGGCGTAGACCATGTAGTCGGTGGCGTGCAACTCCTCGGGCATCTGCCCCGCGTTTCGAGCGGAAGCCGCGGCGGCTAAATTGGCGTCGATCGAGGCTTGCCAATTTCCAACGCGCGTGAACGTATGGGATGGCATGTGCAACGCGTGCGGTGTGGAAGGCGCAATCTCGCCATAACGTTGCGCCGCTCCGATTGCCCGCGCAGCCAGCGGCGGAACGTCGTAAGCGTGAATGATGTAGTGAGCCAATCCCGGATGATCCGGATACTTGGCAAACAGGCTCTCCAGGATCGCTCCGGCCTCCAGTTGCTTCGCATACGTTTTATCGGCTGGATCGGCATCGGCGGCGACAGCCAGCGCATAGAAGATGGCGGCTTCCATATCCTCGGGATTAGCGGCGCTGAGAGCGGCCATAGCGTCTTCATATCCCAACTTCCGGGATTGCTGATCGGTGGTCGCCGTGTTGGTAAAGAGGTGTGCGACCGCCTCGACATACGCACGCTCACGTTCGGTCTTCGGAGGGCTCACTCGCGCCTGCTTGATCGCCTTGAGCCCTTGCTCAAGTTGCGCCGTGGACTTGAGCCCAGCGGCGAAGGGATTACCCCAACTACTCAATGCGATGCCCCAATATGCGGTGGCACACGACGGGTCGGTTTCTAGAATTGCGTCGAACGCGTCAATGGCGTTCCGAAATTGAAAGGAGTGCATCAGAGCTACAGCGCGATTGAACTGAGGTTGAACTGTGCTACATGAGGTGCTGAAAATTACGCTGCCCAGCGTCTCAGGCGACGCGTGGTGGTGGTCCGTCTGCGCATGACCCACGGTCGATGCCAATAGTGCAATGGTCGTAAGAAACAAGGTAAGGCGTATTCGCATCGTTGCCCCTGAACGATCGAAGGTATACAGGCATTGTACTTGGACGGTCTGCTGTCCTTCACGGTTTCCGTCTTCGGTAATGCCCAGATGTTTCACACGCGTTGTACACTGACCCTATTCTTCTCATGAGCCCGAATGTTCCGCACGGGGAATCGCCTTACTCCGGTCCTGCAGTGAAGAACGCTGCGGGCCAGGAGGTCATGCAGCGTGAGGTGGCGCGCCTGGCCGCCTCGCCCGAGGTGCGTTCGGCCTTCAACTGGTTTCGCGCGAACGAGCCGCAGTTTCTGCATTGGCAGATGGAGATGGCGCGCATCCCGGCGCCTCCCTTTGGCGAATCGGCCCGAGGAGCCTGGCTGGCGGAACGCTTCCGCGAAGTCGGACTCGACGATGTCCGCATCGACGACGTCGGCAACGTCTTCGGCACGCACCCTGGCTTCGGCCGCCGATACGTCTCGCTCAGTGCGCACATCGATACCGTCTTTCCCGCCAACACGCCGCTGAACATCCGCAATCAGGGAAGCCGCATATACGGCCCCGGCGTCTCCGACAACGGCGCGGGTGTGGCGGCGCTGTTGGGGATTGCGGCCCTGCTGCGGTCGGTGCGCATCCGGCATGCGTTGCCATTCGTTTTCATCGGAAACGTCGGAGAGGAAGGGGAAGGCGATCTGCGCGGCATGCGCCATATCTTTTCCACACCTCGCTGGAAGGATTCGATCGCGTACAGCCTCGTGCTCGACGGGGCGGGCGCTGACACGATCGTCGCCGAAGCACTGGGCAGCCGGCGTTTTGAAGTCATCGTGCGCGGCCCGGGCGGACATTCCTGGAGCGATTTCGGAGCGCCCAATCCGATCGTAATTCTAGCCAAGGCCGTTGCTACGTTCACTATCACGACTGTGCCGGATACCCCGAAGACGACATTCAACATTGGAGTGATTCGCGGCGGCACGTCCGTGAATTCAATTCCCGAATCGGCCAGCATGAAGGTCGACATCCGTTCGACCTCGATGACCGAGATGGAGCGCCTGGAGCAATCCTTGCGCCAGGCTCTGAATCGCGCAGTCGAGGACGAAACCATGTCCGCGGAGATGCGCTCCCCGGCGCAAAAGCGTCCGGCTGTGAGCTGCGAAGTGGTCGTGATTGGAAACCGTCCGGCGGGCGAGTTGCAACCGGGCGCGAGGATTCTGCAAATTGTCCGCGCTGTCGATGTCCAACTCGGCAATGCGGCGCAAGTGCAGCGTGCTTCGACTGATGCCAACGTTCCGCTCTCGATGGGCAGGGAAGCGGTCGCCATCGGCGGCGGCGGATCGGGCGGCGGAGCGCACACACTGCAGGAGTGGTTCGATTCCAACGGCCGCGAGCTTGGCCTCAAGCGGATTCTGCTGACCATGCTTTCGCTGGCGGGGGTGGGAGAATGAGTCTGACGGGCAAGGCGAGTCTGGGAGGGGCTGTGCTTGTTGGCATTCTCGCGGCAGTGAGTGTGGGCCAGACCAGCGCTCCCGCGGCCGACACCAAGCCGAAGGCCGATGTCATCTTTGTCCACGCCAACGTCTACACCGGTGTGCCTGCCAATACTCAGTTTGCCTCCATCGAGCGCCAGGAAGCGATTGCGGTCAAGGGAGACCGCATCCTCGCTGTCGGCAAGACTCTCGACATGGATAAGTTCAAGGGCCCGCAGACACAGATCGTCGATCTCGGCGGACATTTCACCATGCCGGGATTTAACGACGCCCATCTGCACCTCGATGACGCGGGCCAGACCAAGCTCAGCGTCGATGTCACCGGAGCGAAGTCGCTCGATGAGCTTCGATCCCGCGTAGCGAATAAAGTTCAGGAGTCCCGGGCTGGGGAATGGATCATGGGTTCGGGTTGGGACGAAACACTTTGGCCGGTAAAAGTCACTCCCACGCGCTGGGATTTGGATGAAGTCTCCGCCGGGCATCCGGTGTTTCTCGTGCGAATTGACGGCCACATCGCCGTGGCCAACACGCGCGCCCTGCAGCTAGGCAGCGTCAATCTTGCCTCCCGCGATCCGCAGGGCGGACACATCGACCGCAACGAGAGCGGAGAACCCACCGGCATTTTGCGCGAGACGGCGCAAGGAGCAGTGCTTGCAGTCGTGCCCAAGCCCAATCATGCTCAGCGTCGTCAGGGACTCGAACTCGCCCTCGCCGATCTGGCTGAGCACGGCGTGACCTCTTGCCAGGACTATTCGCCCACATGGGAAGCCTTCCAGATCTTCGAGGAACTGGAAAAAGAAGGCAAACTCACAGCTCGCGTCAGCGAGTGGCTCCCTTTCGACGAACCGGTGGAATCCCTCACCAAGAAGCGCGATTCCCATCCGCAATCCGACTTGATGTTGCGTACCGGAATGCTGAAGGGCTTCATGGACGGCTCGCTTGGATCACACACGGCGGCGATGCTCGAGCCCTACGCCGACGATCCCAAAAACTCCGGCCTGCCTCGCTACGATCCAGTCAAACTGAACGACATGACCAAGGAGCGCGTGCTCGCCGGATTCCAGATTGGATTTCATGCCATCGGCGACAAGGGCGTGCAGATGGCGCTCGACGCTTTTTCTGAAGCTGAGAAAGCCGCGAAGGAAGGCCACATCAAAGCCGCCAATGGCGGCGACGACTACCGCCTGCGCATTGAACACGCCCAGGTAACCACTCCGGCGCAGATCGCGCAATTCAAACAATTGAAAGTCATAGCATCCATGCAGCCCAACCATTTGCTGACTGACATGCGTTGGGCGCAGGACCGGCTCGGACCGAAGCGAGCCGCGACCTCCTATGCATGGCTGGCTTTCCTCAACAAGGGAGTGGGTCTCGCGTTCGGCACCGACTACCCGGTCGAACCCGTGACGCCGTTCCGTGGTCTCTACGCCGCCGTCACGCGCAAGAGCGAAAACGGCAAGCAGGAATATTTTCTCGATCAACGGTTGACCATGGATCAGGCGATTGCCGCTTACACACAGGGTTCCGCCTTCGCCGAGTTCGAGGAGAAAGAAAAGGGAAAGTTGGTTGCCGGTATGCTCGCCGACTTCGTTGTCCTCGACCGCGACCTGACCGCCTCGTCGCCCGAGAAAATCCTTGCGACCAAGGTGCTGCGAACCGTGGTCGGAGGGAAGACGGTCTACGAAGCGAAGTAGATCACTTGGCGGGATTGCGAGAGATGAACTATCTCAAATTTTTGTTCGTCATTGCAACCGCGTCAATGGTCGGTTGCTCCTATCACAAGCCGGAGAACTCTGCTGAACCGCAGTTCGACCTCGCCGCCCACTGCCCACCCAGAGAGGCCATGATCAAACAACGGGCACTCCCGTGCAACGCCGACGCGGTACTAAGGAAGTTCGACCAAAGGTCCGTTGCTGACTTAGATAAGGCTATCCGTTCGGCGAAGCAAGGGCAAGTGTGGTTACCTCCGAGCGAGTATTCGAACGTTGTGGATTGCGGTAAGCCGGCTGTCCCGGGCCTCATTAGGTTAGTCACAAACAGAGATGGGTATATCGGTGATGCAGCATGGGGTGCCCTGGATGAGATCACGAACAGGAGATTTGGAACGCACGAGCCTGCTCCCGATCCTCCTGACGCTGTACAGCGGGCTGCCGTGGCGGAGAAGTATCAGACATGGTGGGAGGAGAACAAGGCGAAGAGCGAGACCGACTGGCTACTCGCCGACATTGGGTCGAATGACGAACAGGGTCGCACAGCCATTTACAAGCTGGGAGTATCGGGAGATCGTGCGGCGATTCCCGCGCTGAAATCGTTGTTGGGGAACAGGTATCTGGGGCCTCGGGCGGCTGTGGCGTTGGCAAGGCTGGGCGACGAGAGTGCTGTACCAGTTCTCGTAGACTACTACATGGCAAGCGATTCGGGCCCCTTGCGAGAGACGGGTATTTGCGAGGCTTACGCTCTGACGGGCCAGACTATGGGCTTCAATCCGAACGGCTCGCCAGAGGAACGCCAAAAGGCTCTTAAGCGCTGGCATCGTTGGTACGAACAACGGGTGGGCTCCGCGGCCGTTGATGGTACAAAACCGAGATAAGGACTTTGGTCTTGCTGCGTCTTATAGGGCCAATACATGGATGAAACGCAACTGGGTTAGAAGCCTAGAACGTAGAAGGATGCTTTCCAGCAGCAGTAACCCATCAAACGATTCCGGCTGTTCCCGCGTCTAATAGCCAGACGCCCCGGTGGAATCGCCGGTCGTGAGCCTAGCATCGCAGCACCGGTCGTGTTGTGCGAATAGGTATACTATTTAGGATTGATGAGTTTGGAGAAAGGTAGACATATGGATTCGGGCGCAATGTGGATGCGCATGAAGACTCACCGTTGGGTATACACGTTGAGCATTTTGGCGACGCTATCGTTGGGCATTCTGATTGGAACGCTCATTTCCTCTGAGGTGAAGGGGAAAGAAGGGCAGAAGGGGGACGCCACCCCGCTTGTGCTGCCGGCTGCACAACCGACAAATAATCCGTTGTCGCAGGCATTCGCGCAGATCGCCAAGCAGCTTGAGCCCAGCGTCGTCAACATCAACACCGAGTCGACGATCAAGAACCCTCACCGCCGCCGGGGTCTTCCGGGACAGGGGCAGGGCGACGACGATGACAGTGGCGGCATGGACGATTTCTTCAATCACTTTTTCGGTGGACCCGGCCAGGGCCCAGGACAAGGCGACGGATCGATCCGTGAACGCTCGTTGGGTTCGGGTGTGATTGTCGATGCCAAGGGCTACATTCTCACGAACCGTCACGTAGTGGAAAAGGCAGACCGCATCCGCGTGCGCTTTGAAGATGACCCGCCAGGAGTGCAGCACGACGCAAAAGTCATCGGCACCGACCAGGAAACCGATCTCGCCGTGATTAAAGTTGAGGTGGACCATCCTTTGCCCGCAGCGAAAATGGGCAACTCTGACGGTATGCAGGTAGGTGACTGGGTGCTCGCCATTGGCAGCCCATTCGGACAGCAGGGAACTGTGACTGCGGGCATTGTTTCTGCCAAGGGCCGCGACATCGTTCCGGGCCGGCAGTTCCAGACTTTTATTCAGACGGACGCAGCCATCAATCCCGGCAACTCCGGCGGGCCACTGGTGAACCTGAATGGCGAAGTCATTGGAATCAACACCGCCATTCTGAGCGAGACGAATGCCTACGCAGGTATCGGCTTTGCGCTGCCATCGAAAACCGTGGTTGATGTCTATAACCAGTTAACCGGACCCGAGCACAAAGTTTCCCGCGGATCGATTGGCATCATGTTCGATGCGGTCGAGAATCCCGCCATCGCCCGCGTCTACGGCTCAGGCACTGGCGTGCCGATCTCCAGTGTCGTTGCCGGCAGTCCTGCGGATCAGGCCGGGCTGAAGGTGGGAGACACGATCACCACCGTCGATGGCAAAAAGGTCACGAAGGGCACCGAGTTGGTGGCCGACATTGCCGCGCGCAAACCGGGATCAAAGGTTAGTCTTGGCTTCCTGCGCAACGGAAAGGCGCAGGAAACAAACGTCACCATCGCCGATCGCGCCAAGTTGTTTGCGGCGCGCCTGGGAGAAGATCAGGAGAATGATGACGAAAATACTCCCAAGCCCAGCAAGTTCGGCATAACGGTGCGGAAAGTGACACCGGAGATGGCCGATCGCCTCGACATTCCCGCCGGCAAGGGAGTCATTGTGCAGGATGTGAAGCCGGGATCGTTTGCGGAGGATGTCAACCTGGCGCGCGGGGACATAATCCTGGAGATCAACAAGCAGCAGGTGAACAGCGAAGAGGACTTTGCCCGGATCGAGTCGGGCATGAAAAGCGGCCAGGATGTGGTCTTCCTGGTTCGTCCGCGCGGTTCATCGCGGCAGGACGGAACCATCTTCGACGCCGGTACACTTCCGTAACGGTTAATCGCCCAGCCGGAACTGGTACTGTCACAACAGATCAGCGATGATGACAGAGCCGGTTCCAACGGCTGGGCCTTTTATTTTGGAGTAAGAAGAACGATGATTCGTCCGGGCGCAAAGTTTCGCAATGTACACCTCGGTGCCGTTTGCGCGCTGACGCTCAGTTGTGCCTTGGTGGCCGCAGCCAGTCCTTCGGAAGATTCAGCCACGACTGCATCCACATCCACCAAGAAGACGGCGTCCACCTCATCGCATAAGAGCCATTCATCTTCTTCAAGCAATTCCGCTGGCGTGAAGAACTCTTCAAGCAAAACATCAGGAAAGCGATCTCGCCGGAAGTCCTCGCGCCTGCGGGGGCAGCAGAAAATTGATTCCTCACGCGCACAGGCGATTCAGGAAGCATTGATCCGCGAACACTATCTGACTGGCGATGCTAGCGGAACGTGGAACCAGGCCAGCGAAGATGCGATGCGGCGTTATCAGGCCGATCACGGATGGCAAAGCAAAACCGTTCCCGATTCGCGCGCTCTGATCAGCCTGGGCCTCGGTCCGAGCAAGGATCATCTGCTGAATCCGGAAAGCGCAATGACGACGGTTCCGGATCGTCCGAAAGCTCAGCCCACGATCCCAACCTCGCATACCTCTCCGGCAACCTCTGACCCAGTACCGCCCACAAGCTCAATGCCCGCTGCAGCGTCGACACCTCCACCGCCGAGCGAAACCAGCAGCCCGCAGTAGTCTAATCACCACAAAGGACACGAAGTTTCATGAAGGCTTCGCTGTCTTTCCTTCGTGTGGCTTCGTGTGCTTCATGGTTCAAGAATCTGAAAGTGAGGCACGCACCAGTCCGGGTGCACCGGGTTAAAGGGCTTGCAGGCAGCAGCTTGCCGAAAATTCTAACTGCGTAAATTAATCATTATAAACTGTTCTGAATCATAGACTTACGCTAATAAGTTAAATCGATTCATCTCCCTCGTGTGCATCAAAGAGTCTTGGCCGAACTGAGGCTTGGGTGAAGGGCGAAAAGTCTGCCAGCGGGGTTCAGAATCGCCGCGTGAGGCACTCCAGCAGATGAGCAGGCACCGAATTCTGCAAGCTATTTTTTTCGGTAGCTGCTGATCGCCGATGGGCGCGGAAAAAACGGCAGCGGCTGATCGTTGACGATCGCGCTGGGATTGTCGGTGACCAGCGCGTCCGCGACTTCGTCGCCAACGATTTGCGCGGCCGCATCGCGAGAGGTCGAGAGAATCGGTACGCGCTTCTCCAGATCGTGGGCGTCGGTGGCGAGAACATGCACAGCCTGGCTTTTAAGCAGCCACTCGGCGGCGCGGCGCGTGCGCTCACCCCAGAATCCAGTGAGCGCGGACCCCGTCATCTGAATGACGCAGCCCTGCTCGGCCCACTCCACCACGCGCTGCAGGTTCTCGCGCAGAATCGGATTGCGCTCGGGATGCGTGATGACGACGGTAATTCCGCGATCCCCGAGTTTGTGGAACGAGTCCGTCGTGTTCTGCGGTACGCCGTAGTTGCTGAACTCCACGAGCAGGTAGTGGGTTTTGCCGATGACGTAGCCCGAGGGATTGGCGAACGCGTCCTGCAGGTTCTCGTACGAAAGATGAAAGTCGCAGCCCAGCGTGATCTTCGGCGTGTCCCCTACAAGTTCTTGCAGGTGGGCGACGAGTCCCTGCATATATTCGCGATCGTAGTGATACCGGTCGTTGGCGTGCGGACTCGCGACCATGTGGGTGATGCCGTCAGCCGCTGCCGCCCGGCACATGGCGACGCAGACGTCCCAGGATTTCGGTCCGTCGTCTACCTCCGGAAGAATGTGCGAATGAATATCGACCACAAATTAAGGGAACACCGTCACGCCCGCGGTGTTGCGCTAAACTCGATTTAAGCAGATTCGAGGGGAAAGAGAAAGCTGCGAAGAACTGATAGACAAGTTTTTCGCGCGGCGCACAATGGCAGCGGGCGAATCCATGCCGAACCCCAGCCCACTCGCCCTGGCGACACTGGCCGGGGTCATTCTCTGCTGGATTTTCTTCGCCGGAATTTTCCTCCTGCGCAAACGGCCACCGAAGGCTACCGAGGCGAAACGCGACAAGTCTGCCAGTCTCGGAATCTTTCTGCAGATGATTGGTTACTTTCTGGTTTTCTTTCAACCGCCGTGGCAGCCATTTCTGCCGCCGGTCGCCGCGCTTTCAGGAAAGGCCGGAGTCGTCTATGGAGTCGTGACAGTGGGCATCGCGGCAATGTCGGGATGGCTGATCGAGTCTGCCGTCCGAACGTTGGGCAAGCAGTGGGCGCTGCGGGCGCGCCTGGTCGAAGGGCATCAGTTAATCACTGTCGGCCCCTACGCGCACATTCGGAATCCCATCTACACCGGCATGTTGGGAATGCTCATCGCGACGGGCCTGGCGACGGAGCACTGGATTGCGATGATCGCGGCCATAGTCATTTTTGCGATTGGCATGGTGATCCGCGTGCGCAGCGAGGAGAAGCTGTTGCGAGCCGAGTTTGGCGACGAGTTTGAAGAGTATGCCAGGCGCGTTCCGGCCGTGGTGCCCGGGATTTACTGATTAGCCTCCGCCACTGCCTCGCTGCCGTGCCGCCTCATACAGCACGATGCTGCCCGCGACGCCTGCGTTCAGCGATTCCACTTGCGGCGAATGCGGAATTGCCACTAACTCATCCACATGCGCCATCAAATTGCGCGTGAGTCCCGAGCCTTCACTTCCAATAAAGACCGCCGAAGGTCCGTTAAGACGCGCCTGATCGAGCGGCGTCCCTTTGTGGGATGAGGTCGCAATCATCCGGACGTCTTGACCGCGAAACTTGGCTGTGATGCCTTCCATACCGCCACTATTTTTCGACCGAACCACCGGCAACCGGAAGATCGAGCCTGCCGATGCCCGAATCACCTTCGTATTGAATGGGCTCACGGTGCCTTCTCCCAGCACTACGCCGGCGCTGCCGAATGCCTCGGCAGAACGCAGGATAGTCCCCAGATTTCCGGGATCCTGTAATCCCACGACCACCATGACCGGTCCGATTTGCAGGCGTTCCAGAATGTCGTCCACGGAAAAGTCGCGGAGCTTGACCAGGGCCGCTACCCCCTGTGGTGCGTCGCTGGGAACCGCCCCGTCGAAGATCTTGTCGGGAATCAGCAGGGTTTCTACATGCGAGCCGATCTGGGGCAGGAGGCGCTCCGCAATGCCCTGCGCCGAGTCTCGGAAGAAGATGGCTCGAAACTTCAAACCGCTCCGAATCGCCTCCTCCACCACGCGCAGACCCTCGATCGCGCAGTCGCCTCCGTCAGTGCGCTCCCCGTGCGCAAAAGCTTGGCGGACTTCCTTTACCAGGGGATTGTGACGTCCTTCGACTCGGCGAAGCCTCTGCTGCTGACCGGATTTGAGATCGGAACCCCTAGCCATAGCATTTCTATCGGCGGCACTTACGGAGCGCCACATTCGCCTTCCTCAGCGAAGGCTAAGCGTACACGAAGTCGGGGTTTGTTCGCGCAACTTGATGCTCTTCGTAGTTCTCAAATGCCGTATTATGATAGGTTCCGCCGTCAATCTTAATTTGCTATCGCAATTTCAGAAGGAGCGCCGTGCGCGCCGAAATCGTAAAGATCAGTTCCGAGACTCCCGAAACCTCTCTAGTGAAGTATGCCGCCGATCAGATTCGGTCCGGCGAAGTGCTGGGCATGCCTACCGACACGTTCTATGGGCTGGCCGCCGATCCCTTTAACCTGCGCGCAGTGGACAAGGTGTATGACATCAAGACTCGCTCCCGTCATAAACCACTTTCACTCCTGATCGAGAGCACGGATCAGGCCGAGGAGCTCGCCAAGCCGCTGCCGGAAGAATTCTACGTGTTAGCTCGTAAGTTCTGGCCGGGCCCGCTGACCATCATCGTGAAAGCCGGCTCCCGCCTGCCTCTGAAAGTAACGGCGAATACGGGCAACGTCGCCTTGCGCGTACCCAATGCGAAGATTCCCCTTGCGGTGGTGACTGCGGCCGCCATTCCGATCACTGCGACTTCCGCCAACCTGAGCGGCGCGGCCGAATGTACCAGCGCCGAGCAAGTGCGCGACCAACTGCAGGGACGAATCAACATCATCGTCGATGGCGGCACTTCTCCCCGCGACGTCGCGTCCACCATCATCGACTTGAGCGATGAGAACGCACGCTGGCGGATTATCCGCGAAGGAGCCATTCCCGCGGACGAAATCTCGAAATTCTTCGCTCAAGGATGAGCGCGAGGGCTAACCGTAGAGGATGACCGACGAATCTGCCAAACGGCATCGTCCCCGACGCTGGTGGCTTCGTCTGCTGCTTCTGGCGATAGCTGTCGTTCTGGCTTTTCTGGCCATCACGGCTGCTCACATTGTCGCGGCGGCCTCGCAGCAGGAAGTACCTCACGCGGACGCAATCGTGGTGTTCGGCGCCGCAGAATACTCGGGACGTCCCTCTCCAGTGCTGAAGGCGCGGCTTGATCACGCTTTAGATCTCTTTCATCGCGGAGTTGCTCCCGTGGTCATTACCACGGGCGGCGCCGCTTCCGATCCCAAGTTCAGTGAAGGTGGGGTTGGCAAGGATTACCTGATGCGTCACGGTATTCCCGAGCGCAGCCTGATCGCAGAAACTCAAGGCCGGGACACGTCGGAGTCCGCGACGCGCGTGGGAGTCATCATGCACACCAACGGCCTGCATAGTTGCGTCGCGGTGAGCGATGCGTACCACGTCTTTCGCATCCGCAAACTGCTGGAGCATGAAGGAATCGGCCCGGTCTACACTGCGCCGAGGCCTGATTCGCGGCCCCGCAGCATCTTTCAACGTGCTTTCGCGGTGTTGCGCGAGGCGACGAGCTATATGCTGTGGCGGATTGGGATCACCTGAGACGTGGAGTCCGGTTCAGAACTTGTCCACTCCGTTGGTCGTGCGGACTTTGAACCAATCGTAACGAAGATTATTCATCATGAGCGCATTGCGAATTCTCATGAATGCCTGCTGAATCCGCGATTCAACGTTGAAATTCTTCGCGATTTGGGTCTGGTCGTTGCGTGCCCCGCGCTGCTCGGCCATTTGCCGGTTATTACACTGCTGGTAGTCGCGGCTCTCCATGCACAACTCGTATCCATTGCTGGTATTCGCGTCGCGAAGGACTCTGGTTTCGATATTGTTCTGAATCGCTGCCGCCAGGATTTCGTCGTACCGCTCATACCAGATACGGACCGCTTGCTCCGTCTGCTCGGCTGTGTGCTTCGCCCTGTAGGTCTTAATGGCCGCGATGATCTCGTCCGAATTCTCCGTGCCCTCCATCTTCAAGCGCGGCAAAGGGCCAGACCAAGCTTCCATGTCTTCGTCACTGAAGACCTTCTTGGCATGGGCTTTTTGATTTTTGGAACTTCGCGCGGCCGCGGCGATGGAATCGTCGGTGCTAGCAGGCTTTTTCTCATCCGGGGCCTGGCACGAACCGGGCGTATTCTGGGCTGCCGCTTCCAAAACCAGAAGAAGAAGGCAGAGAATCAAACGGTACTTTATGAGAAACTTTCGTCCAGATAAGTCCATCGCGTCGATGTTAAAGTCCCGATACCAGCCCCGAAAGATGACGGAAGTTTCCGATGAGAAGTTCCTTTCTTCCGATGCCTCATTCGAGATTTGTGATTCGAGTCACAGACTGTGGTGTGATCCGAATCACAATTAACTAGAGCGGAATTCCGTGCACAGAGGCAACTTCGTAGTGCGATGCTTTCGTGTCGAACCGCGCCAGATACTTTCGGCGCTCCTCGGGGATGATTGCGGTCTCGTATTCGTCGTGGCCGGCCGCAGCGCGAAGCGCAGCGATCGACTCCCAGAGCAAGATCGTGATGAACTCCACTTCCGCTCCAAGATTTCTGCGCAGCAAATAGCTTCCCTTGTACCCTTTGGCTTTGCTGATGCCCGGCAGAAGCTCGGGCTTCAACATCGCTTCATAAGAATCCGCGTGCTCCGGCTTCGTGTATCCGTGCCATACTCTTGCGATCATCTTGCTGGTCCTCGTCCGGCCAAGTTACCACGACATCCGCTTGCGCAGTTCTGTAACGTGGGCCACGTGATGCGGGCCGTGCCATGCATAAAGCGCGAGCGTCTTCTCCAGGGTCATTGGTCCCATCTCAGGATGGCGGAAGGTACGCTTCCACTGTTCTGGAGTCAGAGACCGCAGTAGGCGAACCCAGCGGTCGTGCAGGGATTCGAGCAGAGTTAACGAGACGTCAATCGGGGTCCCGGGCGTGTCGGCGAGTTGCACCCAGCGATCCTCGGCATAGGGCTTGATCGTCGGATCGTCTTCGGTCAGCGCCAACTTGAAACGCACATACGCGTTCAGGTGGCTGTCAGGAACGTGATGCACGACCTGTCTGACGGTCCATCCGTCCGCTCGATAGGGAGTGTCGAGTTGTGCGTCCGACAATCCCCGGACCGAGGCTCGCAGATTTGCCGGTGTCTTTGCGATCGCATCGACGAACGCTTGCTGCTGTTGGGGGCTTAGAGGGCCGTCGTAATGGAACTTGCCAAGGGGATAGCGAGGATCGGGCATTGTTTCTCCAATGTGAAGATTTAATCCACAGATGAGAGATGGACGCGCGAAGCTTCAAAGAAGTGAGCAGGGTGGACCGGACTCAAGTCCTCAGAACTTTGCGAGAGGCCACCGGCATTCTTCTTTCCCAGACCATAATCGTATAGACTAACAGTAGGATATATGCTTATATGACTAAACGTACCGAATTCGAGCACGAAAACACTCGACTGACCATTACCTGGTCCAAAGAAGCAGATCATGCGCTGCGTACGTTTCTCGGTGCCCAGGGAATGAAGAAAGGTGATTTGTCGAAGTTCATCGAGGAGGCTGTGCGATGGCGCATTTTTCAGCAGACTGTGCGTGATGCTCGCGCTGCCTTTGCTGACGTTACTCCAACCGAACTGCAGAAAATGATTGACCAATCGGTTGAGGAAGTCCGGGCCAAACACTACCGCCGGCGCGCGCATCGGCCTTGACTAAGATCATTCTCGATACCAACGTCCTGCTCTCCGCATTGTTGTCCCCGATTGGCCCTCCAGCCCAACTGCTGCAGGCATGGGAGCGGAAAAAAATTGTCGTGGTCGCTTCCGAGGCACTGATCGCAGAGCTGCGCGACGTTACCAGCCGCCCCTTTTTCCAGACCAGACTTCGACTGAGCACGATCGAGTTGTTGGCGGCAGGCCTGCGGGACCTTTTGGAGTTCTGCGCGGACCCGCCCCAAGAGGTTGTTGCTCCGGACGACAAAGACAGCTTTCTACTCGCGCTGGCACAAGCAAGCCATGCCGATTTTCTCGTTACAGGCGACAAAGAACTCCTGGCCCTTAAACACCACGGACCTACTCGAATCATCACTCCCACAGCGATGATCCAGGTTTTGAAGAGCGTGGAAGGCGAATAGAGTCGGCGAGAGTCTGGCTTCAGTCTGGGGTAAGGACGAACCTACTTGGTTATCCCCAACTAATTGGGGTGCCATCTATTTCCACACTTCTTGGCTAGCTTCGAATTTCGGTTCCCCATTCTCCCAGTTTGGTGCATCCAATTGAAATCTAGGCTAAACTCTCTCTGCCGTTGAGTTTAGCAACCACCCCGGGACGGTTGTGGGCCGCCTTGGGGAACACCTGCGAGGGCACGATGCCTGCTTCGGTCTGGTCTGGTCACTTGACGTTCGGACTCATCTCCATGCCGGTGCGTCTTTTCTCCGGCGCGCGCAGCCAAGGTATTTCCTTCAACATGTTGCACCGCCCTGACAAGTCGCGGCTGAAGCAGCAGTATGTGTGCCAGGCCGATGGCCAGGTCGTCGAGCGCAACGAAATCGTCAAGGGATACGAGTTTCGCAAGGACGAGTACATCATCATCGAACCGGACGAGATCAAGAAGATCGAGCCGCAGACCGCCAAGACGATGGAGATTCTCGAATTCGTGAAATCCAGCGAGGTCGATCCGGTTTACTTCGAATCGTCGTACTACATGATGCCCGAGGAAGCCGGCCGCCGCCCTTACGCGCTGCTGACCAAGGCGCTCGAAGAAAGCGAATACGTTGCGATCGCCAAAATCACCATGCACAACCGCGAGTACACGGTCTTCCTGCGCCCGCACGAGGGTGGAATGATGCTGCACACCATGTACTACGCCGAAGAAGTCCGCAAGGTAGAAGGTTTCGGAGCCCCGGAAGTAGAACTGAAGGAAGCCGAAGTGAAAGTGGCGCATCAGTTGATTGAGGCCCTCGCGGACGAGTGGGATCCGGAAAAATACAAAGACAACTTCCAGGAAAACCTGAAGAAGCTGATTGAAGCCAAGCTGGAAGGCGGCGAAGTTGCGGAAGTGGAAAAGCCGAAGAAGTTAGCGCCAGTGGTCGACCTGATGGCGGCTCTGAAGCAAAGCCTGGCGCAAATGGAGGGCAGGAAGAAACCCGCCGCGACCACCACGTCGGAAGAGCCCGCTGCCGAACCAGCAAAGCCCCGCCGCAAACGAGGCTGACCGCTACGAGTATCCAAGGGAGCCTTAAGATCGGGACCAGATTCTTACGGCGCGCGTTGCCGCTGCCCCTACCAGGGGCGCAATTACTCCTTGAGCGTTTTGTCATTCCGAAACGGCGATAAGCCGTTGAGGAATCTGCTCGTCTGCGTGCAACATTTCCACAGCGGCAGGAAAGCAGATTCCTCGCTACGCTTCGGAAGACAGGGCTTCGGGATTTGCAAGGATAAGGGCAAAGAGTTCCAGCGCTGGGAGTGACAAACGTCCAAATGCCACGACTCGAGGTCAGGCATCCCACCCAACCACCAGCGCATCCACAAGCTAGAAGCTAGAAGCTAGAAGCTAGAAGCTAGAAGCTAGAAGCTCAAAGCTCAGAACTCACTGCTCATCGCTCACGGCTCCTAGCGCACAAACCCGGCAACCGCTACAATACTTGATTCCGATTTCGCACCAAAATCTTCTCCCGGAGTGCCGATGAGTCTTCGACGTGTGGGCTGGTTCACCGCAATGTTGGTGGCGACGCTGATTTTGATGTCTTGCGGAGAGGTGTACCGCCCCGTTGTGATTCCGATCTCCAACAACCCGCCGAACCCGGCGAATCCCCACGCCGTTTTCGGGATCAGCACCAATGTCGCACCCAATCCCGGCGCCGTGTTGCAGATCGATGTTTCAGGAGACAGTAACATCGGGGTGGCGCGCATGGGCATCAACCCGACCCATGCCGCGATTCAACTTGTCGGGAACTCGTCCCGCATTTTCGTGACCAGCGCAGGCAGCGTGGTGAACGGCGACCCCGATATCATCACTGCATTTAGCCCTGCTTCGAGCAGCGGCATCGGTAGCCCGTTTGCATTCTCGCTGCCGAATGTTGGGCCCAACCAAAGTTCAGCCATCACTTCGATCAGCGAATCAGGCAATGTGGTGACAGTCACCCTGGCGTCCGCCATCGGAGAAGCCAGCGTGGGCGGGCCGATCGTTATTTCTGGCGCCGGTATCGGTGGGTACGACGGCAACTTCGTCATCTCCTCCATTGCCGGAACGACCATTCAATACACCGATCCGATCAGCGGCCTGGCAAACTCATCCGGTGGAACAGCCACGGTTCCGCTTCCCACGTTTTGCTCGTATCAGCCCGATTTTGTGACGACAGCGCAGACCAACGCGGTTTATGTCGCGAACTACGGGCAGGAAAACGGCACCAACTGCAACTTGGCCAGCACTGATTCCGTCGCGGCACTGAACACGGCCAATAATACGGTTTCCAATATCAAATACTTGCCCGCAGGATCCCATCCGGTCCTGATGGCCGAGACTCCCAATGCCCTGAATCTTTATGTGGCCAATCAGGGTGACGGCGCTAGCCCTGCGACCGTCATGAATCTTTCCCCGGTGGATCTGTCCACGATTGCGACGATTCCGATTGGAGTGAATCCGAGTTGGATCGCGGCGAGCCTCGATGGGCAATTCATCTACGTCGTCACGCAGGGGGACGGGCAACTCTCTACGATCAGCACAGTGTCGAACACAGTCACGTCGGCGCAGCCGGTGGGCGTCGGAGCGAATTACATTCTGTACGACAAGAGCATGAACCGCTTGTACGTGACCAGTCCTGGCACGGGGCTGGTCTACATATTCAGCGCTGCCGGCAATACACCGACGCCGCTGCCCACCCCATCCGGGAACCCTCCGGGAGCCCTTGTGATTCCTCCGGTGCCGCCGTGTGCCGCCGCACCCGCTACCTGTGGCCCGGTGACACCGGTCTCAGTGGCCGCTCTGCCGGATGGCTCACGCCTCTACGTGGCCAGTTATCAAACGCAGACGCCCTGCTCCGATCCGTATGCCGGGTCCGGTCCATGCATCATTCCCATGGCGACCGTGTTCGATGCGCATAGCCTGACGATCAGGGCGGCGTCTTCGTCGTATTTTGGCGCGGAATTGTCGCTGCTGAGCGGTCCGCCATTTGTACCCGCAAACCCGACTGGAACCCCACCCACGCCGCCGCAATATGCCATTCCGGTGGCCCCATCGTGCGTTCCGGCCGCGATCTACTCGCCGAGCGGCCCACGCTTCCGCATGTTTGCTACCGCCTCCGCCGATAGCAGCCACGTGTACGTGAGTATTTGCGATGCGGGCGCGATCGCGGACATCGCCACGACGACCAACACGGTGAATCAGGGGACGAACGCGGACGATAGGCTGGTGATCGATCTGCTAGCGCCCTTCAGCGCCGCAGCGCCTGGTCCGAACAATCAGCCGCCGCCGCAGAGTCCCGTGTTCCTGCTCGCGGGACAGTAGTCTTCGACAACCAACTGGGTTGTCATTCCGAACGAAGTGAGGAATCTGCTGTGGGCCGGAAACAGCAGATTCCTCGCGCCCAAAAGGCGGGCGCTCGGATTGACAAAATTGTTGAAGCTAAACCTTGGCGGGAACTTCTTCTTTCGCGCTCTCTTTCGCTGCGTAGTGGGAGTCCACGTACTCGTCGAGGATCTCGATAAACTCGGCCACGATCCGGTCACCCTTCAGCGTAGTGAATAGCCGTCCATCGACGTAAACGGGCGCTTTCGGCTCCTCGAATGTTCCGGGCAGGGAAATGCCGATGTTGGCGTGCTTGGATTCGCCGGGGCCATTGACCACACAGCCCATCACGGCGAGTCTCATCTCCTCGACACCAACATACTGACCCTTCCAAGTCGGCATCTGCTCGCGCAAGTAGGTCTGAATCTGTTCCGCCATTTCCTGGAAGAAGGTGCTGGTGGTGCGGCCGCAACCGGGGCAGGCGGTGACCTGCGGGGTGAAGCTGCGAATGCCCATCGATTGCAGAATCTGTTGCGCGACTCGCACCTCTTCGGTGCGATCGCCGCCAGGGGCTGGCGTCAGCGAGACGCGGATCGTATCCCCGATGCCTTCCTGGAGCACTACGCCCATCGCTGCGCTCGAAGCGACCACACCTTTGGCACCCATGCCGGCTTCGGTGAGCCCCAGGTGCAGCGGATAATTGCAACGCAACGCGAGTGCGCGATAAACATCAATCAGATCCTGCACTCCGCTGACCTTGGCGCTCAGAATGATCTGGTCGGGGCGCAGCCCGTATTTCTGCGCGAGATCCGCAGAATTCAGCGCGCTGACCACCATCGCCTCCATGGTCACTTCGCGCGCATCTTTCGGTTCTGGCAGCTTGGAATTCTCATCCATCATGCGGGTCAGCAGCACCGAGTCGAGCGATCCCCAGTTCACGCCGATCCGCACCGGCTTCTGATACTTCACCGCTACTTCAATCATCGTCCGGAAATTCGAGTCTCCACCTTTGCCGATGCTGGCGTTGCCAGGATTGATCCGGTACTTCGCCAGATCGCGCGCGCATTCGGGATATTTGGTCAGCAGAACGTGCCCGTTGTAGTGGAAGTCGCCAATGATCGGAACGCGCACACCGATCTTGTCGAGTTCTTCGACAATCCGTGGCACGGCTGCCGCCGCGTCATCATTGTTGACAGTGACGCGCACCAGTTCCGATCCCGCCCGCGACAAGGCGGCAACTTGCTGCACGGTAGAGGGGACGTCGGCGGTGTCGGTATTGGTCATCGATTGCACCACAACCGGTGCATCCGAACCTACGCGCACACCTCCGACCACGGCCGTAACGGTCTTTCTGCGATGAATCGTAGCCATAGTTGGAACTTCTAGTTTATCACGCGAAAACCGGGGTTTCGGGCCAGCCTGAACGTCGAACGCGAACCGTGTCGTTACGGTCTTCGTAACAAGATTTGCGACCCAACCCTCCGTAACTTGGTTTGATGATCAGGTGTGAAATCTCCTGTGGATCGTTGTTTCTGCGAACCTTACCCGCACCCGTCATTTTCGGAACCCCGGATTTCGTAAACGTCCGGCAGCCTGTGTCCTTCTGGCCGATGAGCGGGGATAGCATTAGCACCCTCCGTGGGTTGACCCACGGAGCCCGGCCCCCCTGAACTACCGGTCAAGCGCTTCCCCTCTGCAGCATTTAATCTGTCCGCAATGGAGGGCATGTCGTATGAGTCATCGCATCAAACCACCGCACACCGAAAAAAACCAGTCGCAGCCATCAAGCGTGACGCGCAAGTCGCGTCTGCATGGCCCAGCTATCAAGGTACGTCGCAATTCGTGGGAACCAGTCCGAGCGGACGGGTGACCATCTACGTGGATCCGACACTCGGCGCCCCCGCCCTGCAGAATGCCCAAGATCTACTTAACGACGCTGATCGTGTCGCCAATGCCAACGACGGAATCTTTGGCACAACCGGCGGACCTGTCAGCGTAATTGTTTTCGCTTTGAATGGCGCTACCGATGGCACTGGCGGCGCCGACCATATGGGATGCGACTACGTGAACGGCGCCGCCATCGAAGTGGACACATCCTTTGGCAACTCGGTACGCGTGTCTGCGCTATTTGAGGCCGAACTGAGCGAGTGCTCCATGAACGGGAATCTTTGTGGGGAGAGCACCGGCGAAGCATTGTCGCGCTGGTGTGCCGCCTTCGTCAGCAACAATGCCCTGGCTGATTTTGCTACCGCCCCACAATGGGTCGCCGATGGCATGCCGGATTTCGTAAACAATACAGACAATACCGATCAGAACGCGGACAGCACCGGGTGCGGCATGGCCTTCATCTCGTGGATGATCAGCCAGGGGCACAGCCTCTCGCAGATTGCCCCTGCTATGGTCAACCTGGGCGATGGTGGGACCTTCGCCGAACTTTATGGCAACCTGACGTCTGACGATCCGGCCAACGCTTGGCCGAACTTCCAGAACGCGATCAACAGTCTGCCGAACGGGGTAACCAGCGACGATCCGTTCAATGGGTTAGGTCAGCCCACGCAGATGACACACGTATCTCCGCGCTCGGCGGAACTGGCGGGCAGGCTTCTGGCCACGATCATCACGGATCTGACGGCAGGACGCCAACCGGAACAGATCGCAGCCAATGTGCGGACAGCGCTGCTTCCCGCTGCGCGGCCGATTGCTCCCGCAATCTGCAAGCCCGGTTCGAAAAGACTTTTGCCTCCGGGCAAGACCGAAAAACGATCAAGAACCGCGTAGTCCGTATCCTGAGCAGACAGCCGGCAGCGAAATCCGCTGCCGGCCCTTTTTCTTACTGCGCCGTGATGTTCCGCGACTGGGAGTAAGAGTTCCCGCTTGCATCCCATGCCTTTACGTCCACGGAATGGGAGCCCTTCGCCACTGTGAACGCCGTATCCACGTAGGTGGCCCCGCTTGTGTCGTTGTAGATCAGTTTGCCGTCAATGTATACCTGCACGGCCGTGATCTGATTGTTGGTCGAGTACGCATTGGCAAATACGTGCAGGGACGTTGAGGTCACCTCATTCTGCGTCGGCAAGCAAACGTCGATCGAGTTGGGCGCGTCTGGGCAGGTCTCTCCCGGCGTGCCGCTGTAAATTGTGATGCTGCGGTCCGATTGAAAACTGGAGCCCGACTTATCCCAAGCCTTCGTCACCACGAAATGCGGACCCTTCGAAAGGCTCAGCGATTCGTTCAGCGAGCTGCTGGGCGAGTTCACGACCAGCTTGTTGTCAACATAGATTTGCATCGCCGTCACCGGATGGCTTGTGTCTCGGGAATCTGCCATCCAGTGCACAGGAGAATTGAGATACGCGAGATCTTGCGGCTCGCAGACAGTCACCGAAGGTGACACCGTACTGGGCGTGCAGGTTGCTCGCGGAGTCGCATTCAGGAACACGTCGACCACTTGGGAAGGCCCATTTCCTGCACTTGCCCCCGCGAAGTCAATCTTCCCGTCACGGTTGAAGTCGGCGGCCAGAAGGCTGCCGAGTCCAGAGTTCAGAAATTCCAAGGGTGTGGTCTGGTACGTGCCATCGGGATTTGCCAGGTAGACCGTCAGAGCGTATTGACCAAGGCCCACGATGTCGTTAATGCCGTCGCCATTGATATCCGCGGCCGTAGGACTCGTAAAGCTCGTGTATTGACCCAGGTATACGCTCGCAGTCTTGGTGAAGGTTTTGTTCGCCTGGCCGAGTAGAACCTCCCAGGTTTCGCAACCTACGTTCTTAATACCCGAGCAACTCCAGTAGGTGACGATCAGGTCAGTGCGGCCGTCCTGATTCACGTCGACTGGAGTGGCGAAGATGCCATCCGGCGTGCTCGCGAGCTTGGTGTTGCTGAACTTGAAATTGCCGGCATTGAAAAGCGCGTAGAGGTTCTGTCCGTCGCTTACCGACAGGTCGGGTTTGCCGTCACCATTAAAATCTCCGACTCGGACTTGGGCCAACCCGGTTCCGGCGCCGATCTTAATGGATGCTGCCTGGGTAAATGTCCCAGTGCCTGTGCCTTGGTAAATAACGAGCTGTTGCGAACCGAGCGCCAGGTCGAGCTTGCCATCGCCGTTGAAGTCCGCGGTTGTGATGGAGCCGGCAGCTGCGTTGAGTGGCAAAACCATGGTTTGGCCCTTGGTGAACGTCCCATCACCTTTTCCCAGCAGAATCTGAATTGCGTTTTGTTGGGATCCGATGTATCCGGCGACTGCCACGTCGAGCTTGCCGTCTCCATTGAAGTCGCCTACGGTCATGTCGAAGGTGCCGACTCCCAGTGCAGCATTCAAAGGACTCTGAAATCGGCCGTCGCCCTTGCCCAACAAGATGGTGATCCCGTAGCCTCCCGTGCCTCCATTGTTGCCGACGACGATGTCGGGAATGCCATCATTGTTAAAGTCGCCGCGATCGACCAGATAGCCATCAAGGACCGACGGACTGTAGTGCATCATGAAACTCTCTTGCGCGAGGGCGAGGCTCGAAGTGAAGATGAGGGCAAGCGCGGCAAGAGCGGATTTTGCGTGCAGAAATGCGAAGCCGTGACCAAAGGCTGGCATTGGACAAAATCTCCTGGAAAGGCCGAGAGCGGGTAGGCCGGATACGAGCGGCTATTCAGATGCCAGGCCGGAAAAATGGTTGATCAGGTCTCTACCCTAGGGTCCGCGTAATAAGAAAAGGGAGCCTTGGCGGCTCCCTTATGATTGAAAAACTGGTGATGGCGACTATGGCAATCTGTCGGCAAGGCCTGGGATGGTCTTCATCAGGTCGTTGTAGATGACCATCACCGCAAACAGCACCAGGAACACGAACGCCGCCTGATAGACGCGCTCTTTGATGTTCATGCTGATGTCGCGCCGCATTAAGCCTTCGATTAGGAGGAACAGAATCACACCGCCATCGAGAATCGGAATCGGCAGCAGGTTGAAGATGCCAAGATTCAGGCTGATGCCGGCCGTGAGTTCCATCAGCGGAGTCCAGCCCTTCTGCTGAGCTGCATAGCCCGCTTCCTGCGCGATTCCAATCGGACCGGAAACGGCGCGCAAGGAGATCTTCCTCTGCACGAGTTTCTTGGCGAGCTCCAGGATCATCACGGAGTACTGCCGGTTGCGCTCGAGCGAGAGACTGAGAGCCTTCGAGAAGGGAAGCGTGGTTACTTTCACTTCACCCTTATTGGAGAATCCCAGCCGATAACGGTTTTCCTTGGGATCTTCGGTCTTTGACAGAACCGGCGACATCGTGAAATGCAGAGTCTGACCACCGCGCAGCACTGTAAGGTCGACCGGCTTATCTTTCGTCTGTTGCAGGCTGTCGATCACGCTCTCCAGCGAGTGCACCGGCTGGCCGTTCAGAGCAACAATCTGATCCTCTTCCTTGATGCCAGCCTTCGCTGCCGGGAGCTGGGGTTCGACTCGTCCCACAACCACCGAATTTTCGGCGTACCATCCCGCCGAACCAACTTCGGAAGAAGTCACCGGCTTCGGGACAATGGTCTTGTCAAAAACCTGATTGCCACGCTGCACAGTGACCGTTAGAGGCTGATTCGGGCTCAACCATACGCGAGGTTCCAATTGCTCCCACGTCGGGTTCTCGATGCTATCGACTTTGACGATGCGGTCTCCGGCCTGCAACCCAGCCTGCGCTGCTGCAGAACCTGGCTTGACCCCATCGAGGACTGCCGGCTTATCCAGGTACACCGGATACTCGTAGTGCACCATGTAGACCGTGGTCAAAAGGAAGATCGCCAGCAGAATGTTCATTGCCGGGCCGGCAATCGCGATCAGGAAACGGTGCCAGCGCGAGTGATTCATGAATTCGCGCGGATCATCCGTGCGCTGATCCAGGGGATTCTCGCCGCTCATCTTCACGTATCCACCGAGAGGGATGGCGTTAATCCGGTAGTCGGTCTCGCCCTTGCGGAACCCGACCAGCCGCTTGCCAAATCCGATGGCAAACTGCTCTACCCGCACCCCGAGCAACTTGGCCACGGCGTAGTGGCCAAACTCGTGGATCAGAATCATGAACCCCAGAACGCCAATGACCGCAACAACGGAAGTCAGAAAGTCAGACATATTCGAAGTACGTTACCCCCACCCGTTAGATTCCGAAATTACACAAAAGATGTGGCCCGCGGCCGTTCCATTTTCCTGGCGGCAGCCACCCGCTCCCGGGCAAGTCGACGGGCTTCGGCATCGGCTGCAAGCACCGCCTGAATAGACTCCAGAGCACCGGAATTCGTTTCAGTCAGCACGTCTTCGATTACCCTGGGAATCTGGTCAAACCTGATTTTACCTTCCAGGAACGACGCCACCGCTACCTCGTCCGCCGCATTCAGTGCCACCGTCTTGGCGCCACCTGCCTCCACCGCTTCATACGCTAAACGGAGGCAAGGGAATTTTTTCAGGTCCGGCGGGGCGAAGTCCAGATGACGCAAGTCACTGACTGGAAAACGCATATCCGATTCAATCCGCTCCGGATATGTTAGCGCGTAAAGAATCGGCAGCCGCATGTCCGTCACTGAGAACTGAGCAAGTATACTGCCATCCACAAACTCCACCATGGAATGAATCGTCGACTGCGGATGGACGATAACCTCGACTTTCGAGGGCGGCATGTGAAAAAGTCTGCATGCTTCGATGACCTCGAAGCCCTTATTCATCAGAGTGGCCGAGTCGATCGTGATCCGTTTCCCCATCTTCCAGGTGGGATGATTCAGCGCCTGCTCCACTGTGATAGATGCAAAATCCGATGCTGGAGTGTTGCGGAACGGCCCACCAGAAGCCGTAAGCCAGACGCGCTCGACTTCCTTCATGCGTCCGCCTCGCATGCACTGATGCACCGCGTTGTGCTCGCTATCTATCGGGAGGAGCGCGACTCCGCGCTGGCGCGCTTCGGCAGTGATCAACTCTCCGGCGGCGACCAGGCACTCCTTGTTGGCAAGCCCCAGAGTCTTTCCGGCGCGAACAGCTTCATAGGTCGCCTCGAGGCCGGCGACTCCAACAATGGCACTGACGACGAAATCCACTTCAGCATGTGTCGCAACCCGAACCGTACCCGCCGCGCCGTGAACGATCTCGATCTCGCCGAGTCCTTCCTTCTTCAGTCGAGCGCGAAGCGCATCCGCATCGTTCTCGGCAGCCATCGAGATTACTCGCGGCTTCCAGCGCCGTGCCTGTTCGAACCCGGCGTCAAGATTGCTCCCCGCGGCCAAAGTCACGATCTGGAAGCGGTCGGGGTACGACTCAGCGACGCTCAAGGTGCTGCGCCCGATCGAACCGGTCGATCCCAGGATGGCTATGCGTTTCATTGGTAAATAGGGCGTGCGATGAACGAAGCTGATACCACTCTATTCTACGATGCTTTCGGTCGCGGTGGTGGGAAGTAGCGCCCGCGTCCTCAGCCCTGTGCCAAGTTCAGTTATTGCATCACCCGCCACGCCGCGTAATACCACAGCACCGGCGCCGCAAAAAGCAGGGCATCAACGCGGTCCAGCATGCCTCCATGTCCGGGCAAAATCGCTCCCGAATCTTTCACTCCCGCCCCGCGCTTGATCAGCGACTCGACCAGATCTCCCAATTGCGCCGCGACATTCAGCACAATCGTGAGCACGAGGATAGGCCCCATCGCCGGTTGTTCCAGCCCGAAAATTCCGTCGCGACGCTCAATCAATCCCACCCGCAACAACCATGAACTCAGTGGCAGAGCGTAATGGAATAAGAGCCATCCCACGCCTACGCTCGCGACCAGCGACGCCGCTGCTCCCTCCCAGGTTTTCTTCGGACTGATGCGGGGCGCCATCAGATGCCGCCCCATCGACTTACCGACGAAGTAGGCGAAAATGTCTCCCGCCCAAACCACCAGCAGCAGATACAAGAGGTAAAAAGCCCCCTCTGAAAGCTCCCGTAGTTGCACTAGCATCCCCATCGGGAGTGCGATGTAGGTGAATGCAAAGACCGATGCCGCTGCCGCCGGATATCCTTCGCGCAGGTCTTCGCCGCGCATGGCGCGAGTGAGGAGAATGAAGGGCGCGATCGCAGCGGAGAATCCCAGGATGATCAGAAATTTCCCAGTCGCAAGGAGTGGTGAATCGCCCAGGATTCCAAGGCCTACAAAGAACAATGCCGTTAGAACATAGGTTGGGAACGGCATCGGTTTCGCGCCGTACGATTCGGTCAGCTTCAGGAATTCGTGAATGGCCAGCAGCGCAACAAGACCGGCTACGGCCGCCAGCGCAGGCACCGGTGCTCGCAGAATGAGCACCAGCACGATCGGAATCAGTACGACTGCGGTCGCTATGCGTTTAAGCAAGGGAAGTGGTCTTTGAAAGGAACGTGCAATTATAACGACAGAAAGCCACAGAGTCTCACACAGCGTGTTTCTCCTCTGGGTACCGCTGTGTCCTCTGTGGTTAAGCTTTTACGATTGTGGCTGCCGTGTGCGCGTCATTGTGGTTGAGCCCGCCGTACCGCCGCTCGCGTTTCTGATACTCCGCAATCCCCTCGAGCAGATGCACCCCGCGAAAGTCCGGCCACAAGGTAGGTGTGACGTAAATCTCGGCGTACGCTAACTGCCAGAGCAGGAAGTTGCTGAGCCGCATCTCGCCTGAAGTCCGCACCACCAGATCTGGATCCGGCAGATGCCGGGTATATAGGTGCTGCGAAACCAGGTCCTCATCGATCTGCAGATGATCGATGCCGCCATTCTGCGAAGCGGCAGTAACCATCGACCGAAATGCGTCCACCAGTTCGCTGCGCGCACTGTAGTTGAGCGCCAGCGTTAGGACCATCCCAGAGTTTCGTGCAGTAGCCTCTCGCGCCCAAGCCATACGCTCCTGCACGTCTCCCGGTAACTCGTGCTGGCGCCCGATGTACTCCAGTCGGATGTTGTTCTCGTCCAGGGTCGGAACTTCAGCCTTCAGATAACGGCTGAGCAGCGACATCAGGAAGCCGACTTCGCTGGTCGGACGCTTCTTCCAATTTTCTTCAGAGAAGGCGTAAAGCGTGAGCGCCGGAATGTGAATCCGCGCCGCCGTCTCCACGGTCGACCGCACCGCCGCCACCCCGGCCCGGTGCCCGGCTACACGCGGCATATGCCGCCGCCGAGCCCAGCGCCCGTTGCCGTCCATGATGATGGCGATGTGCTTGGGGAGCCTTGCGGGATCCAGATGCCGGTAAACTTCCGCTTCCTTGCGGTCGAGCCCCTGAGGCACTTTGTCGTGCAAAGTGGTCACAGGTTAGAGGCTACCACAGCAGCCAAGTGGATGCAATGACTGGAACCCTGTGTAATTGTGTGGCGTGGGCGCTTCCGCCCGCGAAGGCCCGAGCACTACAGGACCGATCAGAGGGAAGCCCACTGGAGGAAAAGAGAAAAGAGATCATGTGGAGACAGCCGCCATCGGCTGTCCGGGAGCGAAGCTCCCGCTTGTTTCAAGGCCTTCGCGGGCGGAAGCGCCCGCGCCACACAAAATCTACCGCGCCTCTTCCGGCACCACTTTCAACTCGAGCTTCTCCGTCCACCGCAGCACCGTCAGCGAGCAACTCACACCTACCCGCACTTCCGTCAGTAGGCGATGCAGATCATCCACTCCAGCAACGGGCTGGCCTTCCAGCGCCACAATGACGTCGCCTTCGCGCAGTCCCGCCCGCTTCGCCGGGCTGTTTTCTTCGACCGACTGAACGAGTGCTCCCGTTTCTTTCGGCAGATCGTAAAACCGCACGATCCGCCGGTGCAGCGGCACCGTCTGACCGGAAATCCCCACAAAACTGCGCCGAATTCTCCCATCCCGGAGCAAGCGGCTGGCGACAAATTTCGCCGTATTGATCCCGATCGCGAAACAGATTCCCTGCGCCGGAAGGATCGTCGCCGTGTTCACTCCGATCACACGTCCTGCAGAATCCACCAGCGGACCACCCGAGTTGCCCGGATTCAGCGCCGCATCCGTCTGGATCACGTCGTCAATCAGCCGCCCGGAGTACGAACGTAGCGACCGTCCCAGGGCGCTCACCACGCCGGCCGTGACCGTCGATTGAAATCCATAGGGCGCGCCAATGGCAATCGCAATCTGCCCCACACGTAGCTTCTGGGAATCTCCCAACTCCGCAGCGACCGGGCCCGGCTCGTCGAATTGCGGCCGCTCCAGACGGATGACCGCAAGATCGCTGGCCGGATCCTCCCCAATGAGCGTCGCCGGCATGCGTCGGCCGTCTGCCAGAGTGACTGCAATTGGCGCCGCATCATGCACCACATGGCTATTCGTCAGGATCAAGCCATCCGGCGTAAAAACGAATCCCGACCCTCCGCCTTGCCTCTCACGCGGTTCCCCGGACCGCGTTCGGCCTGCCTTCTGATGCACTTCGATGTGCGCCACCGAAGGGCTCACGCGCTCGACTGCTCCGGTTACTGCAACCGAATAGGCATCAAGCAAAATCCCGTCATTGAGTGGCCGCGAGAGCGGCCCGGCGTGTGACTCACTGCTCCACGACTTTGCGTCCGTGGCGTCTCCGCCAGTGGCAGGTAAAGCCGGGAAACCAGCAACTCCAACATCCATATTCATGCTGGATAGATGTCCGTCAATTTACTTTGGATTCAAGTGGCGGATCAAAAATAGGTGCAGGCCAATTGCGGCTCTCCACTTTCGTGTGCCTAGGTATCAAACTGATTTCGGAAGCCCCAACATCTTCAGCCGCATGGAATCAAACAAACGTTCCGGCAGGATCTTCGGCAGCGACGCCAGGAGTCGAGCATGTTTTCCCACCCGGTACCGGGTGCGCGGACGACTGGAGGTCAATGCGCGATGTACGGTGGTGGCGACCACGTCCGGCGAACTGCCGTTCTTTTCCATCTCGAGCCCACGCCGGCCCACACATCGGATCATTTCTCCATAGCGCTGCTGAGCCTCGGCAGGCAGGCGGCTGATGACTTCCTCTAAGTTTCCCAATGTTTTATCGACTGCCGGAGTTGAAATCGACCCGGGCTCAACCGCGATCACACGAACTCCAAACGGGCGAAGCTCCAACCGCAGCGTGTCGCTCAGCATGGCGAATGCGGACTTACTCGAGTTCAGCAATCCTCCAAACGGTATCGCAAGGTTGACCCCAACTGTCGTGATGTTCACGATCCGTCCCCGTTTCTTTCTCACCAGTGCGGAGAAGGCCTGAATCGTAGCCAGTTGGCCAAAGAAATTTATCTCGAAGATCTCTCGCACGTCGGCCACCGGCGCATATTCGATGGGTCTCACCATGCCGATGCCCGCAACATTGACCAGCCCATCCAGTCCGCTTCTATCGAGTTGTGAGGCAACCTCTTCGGCAGCAGCAGAGACTGTCGACGCGTCTTGCACATCCATAATCACGGGATAGACGTTTTTTTCAGTGCGCAGCTGATCCCGATCGCTCGCCTTCCGCACTGTCGCGAACACAAGCCATCCCGCGCTGCTCATCCGTGAGACGCATGCGCGGCCGATTCCACTGGACGCTCCGGTGATCACAACGGTCTTTCGGTTCTCAGACATCCGGCACTCCTGACTAAGAAACAGTCGCTAGGATTTTGATGAATGCCTTAATCGCAAAGACGCGACGAAAAACCAGAAAAAAGCCGGAACCATTGCTGGTCCCGGCCTCTTTTGTTGGCTGGTCGCCCGGATAAAATCTAGGTTTCAAGGCGGCAGGGTTTCAAAGTTTCAATGTGAAAACCAAACTCCAAAACCTGAAGCCTTGACACTTTGAAACGCCCAACCTTCGAAACCTCGAATCTGGAAATCTTGAAACCTTGAAACCTGCTTCTAAGCGCTTCTCCTCGGTCTTACCGTCAAGTCCCGCACCTGCGTCAGGATGCTCGACATCTGCATCCCGTTGAGTTGCGAAACAAAAGGCAAGATTTCGGCAATAAACTGATCTTTCATCAGTTCGCTGACTTCTTCCTGGCGGCTGCGTTCACCACCGCTGAGCAGTTCGGGCACAGTAACCTCCAGTGCACGCGCCAGCCGTTCCAGGGACGACAGCGTAGGCGTGGCCTTCTCGTTTTCGATTTTCGACACGTAGGTACGCGGCACGGCCATGCGTCCGGCGAGTTGCCGCTGACTGAGTCCGCTGCGCAGTCGCAGCGAACGGATCGAGGTCGCCAGGTTCAGATGTCCGCGGCCGTTGGTCGGCACGGGCATCATGACCGGCGGCGCGATCATGATCGGTTCCGGCTCAGGTTCCTCGTCCAGGGACGCGTGACAGCGCCGGCAATTGTTATTGGATGTGCGGAACTGAACTAACAGGCAATGATCGCAACGAACGACTTCCCGTGAATCCACCGGGGCAAGAGTCGTAGCCATCGGGTTGTGGGAGTGCCAGAGCGGGCCCTCCTTACAGCCTAAACCACAGAGCAGGAATGACTTGGGGGAGATTCCTGCGGGCAGTCTCAATCTGAGCCACCCGGCCTGTGGAAGTCAAGGGAAAAATGCACAAAAGACGCGGCAGTTCGACGAAAACGAGACGGAAACAAACTGACAAAACCCTTGAGATTATTGGCAATTCGAACGGGATTCGCAGAAATCCGCAGAGATGTTTACCATCTGGATTCCCGCGCCGCCAACCAACGTTGTCACTTGAACATGGGATGCGGAACGAACGCCGGCGCAGTCTCCATCTCACCTCTCAATATCTCAGCAGGCTTGTAGGAATATTCCGCGCCGCAGGCGTCACAACGCACACTGACTTGCTGCGTCAACATGGGAAGAGGCGAGAAGGCGTTAGTTTCCGCCAGCACAATCTGGTGCGAGTATGAAGTGTTGGGTTTGTGGTGAAAGCGATGATTCTTGCAGAGAACAACCCAGAAATATTCCCGGTCG
>Ga0209580_10000246_pt1 | contig 33543 bp, 36 predicted proteins | sample Coa_R1_5_FD_187153 | JGI IMG/M metagenome (GOLD analysis project Ga0209580, IMG submission 187153) | Surface soil microbial communities from Centralia Pennsylvania, which are recovering from an underground coalmine fire - Coalmine... | ecosystem: Environmental > Terrestrial > Soil >... | reverse complement strand
GGCACGCTTTGACCGTTGGTTTTCTGGCCACGATGGTGTTTGCAATCGGGCAACGGGTGCTACCGGCCTTCTCCGGGATGCGCCTTCTATTCAGCACCAAGCTTATGTTTACAGCAATCTTTCTTCTTGCCGTCGGATGTCTGCTGCGCGTCAGCTCAGAAATTCTCGCATATCAGGGCTTGGTACGTTCTGCTTGGTCGTGGCTTCCAGTTTCAGCTATCACTGAGATGACTGCTGTAACACTATTTGCCGCCAATCTAGCGGCAACATTTGTAGGGCGTCCTCCATCCACGCAGACACAGATTTACGGCTAGAAGGCGCGGCCGTCGGACTTGGCAGCTTCAACCACACCAACAACGCAGGACGAGCGCTGAGAGTAGAATTCTTAAAAAAGATTGTCAGGAGTATGCAGTGGAGCATCCTCAAGATTCTCAAAGGCGGCATCTGCTCCTCGGCACAGTCTCATTCACCGTTTGCTTCGCAGCATGGGGTCTTATCAGTGCTTTTGCCCCGCACTTTCGCCAGCAGTTTCATCTCTCAGCAACACAAACGGCCTTTTTAATAGCAGTGCCAGTGCTGCTGGGTGCTTTGGCTCGTATTCCAATAGGAATGCTGGCCGACCGCTTTGGAGGCCGGGTTGTTTTCACCGTGCTGATGTTCTTTGTCGCCGTGCCGGTAGCTTTAGTACCGGAAGCTACCAGCTACCAGAATTTGCTTGTCGTAGCATTCCTTCTGGGATTGGCGGGGTCTTCATTTGCCGTTGGTGTCGGTTATGTATCCCGCTGGTTTTCCATGGAAAGCCAGGGCAGCGCGCTCGGCGTGTATGGTTTAGGAAACATTGGCCACTCCGCGGCGGTCTTTCTCGGGCCCGTGGTGGCTGCCGCGTACGGGTTTCGCACGGTCTATTGGGGAACGTCGGCCATCCTTTTGATCTGGGCAGCGTTGTTCGTTATCTTCGCTCGAAACGCTCCCCACGCTGCTCGTCCAAAATCCCTCTCGGAAATGCTTGGCGTGCTCGCACGCGAACCGCTGGCGTGGGCACTCGCAGCACTCTATTTTCTGACCTTTGGTGGATTCGTCGCTTTCTCAATTTATCTGCCAACCCTGCTGCGCGATCAATTTGGTCTGAAGGCAGCGGACGCCGGTTTTCGAACGGCCGGATTCGTCGTGCTCGCCACGCTATGTCGGCCGCTCGGTGGATGGCTGTCTGATCGAATTGGAGGCTCACGAGTTCTTTCGTGGATTCTGCCGGCCATTGCTACCTTTGGGTTGTTGCTGGGCGTGCAATCGATGCTGCCATTTACGGTTGGAGCACTTGGATGCGCTGCCTTGCTCGGCATCGGCAACGGAGCAGTATTTCAACTTGTACCACGATATTTTCCGACCCAGAGAGCCACTGTGACCGGCCTCGTAGGTGCAATGGGTGGAATGGGCGGATTTTTTCCACCGTTGCTCCTAGGCGCATTTCGCGACCGGCTCGGAGTGATTTGGCCTGGGTTTCTCCTGTTGTCCGCAGTAGCCTGTGTTCTTTGGTGGATGAATGGCCGCGTCTTCTTGCAGCGGGAAGAAGCGGTTGCAGCGGAGCTTCCTCCGGCTCTAAGGCGTACCGCTGATAAGGTCCGTGCAGGAGCCTGGGCGACGTTGTGGACTTTAGTTCTAATCGCCGCCATCGTGCTCGGCTCACGCAACCTCCAGAACTTCGACCCTGCGCTCGTGATCTATACCTTCGCGATCATTTTTGCGACTTGGGGCGTTGTTTACCACTACTCCGTCTGGATACGAAAACCTCCAACCTATGTGTACTGGCAGCGGGGATGGCAATTGTTCAAGGAAAGAGGAGTGGCTCGAACCTTCGGCCAAATCGTAACACTGGCAGGAACTCATCTACTCGCCCAAACATTTATCGCTAAACGCTCCAGACTCCGTTGGGCGATGCATCAGATGATCTTTTGGGGATGCGTACTGGCGGCAATGATCACGTTTCCGCTGGTATTCGGATGGATTCACTTCACCAGCGCGCCAGAGGATCAGATGACATATATCACGCACCTGTTCGGGTTTCCAGCCGGCAGATTCCGTCTGCATACGTTTACGGCGCTGCTCCTTTTTCATGGCCTTGATATTTCAGCGGTCCTGGTTCTCGGCGGAATTGCGCTTTCGCTGTGGCGCCGCATGCGGGATGAAGGCGCACGCGCGGTGCAGACCCTGGTTATGGATTTCTGGCCGCTGATATTGCTCTTTGCCATATCGATTACAGGTTTGGCCCTCACGGTTTCGCAAGAGTGGCTCGGTGGAAGCTTCTACGATTTCATTGCGATTTTGCACGCGATCACTGTGGTTGCGGCATTACTCTACATTCCATTCGGGAAGTTCTTTCACATTTTTCAGAGGCCGGCGCAGTTGGGCGTGAAGCTTTACCAACGCGCTGGTGAGGAAGGCGAGGGTGCGATCTGCGCCCGTTGCGGCGAGAGCTACGCATCTCTGATGCATGTCGAAGATCTGAAACTTGTGTTGCCCCAAGTGGGATTCAACTACTCGATGTCGGGGCCGGTGGGCAATTGGCAGGAATTGTGTCCCGCCTGCAAGCGCAAGTCACTTTCTCTCGCGCAATTGAGATTGAAAGAGGAAGCGAATGGCTAAGGCTCCTGTCTCCGAAGAGATCCTCAAAGAAGAGTTCGGGCCACATTTGAATTTCAAGCCGCCTGGCGGTTGGAACGATGAGTCGGTCCATCCGGCTGAGAAGCTTGTTAAGACACACTGCTGCTTTTGTGGGCAGCAGTGCGGTATTCAGCTAAAGGTTCGCGAAAACCGTGTGATCGGCTTTGAGCCATGGGAGGAGTTCCCGTTCAACCGCGGTATGCTCTGTCCAAAAGGCGTGAAGCGTTATCTGCAGGGCAATCATCCTGACCGCCTGCTTGCCCCGTTGATGCGCACCGACCATGGATTTCATCCCGCGTCCTGGGATGAGGCTTTGAACTTCGCGGTTAGCCGGATGCGCGAGATCCAGGATAAGTATGGCAAGGACGCCGTTGCTGTCTACGGCGGAGCATCGCTATCGACCGAGAAATCCTATCTATTGGGCAAGTTTGCCCGCGTCGCGCTGGGCACTCGCCACATCGACTACAACGGGCGTCTGTGCATGGTATCTGCCGGAACGGCGTACAAACTGGCCTTCGGCGTCGACCGGAGCCCAATACCATGGAGCGAGATCCCCAAAGCAGAAGTTCTGTTTGTGATCGGCGCGAACATTGGCGACTGCGCCCCCATCACGACCGACTACATCTGGCGCTGTCGCGACAAGGGCGGGAAGTTGATCGTCGCCGATCCGCGGATGACCCCCATTACGCGAAACGCTGATCTCTATCTTCCCTTGCGCCCGGGAACAGATCTTGCACTACTGATGGGAATGCTGCACGTGATCTTGCGGGATGGGTTGGTGGATCGGGAATTCATCGATCAATACACGACTGGCTTTGAGGCGGTCGCCGAATCTGCCAAGCAGTGGGATCTGCGCAAAGTAAGTGAAATGACAGGCGTGCCGCCGGAGTCCATCGAGAAGGCTGCGCGTTGGATCGGCAAATCGAAGCGGGCCATTATGATGCACGCTCGCGGACTGGAGCATCAATCCAAAGGCGTCGAAAATTGCCTGGCCGTTCTCAACATTGCTCTTGCTACGGGAAATGTTGGGCGCGAGGGTGCGGGCCCCACGATGATTACCGGCCAGGGGAACGGCCAGGGCGGACGTGAGCATGGGCAGAAGTGCGACCAACTTCCAGGGCAACGATCGCTCGCGGACCCAGCCGCTCGCCAATACGTTGCGAGCGTCTGGGGGATCAAGCCCGAAGAACTTCCCCAGCCCGGCTACAGCGCCCAAGAAATCATGAACGCTATCCATAGTGGCGAAATCAAGGGACTGCTCTCCACGTGTTTCAACCCGCTGGTGTCGCTTCCGGATGCGAACTTCACCCGCGAGGCATTGTCGAAGTTGGAATTCTTCGGTGTAATTGACTTCTTTCTTTCGGAAACGGCTCATCATGCGGATGTGGTCCTCGCCGGCAGCTTGCAAGAGGAAGAGGACGGGCTCGGGTGCAGTGCCGAAGGGCGCGTAATTCATTGGCAGAAGAGCATCGACCCTCCCGGTGAGGCGAGATGCGATTCCGACATCATCATCGAGTTGGCTCATCGTCTGGGACGCGGTCAGTACTTTCCCTTCAAGAATCCCGGCGACATTTTCGAGGAACTGCGGGTGGCGTCACGGGGCGGCGTAGCGGATTACTACGGCATCACCTACGAGAGAGTAGATAAGCAGATGGGTATTTTTTGGCCCTGTCCTTCGCTCGATCACGCCGGAACGCCACGACTTTTCGTCGACAAGAAGTTTTATACCCATGATGGCAAGGCGCATTTCAGCGTGACCGAATGGCGTCCCAGCGGCGATCCGATCAATGAAGAATATCCTCTGTTCTTAACGACAGGGCGAGTCGTCAGCCAGTACCTGTCAGGAACGCAGACCCGGCGTATCGGCGCGCTTGTGGACCAGAATCCGGAACCTCGGGCGGAGATTCATCCGCGATTGGCCGAACAACATCAGATCAAAGACGGCGACTGGATCACGGTGACAACCCGGCGTGACGATCTCACGGTTCGCGTTATGGTGGTGAAGACCATCCGCCCGGACACCGTTTTCATTCCGTATCACTGGGCTGGCATTCGCAGTGCAAACCGGCTCACTCATCGGACACTTGATCCTCGGAGCAAAATCCCGGAGTTCAAGGTTTCCGCGTGCCGGATTGCAACAGCGAAGGGTCCTGACGGCTCTCCGGATGATCGTTGCGCGCACAAGAACGGCGGATCGCGGGGAGGCGCTTAGTGTTCGGGTACGAGTTTTATGTCGATCCCTCGCGCTGCATTGGCTGCCGATCCTGCCTCCAAGCTTGCGAGGAGTGCGACACCCACCGTGGAAAGTCGATGATCAACTTCGACTTTATCGAACGGAAAGAGAGCATCCGCTCTGCCGCGTACGTATGCTGGCATTGTGACGAACCTACTTGTGCGCAAGTCTGCCCGGCGGATGCCATCAAGAAGGGCGAGGATGGAATTGTCCACTCCTCTCTCAAACCGCGCTGTATCGCCTGCAACAATTGCGTCCTGGCCTGCCCCTTCGGCATTCCGAAGATGATGATTCCCGAGCAACAGATGATGAAGTGCGACATGTGCTATGACCGCACTTCCATCGGCAAGCGGCCCATGTGCGCGACCGTCTGCCCGAGCCAGGCACTCTCGTACGTGAGGCCCGAGGAGATTGCCAATCGCCGGGAGAAGCCGACAAATATTTTCTATTTCGGCAGCCAGAAGATTACGACCAAGGTTTACATGATGGCCCCAGCTGAACGAGAGGCCATCGCCCTCGATGTTGTGGACTACATGTGGGAGGAGAACCATGAACTGGTTGCGACGAGGGACTAGCGAACCGCTCTGGAAAGAAGAGTTCTCGGTTCGCACCGCAGACGAACGCTACGTCACGCGTCGGCAACTCACCAAATTTCTTGTCCTGACGAGCCTCGGCATGTTCGTCGGGAATATCTGGATCCTGATCCGTTCGATCTTCTACAAGACCCCGATCTATCCGCAGCAACCAGTTGCTCAACTCGGCGAAATTCCGGTCGGCGAGGTAAAGCTTTTTAGCTATCCGACAAAAGACGACCACTGCATCTTGATCCGGACCGCCGAGAATGAATATGTCAGCTACAGTCAGAAATGCACTCATCTTTCCTGCGCGGTCTATTATTCCCAGGCGGAAAGCAGACTCGAATGTCCGTGTCATAAGGGCTTCTTCTCGATCAAGGATGGCTCTGTCCTGCAAGGGCCGCCATCACGCCCATTGCCGCGCATTATTCTCGAAGCGCGCGGCGAGCAATTGATTGCTGTCAAGGTGAAGGGTTAACGCCAAATGCCAACTTCAAACGACCGGCCTCCCCAAAATCGTGGCCTGACCGCCATCGCGGGAGCGATGTCACTGATCACTGTTCTTCTGATCGTGCAAATCTGGCTATTGAGCGCCGCGCTGGAGTCCTTCCTCAGCGGAAATCATCACAGTGCGCTGCCGGCCGCCATATTCTCCGGAGTGCTGTTTCTGATCTGCCTTGGCCTCTACGCCTTTGTCGATCGCGTCGATGTGGAGGTTCGCGCTTCTGGCGACGGTCGGTAACTCCATTTGTTGTTGTTTCTTAGGATTTTTCACCGCTCGAAATCGTCCCGTGACATTAGTCACATGCAGACTGCGACAGCTCTGTCAGACTTGTCATTAGGGGAATTTGCGGTCGAGAGGAATCGACGGAGAGAAAGACTCGAACCTCGGATCGCGCCACACAAAATAAATGCAGAACAACGAACATGTGGTCGAATCCAGAGAGAGTCAGAGCAGCGACGATCTTCGCGAAAACCGAAAACAGGGTAAGCTTCCCTGTGGGGCTCAATACTGCCATCGGTGCCACGAAGAGTGTGGAGTAATCGTCAACGCGTACATCCTGCGGGACATAGCGGCCGACTCAAGCGCAACCGAGTCTTCACTAGTTGGACAGCCGGTGCCACAAGATGCTTAAGAGTTTCATGATGCTGGTTGAGAGGTGTATTGAAGATGCCTGTTCAGATTGGAGCTAAGGCTCATCCCTTTTCTGACCCCACCGGCCTTTTGTCGGACTGTCATCGTCGCATTGAAATGTTCCTCGGAGCTCTTGAAGAAGTTGCGTCGGTCATCGATCGCCCGTTGACGGAAGAAACTCGCGCTGCACTCGAGTCCGCGTTGCGCTACTTTCGGGAGGCTGCACCCAAGCATACTGCAGATGAGGAAGAGTCTCTGTTTCCGAGACTGCGTCGAAATCGCGATGCGAATGTGGAAGCCGCGATTAAAAGCCTAGAACCGCTCGAACGCGATCATCTCTTGGCCGCATCTTTGCACGCAGAGATGGAAGAGTTGGGACAGCGCTATCTCTCAGCGGGAAGCTTGGAATCCACTGGCGTCGAAGCGTTCCGAAAAGCGATTGCCAGTCTTGTTTCCATATACAAGCAACACATTAGTATCGAAGACGATTTGGTTTTTCCTCTTGCAAAGCGGCTGTTGTCTGTTACTGATAAAGCCGCTATTGCAGACGAAATGGCCGCTCGGCGGGAATTGACGTCACTAAGCCTCTAGACTTCGAATGTACGTCCGTAGGTTCCCCTCACTGATGGCTATGATCCGGTAATACCATTTGGTGATGGCTCTGGGGAGTCGTTTTGCTGCCGCTCATTTGATGCCGAGTTCCGCGAGTCTGTCTGCCGGGCGTGCCAACACGGCTCGGTTGCCTCGCACCACGATCGGCCTCTGTATGAGTTCAGGATGATCCGCCATGATCCGGACCAATTGCTCATCGCTCAGATTCTCGCCTGCCACATGCCGCCGATACGCGGTCTCGTTGGTTCTGATCGCATCTTGCGGCCGCAGCCCGGCCCTTCGGAGGAGTCGCTTCAGCGCATCCTCCGAAAGCGGCTCCTCCAAGTAGTTGATGACCTCGAAATCCACACCCCTCGCGGTCAGGATCCTCTTGACCTCGCGGCACTTCGTTCACGTCGGCTTCTCATAAACGGTGACTTTGGTAGGATCCATTTCTCCCTCCCTTCTCAGTCCTAGGCGACCGTCTTGCGATAGTCGGCAACAAATTTGTCGATTCCCTTTGAAGTGAGCTCGTGGCTGATATCAAATGACTCCCAGGGCTGTTCTAGATCGAGCTCTACAAACGGAATGGGGCGACCGGTGCGCGTAAGCGTAAAGCCTTCCGGGGGCAAGGGAAAGTTGTTCTCCGCCCACAAGGTTAGAATCTTTGCCGGCACTGTAACCAGTTCGGCGTCGAGCGCAAAACAGGACAAGAGGTGGTCCAGACTGCGAAGGCTTGCCGCCAAAACGAACACATGCCCGTCCCCTTGGGCGAACATGCGTTTCACGTTGCTGATCAAGTCCATGCCACTCTGGCCTATATCATCTAAGCGTCCTACGAAAGGCGACACATACACCGGTGTTCGGGTCCCTTTGGTCGCGCCGTACACGGCGGCCGCCTGCTGCTGCGAAAAACAAAGAGTCATATTGACCCGCAGACCATGTCGAACGGAAACCTGAGCTGCGAGAAGCCCTTCGGTTGTACAGGGATATTTTATGTAAGCATTTGGAATCCACGTGTACATCTCCCTGCCCTGCTCGAACATTTCCTGGGCAGACGTCTTCCGGTCCGAGAAAACTTCAATGGAGACCCCAGCATTTCCCACCAGGGGAGAAATCTGTTGAACAATCTTCCTGTACTCATCTAGCTCTTCCCGCTCGGAAAGCTTGTGCCCTGATGAGAGCAACTGTCTGATATGCGGGTTATTGGCGACCAAAGATGGATTGGTGGTTTGACCATCGACAAATCCGAGCAACTCCTTAACGCGCAAGGTCTCTTGAGGATCTCCCCCATCCACCAGAATTTTTGTTTTCGGGCGGTTCACAGTTCCCCCTTTTCTATTGCAACGTGCGGTAACTCACTCTACACGGCAACGCGCTGTTTTGGTTTGTCGGCAAGTGCATTGCTTTCCGCAATTTTTTCAGTTCAAGGCTGACTTTGTTGTCAGGCACTGAAGCCTCCTCTCAGGCGGCGCTCGGCCGCGCCAGCTCTCGCTGGTGAACGAAAGACTCAGCGATCGCTGCTTGCCGCACCTCCGTCAGTCGGGCCAGGGTAAACGCAGCCAGGGCGATGAGGAGATCGCGAACGGCGATGTCGAAAAAAGCGCCCATTGTGATCAGGTTTAGAGCGATTCCCACCAGCCATGCAGCCGCGACGTACGCACCCCACCGCGTCCAGCGAGTAAGAATAGCAAGCCCCACGATCATTTCGATCACACCTACCGCGCGCATGAAGGTTCCCGGGTCAACCGGGACCACGCGCAGCGCCAAAGGATTAAGGTACATCGTCCAGTTGGTGAGAAGGTTGAAAAATTTGTCTAGGCCGGCCAGAAAAGGCGCAACCCCCAGGCAGATTCTCAAGGCCCACCAGCTCGAATTCAGTCGTTGATCCATAACATTCTCCTTTTCATCAGTACAGAGTGCTCTGCGTGTCTTTGGTTACACCGGGCGAGGTGTAATGTTGATGTAACCCCTTGTCGACCTAGCGACTCTATTGGTTGAGGACGATTGTGGGGAGTCGGGAGGGTGCATGGCTGATGACATCCTGGCACTAACGGCGACCGGGGCTCTCTCGGATGAACAAGTCGTCGAACGGGTTCTGGCAGGAGAGACGGCGCTCTACGAGGTCGTCATGCGGCGGTACAACACGCGGCTGTATCGCGTGGCGCGCGCGATCCTGAAGAATGAAGGGGAAGCCGAGGATGTGATGCAAGACGCCTACGTCCGCGCCTTTCAACACCTCGACCAATTCGCGGGGCGCGCAAAGTTTTCGACTTGGCTGACCCGTATTGCTGTGCATGAAGCCCTAGCTCGCATACACAAAGCGAAGCGGTTCGAGGAATGGGACGATATGAATGAGAGCAAACGAGACAAGATTGTAGCGACTCAATTGAGGCCGAACCCGGAATCTGAAACCGCCTCAGGCGAGCTGAGCCGGCTCCTCGAACAAGCGATCGAGAACCTGCCCGGGAACTACAGGGCAGTCGTGATGATGCGAGATGTGGAAGAGATGAGCACTTCGGAAACCGCTGAGTGCCTCTCCATTACGGAGGAGAACGTCAAAATTCGATTGCACCGGGCACATGGATTGCTCCGAAAGGATCTTTATGCGAAGGCCAGAATATCGACTGCGAACACTTTCCCGTTTCATGCGCCCCGGTGTGATCGTGTTGTGGCCAACGTCTTCTCCGTCCTGGCTGCTCTGCACGCGTCTGCCGGTCACGGCAGTCACTAGCGATAAGGATCAGGCTGCATTTGGGATCCTTCTTCACCACACGTTTGAATGGTGCTGCATCCGGATCTACGCAACGATCTATAAGGATCGCTCGCGCGGTCCACTCGCATTGAGCTAGCATATGGCCATGGATCCGACCGAGCCACGAAAGTTAGACGACGAGCTCTGGGCCCTGAGAGAACGAGCAAAGGAGCTTAGGTGCATTTACGACGTCGCCTCGGCTCTTTCTCGCCGGGAAGAGCCTCCTCAGACGGTTTTCCGATGGGTGCTAGATGCCATTCCCCCGGCTTGGCAGTACCCGGAGGACACGACTGCCAGGATTGAGTACTTCGGACGCACTCACGCCCGACCCGACTATGTGGACACCCCATGGCGGCTACGGTCGCCGATATCAATCTGGCGCACTCTCGTCGGTGCCGTGGAGGTCCACTACAAGTCCCCAAAGCCGACCGCTTGGGAAGGACCTTTTCTTCGGGAGGAACGAGAACTGCTGGACGACATCGCACATCGTATCGGAGAGTACCTTGAGTGGAAGCAGCGGGAGCTCGGCGGCGAACGGTTGGGTGCAGCACCGGAACATTGGAGATGGCGACAGCGCTTCGCTGAGCGGATCGCGGCAGCCATTGATCCCGCTAGGTTCGGAGTGCGCTCTGTCTACCTATTCGGCAGCACTGAGCTCGGCAGTGCTGGCGTCGGAAGCGACATCGATCTGATTGTGGTTCGTGCAGGCGACGCGAACCAGGAGAAAGACCTGCGCATTTGGCTTGAAGGCTGGAGTCTATGCCTTGCGGAGATCAGTTTTCAGCTCTATGGCCTTCCCAGCACTGGGCTCCTTGATGTCCGATTCATGGACCCAGAACAGGCGAAGCACGAAATACGATCTTTCACGGCTGCCGGTAATACTTTGCAAGCATTGCCGGTTGGGACGGCACATACGTCCGAGGTGCGGCGTTAACTGGAGCCCAGCAAGTTCGCCACCCATTTACTCCAGAGTGTCATAATTGTGTTTCCTCTCGATCATTTTCCTCGCTCTTCATGCCTCCCGCCTCGCGCCCGTGTTCCTAGCTTAGCCTTCTACGGCGAGAACGCTTTCATCGTTTCCAGCTCCGAATTCGTTTGCGGCAGGCTGTGACTCGAGTTGCCTTCTTCTGCAGTCCCGCGCCGTCTGCTTGACATGGTTGCGAGGACATTGAAATTCGATCCATACCAGCCAACCCACGGCGGGCCGTGGTTAACACCGCAACCAAAATGTGTGCTGCATCCATGCTTTCCTCCATGGGTTGAACGCTCAACCACGCAGTACATTCCGCCACGGACCGCGCTCTCCAAATTCCGGCGATCACTTGACGACAACCACACCTTTCATTCCATTGGCCTCATGCAGCGTGCAGACGTAGCGGTAAACCCCGGGAACCGTGAAGACACGGGTGAAGACCTGGCCGGGTTGCATCAATCCTGAATCGAATGCCTCGTCGCCCACCGGAACCTGAACGTCTGCCTTGTTTATTGCCTTCGCGGCATCGTCGACCACGTTGTGAATAACTTCCGAAGAGTCTTTCCAGGTCACTTTCTGGCCGACCTTGATAACGATCTTTGCGGGCATGAACGCCATGTCGCTCATGCCGACAGTGAGTGGAGGCAGGCTGCTCGCTCCGGCAGGCTTTGCCAATGCTTTTCGCAGAAGGGCCGGTGTCACCTTGGCAAAGCAGTTGGGCGCAAGTTCATCAACCGTGCTCACCACGAAACTGGGGATCCGGGGATCTTCCGCCGCCACAACACTGCCGAAACGTCCACTTAGATGGACCAAGTGGTTCGCATTTTCCGAGAACACTATGCCCTCGACGCGGTACGTTTTCTCGGATGGGACCGCTTTAAGCATCACCCGCCCGTCGCTCAGGAATATCAAGCATCCGTTGAGTTGGGTGGAACTAGGAATCGAGGACTTCGAGTTCGGTACAACGGGCATGGGGTGTGAGCCAGGTGCGGGTTGCGTTCTTGCATTGGTCGCGTCCATTGCCATACCGCGCATCAAATTTCCAAATTCCCTCTCGTTTGTGGGGCCGGAGGAAGGAACGCCAGCGCTCGTTGCATCAATACCGCCCGCTCCCCCACCGCCCACAGTGTCGGCGTGGGTCATGCCAGTTACCCAGGCAGCCGACTCCTTCACCGAGAAATCCGACGGAGCCGGTCCGGCATGCATCAAGGTTGCGTTCTGCGGACCGCTCACATCAAACACTGCCATTAGGCCCTTAGCCATCCTTGCCATGGCATGGTCCATCATGGTGAACTCGCCCGGCACACTCATCGAAAGTTCCAGGATGGCGGCGCCACCCGGTGGTACGCTAGCTGTTTGGACGCCGATGAGCGGAGGTGACATCAGGGAACCCAGCGTATAGTCCCGCGTGAAGATTTCCCCGACCACATGGAGCGAGGATGTGGCATTCGGGCCCGCGTCCCCAAAGAAGACCCGTATCGTTTCTCCCACTTCAGCGTGCAAAGGGTGCTCCTTCGTGAGGGCATCTACTGCGCCGTTGAACACGAAATATTCGGGATCTTCCTCCATAAGCTTTGCGGCGCTGAACTGCTGCAAGCCTGTCTTGCCCTTGGGCATGGTGGTGTAGATTTCCCCCTGCATGATGTAGAACTCGTGATCCACATGAAGCAGCCCGCCCTTTGGTTCGACCAGGATCAGGCCGTACATGCCGTTAGCGATGTGCTCAGCAATCATTGGTGTCCCGCAATGATAGAGAAACAGCCCGGGCGTTGTGGCCTGAAACGTAAAAGTTTTCGACTGCCCTGGGACTGCTTGCGAGAATGCCGCGCCGCCACCTGGACCGAGCGCAGCATGAAAATCGACAGAGTGCACCATATGACTGGTGGCATCATTGCGAAGAGTGACCTCAATCGTGTCACCCTCTCTCACACGGATCATGGGGCCCGGCACTTTTCCGCCGAAAGTCCAATAGCGGTACCTGGTGCCAGCCGACGGATCCAGCTGTCCGATAACCTCCTCCGCCGTGAGAGTAACGTGGAGCACGGTCGCTGCTCGGTCCGCAATCGGCGGAGGAACATCAGTCGGATCACGCACGATGTCGGAAATTGTCGCAGCGGGCTTTGCGTTCGGCGCAACCTGAGCAGCAACCTGTGCCGTCAGAGGTTTTATATCCGTGATCGTGAGCAGGAACAGCACGAAGCTGAGAAGCACTGTCATGAATGAAGGCCGAGTATGAATTCTGGCTGACATATCGCATCTCTTCCGCCGGTTTACCGTCCTACTTCGAAATCTTGCTTTGCCGGCTGACTTATCCTGAATCAGGAGGCGATGCGTCTCAATGGAGCATCCGTACCATTCGCATAACCAGTTGTCACGAGGGCGGACAAATTCAGCCATGGGATGCGGGGATTGATAGATGGTGGTTTGTGACGGCTATCACGCGCGCGGGCCACTGCGCTCTACGAACCCGCCATCGAACCTGAGCCGGCGGCACCACAACCTGAGGCCGTGAGAAATCTTGGCCAATCCGTCCGTGGGTGTACGCGCCCGTGGTTCGCATTTGCTGAAGGCTACTGCAAACAGTCTTTGCCCTTAGCGAACCCGTCCAATCGGTGCTTCGTACCTGAACCCGGCACAACACATGTCCTGGCCCGCGTTAAGGGCCGGCTGGGAAGAATTCCTCCTGCTCTGTTCGTGCAATCTGAGACGATCCATCAGGGCATGACTTCTATCAGCACAGGTTCCGAAACAAATGCAAAATGATGTCGCTGTCACATTCGTCATTGAAACGAGTACGGACGATCTATTGCCTCTGAAGGTGGGCTGAGGAATATTTGTAACGTGTAGCGATGGGCGTGCGAGACGCAGTCTGTTCACGTCGAGGCACTCAATGACTGTTACCCCATTTAGAGTTTGGAGAGTACGCACCACCATCATTGCCAGGACTTTCCTCGCCGCCACGTTGCTCCTGGGTGCCTCCGTCGGGGTGTCGCACCGTGCGTTCAGCGCCGAAATTGTGTTTCTGTTCGAGCTCCTCCTGGGTGCAGCCATCGCGGCGGGTTGGCGGATGCGATATGCGGCTGCGTTGGTTTTTCTTGGCACCATTGGGGCGCGCGTGCTGGCGCCACATCTTCAACTGGTTCCCGTTCCGACGAATACGGGCACGACCGCGGCGGTATTGATTGCCAGTGGCATCCTTGCGTGCTGTGGCGATAGCACTGCCCGCGTGTGGACTGCTCTGATTGACGAAAACAGCAACTCAGCCTCCGAACACCCACATGCTCTCGCTCGTGGGCCACGGCAGGAAGATCTCGAAGTGACGATGAGGCTCGAAGATGGCCGTCTTAGCAGCCTATGGAGACGTCGCTGCATTGTGACAATTTACGAGGGAGCCGCCGGAGTTCGGAACACGGGCCGGGAAGCGTGGTATGCGAAAGATGGCTCTTGACGATGCTAAGACAAAACAAGGACAGCAGCGATCTCTGCGAATAAAGGAGAAAAGGTTTATGGAGCAAACATCACGGCAAATCCGCAGCGACAGTGCCACTGGAAAGAGGGCGCACAGCCATCGGCTACTGGTGGTAGTCGATGAGTCGTCATCATCAAAACGTGCAGTGGGGTACATCGCGAGGGTATTAGCAAGCCGGCGAGGGTTTCACGTATGCCTCGCATATTTCCTGTCGCAGCTGCCGCCCACACTGCTTGAATTTGGCGGCACCGAGGATCCAGACAAGGAGCGGCAACTGGATGCTCAACTCAAAACAGAACAACGGCAATGGATCGCGGCAGCCAGAAAGGAAGCACAGCCGGCTTTGAACTGGACCTGCACCAAACTGCGACGGGCTGGACTGCCTCTGGGTTCTCTGGCGACTAAATTCTCGGATCCATTCAGAGGGCAGAACACCGCGAGTGAGGAGATCCTTGAAATGGCACGAATCAACAAGTGTCGTACGATCGTTGTGGGCCGACGATCGCTGTCCTGGCTGAACAGGCTCACTGCTGGAGACGACCTAGCAGAGAGGCTGGTACAGTCCGGGAAGGGCTTTACGTTTTGGATCGTGGAATGACACCTGGTTCGCGCTCGCGATGAAGAACCGCTGCAGGCCGAGACCGGTACGCGATCAGCCCTACGTACCTACGCCATCAGGTCCTTGGGCGCTCAAGAGACGCCTTACGAGCCATTTTCGGGTCGGGTCTTACGCCTCATTGCAGTACCGAGGAAGAAACTCGCAGGCCTTCACGAAGATCCTGAAATATCGGCCCCCGTCCTGAGTTACGGAGTAACCCGGCCAGGCGAATATGCGAACGTATGTTTTGCCTCATCGAAGTCGTGGATCTTGGGAAGCACCATGTCACGGCAGTTTTGGCAGCCACGCCTGTAATGTTCAATGAACTCCTTCGAAAAGGCGTCGATGATACTGGGGCACGAAAGAGAATGTTCGACGGGAAGGTAACATCGGTTCCCGTGTGGTGCCATCATCGCTCCCTCGATCACAAAGTCGATGTCGGTCTCGCCACCACTGCCATCGATCAGTTTTTGCAGATAAGTCATGGATTGGTTCGTGCCGACTTTGCAGGACGAGCACTGGTTGCAGGACTCCAGCCACAGGAACTTTGCAAACATGTGCGCTATGCGAACCATACATGCAGTGTCGTCATACACGATGAATCCTCCCGAGCCCAGACCCGAATTGATCGCGCGCATCGAACTAAAGTCCAGGGGGGTACTCAGACGTGACGGAAGAACCACGGGGTTCGACACTCCTGAGAGGAACGCTTTGAATTGCCGCCCTGGTAGTGGGCCCCCAGCGTAGTCGTAGAGGAGCGAACGAAGCGGGGTGCCCATGGGCAACTCGTAGACCCCCGGGCGTTGAACGTCCTCGCAAACTGAAAAGATCATGGTGCCGGGCGAATCTGGCGTCCCGATGGTACGAAACCATGCGGCGCCACGCCGTATGATGTGTGGAACGTTTGAAAGAGTCTCTACGTTATTGACTACGGTCGGATTCGGTTCCGCCGGGTCGGTGATGAACAACCCGTTCACGTACGGAGGATTGTCCGCCTCTCGAGGCATGGGATCGCGGCCCTCGATTACTTCCAGGAGAGCTTTCTCCTCGCCGAACAGATAATCTTCTGGACCGAGCACGAGTTCTATCGGCGTGGGACCCAATACATTTCGCCTCAACATTTCATCGATTGCGCGCTTCACGGCGCTCACTTCTTTCTGCGAGCTAGCTTTGATTCCAAGAAAAGCCTTCTTGGCCCCAATGGCATATGCGGCAATCGCGATTCCTTCCAGGAGCTGATAGGGGTTCTTCCGCATCAGCATATGATCTTTAAAGGATCCGGGCTCACCTTCCGAGCCATTGCAGACCAGATATTTCGTGGGACACGGGTCATGCGCCACACCCGCCCACTTTAGGCCGGTCGGGAATCCAGCTCCACCTCGACCTCGCAGACCTGACTTCTTCACCTCCGCAATGATTTGGTCGCGCGGTATCGTAAGGGCGTTGTTGAGTGCTTCTCCACCGCCGGCGGCAATGTAGGCGTCGACGGATGCAATCGTCTGTTCAGGAAGGAGGAAAGTCTGAGGTGTTCCCATATGAATTAAACCATCACGGAATCGGGTGGTGCCAGCGATTCTTGCTAGAGGTTGCCGGACGCACTTCGAGAATCAGCTTCAAAAGGCCCTCCGCTTCGGCAGAGTAGATCATGAGTCGCGGAATGGCGCAGTTCCCTTCGCGTCCTGTTACCCGTCAGGTTTTACATCTGCAGTTGAAACGTGATGGTGACGGTTGTTTCGACCTCCACAGGTTGCCCGTTTAGGAGGAATGGTTTGTACCGCCAATGCTTCACCGCGTCGATTGCCGCAGGCGCGAGCATCGGATGCCCGCTTACCAGTCGTAGATTCTGAATGTTCCCGTCCCGATCAATCATCGCCGTCAGTACGACCACGCCTTGAATGCGCGCTTGCCGCGCCAAAGGCGGATAGGTGGGTTCAATCCGGTAGACGACCATGCCTTTGGTCACACCTTGCGAGACACGCACGCGTTGGACGACTGGCGCAGGCTTCGACAGCTTCGGCACCGCTGCGAAACTCGGCGTTGCGTTAACGATGCCGCCGATTACGCCTCCCAACTGGCCTCCCGGAATTCCACCCGGCACCCCTCCGATAACACCACCTGTTGTAGCGATCGGTGGCGGCACCTCAGCTTCTTTGATCATCTGAACCTTCTCTGGGATTCGTCCAGGCGTCCGCAGACGCCCATTGACGATGTCGGTTGCTACTCTCACGACTTTGACCGCAGCCGGTGCTGGCGCCGCTGGAGGAGGCGGAGGTGGGGGTGGCGGCGGAGCCACCAGAAAGGTGACCAATTGCTGCTCGGGCAGAGCCTCCGTGAACCACAGCGGCACCAACACCAGAATGGAGATCAGAAAGCACTGCAATATGAGGGATACGATAGTCGCCCATGTTCTCTGCCTCCGTTGCCCGCCGCTTGTCTCGAGCAGGCTGTCCGAGAACAAAGCTCTGCGCCGGATCGAACGAGCCGGAGACCTCATCTCGAACAGCTGTAAGGCTTCCCTTGTTGGTGTCTGACCCCTCGCTTCATCTTCGATAACCGCATGCATCTTCATGGTCTCCCCCTTTTCGGCGACCCGCAGCCACGTCAAGAGGGGACCTCGGGAAAGACGGCGCCCATGGACATGTACTGCGGCTAATACTTGAACCTCGGGTTGCTAGCCGGTGTTGGGACTCAAATGTGGAAACCTCGCCCAGTCAATGAATTTCAACTAGCGGATCTACCTGGTTCATGAAGCCCACAGACTCAACCCTAAGCAGCCCTAAAGCCGACGGCAATCTCCTTGCCCGGGCTGACTTTTGCCAAGGTGACTTCCAGCACCTCGTTCTTAATAGTCGCCGTCATATTCTCAGGATCTATCTCATGAGGCAGCTCGAGGACACGGAACATCTCATCAGATATTTTCTCCTGGAGCGCAGCTCTTTCCTTCGCTTGTTCCACGATTTCCTGCTTCTTGGCGCGGATAATCAGCCGCCTCGGCTCGGCCAGCACTTCCACGTCCTTACCCGTGAAACCGGGGACTTCGGCTGTGACCTTAAACCCTCCATCTGTGTCGACGACCGTCGCAGGGATTGGAGTCAGCAACTCAGATTCCGCGCGAAACCAGTCTTCACAGTCATGGCCGTTCTCAGACCCTCGGGCTTCGAACAGTTCGTAGGCGCGACGGGCGATCGCCGCGGAGATCTGTCGCGTGCGCTCGACAAAAGTACCGCTTGCTGTAAGTTTGAAGATCGCAGGTTGAGTGGTAGGCAGTGCGTTCGTTGCTCTTGTGCTTTTCATGACATTTTCTCCATTTCGTTAAATTCATGAGTGTTTGATGACGCTTGTCGGTAGTTACTCTGCGATGATGGGGTTTCCAACTCCTTCCTGTACTGTGCCAGCGTGAAGTCATGGCCGGCGTCGCAATGGGCGTGATGAGAACAGAGCCATCCAGCCTTCTTTATTCGAGCCAACAAGAGGTGGAAATAGACGAAACCCGCAAAGGGGTGCCAGCCGGCAACGGTCCTCCGCACCCCGTCGTAGTCCAACGCTTTGTTCATACGCAAGAATTGGGCTAACTTCTTGCGAGCGCCGACATCATCTCCGGGGAAGACGTCCAATCGCCCCAGGCCACGTAGTAAGACGTATTCCGCAGTCCAGCGGCCCCACCCCTTTCAGTTTCACCAATCGTTCAAGCGCGCCTTGATTATCGAGTTTGACCAACGAGTCCAGGTTCAGGCGGCGATCGCGAATCGCAGAACTGACCTCCAGCAAAGCCTGAGCTTTGTTGGTGCTGAACCCCAGACATCTCAAAGACTGCTCCTTCACCCCGGAGAAGTCTGTCGGATCGGGGAATGCGTGCGGTCCATCCCTCGAGTTTGCCGACATGACGCCGATCTTTTGCGCCAAGCGGCTAAGCAGAAGAATTCCCACAAGCAGCGAGAGTTGTTGGCACGCAACGCCGTTGGTCACGGCCTCAAACACGGTGGGAAATTGGGGTGGCTTGAGCCCGCGGAATTCGTCGACTAACGTCTGCAGTCTCGGATCGCGCCTTGCGAGCCTGTAAAAGGGGTTCAAGTCCTTGTGCACTCCCAGCATGCGTTCGAGCAACCCTCTTGCGAAACCTTCCTGCTGCACCGTTAAGCGAGGACCGGTCAAATCGACTTCTAGTTGCGGCTCTTCTGAACCGCCACTCTGATGTACAGCGACTTCCACTGCTTGACTATCGATCATCAAGACACGCCGGTAGGTCTTCCCATCCCAGCGATCTATGGCATTCTCCGGACGACGACGAAGTGCCCAAACTGTGAAATCCAGCCGGAACGGCGGCATGGGCGCGATCGAAAACGACCTCTGACTCACAGATCCGGCCTCCAGGCTGTCGACAAGCACTTACTCCACTCAACCGCCGCCGACGCGCAGCCTTCCGTCATGCCTCGGTCCAGCCGCCCGAATATCTCGTGCGCTGTGAACCCATGCTGATCTCAATGCTTGCTTGGTGCAATGCTACATTCGTTTCTCTTGGCGTTACGGTTGTCACAAATTGGAGGGACAACAAGAGCCTAGCAACCTTCGGTTCCTGCGCCACGCACTGCAGTTGGGAAGCAGATGGTGCCGGAAATGGCCATTGGCAGCCACGTAGCACGTCCTGATGTGAGTTGTTTCTTCTTTTGTCTTCGACAGTTGGACGACACGCCGATCTGGGCATCAGGCGCTTCGCGATACAGGAGTATTTGGCGAAAGACTTGTTCCGTAGGTGACGGCCAACCCCGACCGTCGTGTGCGGGAAGGTGCTGTGGCCAGTAGACTATCGACCGTCCCTTCCGAGAGACATTTCGGTGGTAGGCCGGGCCAGTTGGATTTCCAGGTTGCACACTTTTCGCAGAGCTGCGCCGTACGACGCGAACGCTCCGTTCCTACCTATCTGATCTAAAATAGGAATCCCGAAAGAAGCTGAGCACAACTACTTCTCACTGGGCCGTTCCGTTGCCGGCTTATCCGGAGGTGGGCCTGGCAACTTGCTTTTTGCGCCGCCAGCAGATTCTCCTTGCAGGAGCGCTTCCAAGCTAGGGTAGGCGTAGATCGTCGGTGCATGGGATTGCATCAGGCCACCGGTATCGGCGGTCGGGCCGTAGTTGCTGTGCAGGTCGCGGCCCAGCATGCGAAGCATCGCCAACTGTTGCCCGCGGTGGTGCGAAGTGTGAGTCAGGCGTCGTACCATCACCCATGTCCGCGAGCGCCGGACATCGAAGAAACTAGTCTCGTCTTCCCACCACGCATCTTCCTTCTCGCGAAGAGCGCCAAGGCGTTTTTCACTGTCCTCCGCATAGCGTTTCACGAACTCCAAGCGCGTTTCCAGGGCGGGTAGCGGCGGAGCGCCTACATCGATGCCAAGCATGGTGCGGAACCAGACATCCTCGCTCATGCACTGATGCACCATTTGTTCATGCACGCTGCGTCCCCGCGGGTCGCCGGGACGGAGACGCACAGGAAGATCCTCGTCCTTGAACTCACTCCAGACGCTGACGACCTTGATTCGTTCTGTTTCGTACGTTTCCACGAGAAAATCATATTTCATCGAGACCGACTCCCCGGCTTCAAGCCGTTTGCGATGTCCCGTTGTCCAACTTTTCCGGCGGCTTGTGTCTTTCATTCGCGGACTCCTTTCAGTCGCGAACCATACTCCTCCATCCACCTTCCAGAGATAGCTACGCAGCTCTGTGTTTCCCGCCATGCCTGCTCTTCGGGGCCGCAAGGTAGGCCTTCAGTGCAACGGCGTTGTTGTGCTCCTCATCGTGAGAGCTGTACACAAGTGTCACACCGCCGCGCCGGTCGGCCTCAAGGATCGGTTCCACGGCTTCGGGTTTCGCGTCTAGTTCGGCAGAGTAGCGTCGCTGAAACTCTATCCACTTGCTTGGGTCGTGGCTGAACCACCTCCGAAGTTCAGTGCTCGGGGCCACATCCTTGAGCCAGGCATCAAGACGCAGGGCGGTCTTTTTCACGCCGCGCGGCCACAGCCGTTCGACCAGGAACCGAATACCATCGTCTTTGCTGGCAGAATCGTAAGCACGCTTAAGCTTGATCATCGTCAATCTCCTTTCGCAGCGAATCTTTCCGCAAATATCCTCTGACGGCAAGGCCACCAGTCCGGCCGACAGGCAACGCTGTGCGCAGCGTGGCGAATCCTGTGTGATAGGTGAGCATGTTTGCACAGTTTCGGGCCACCCTGCGTTCAGCGCTGTGGGTCGAGGCTCGGATATAACGGTCTTTCCGTCTTAAACACCAGATGGTAGTGGGCATCGTTTCTTGCTTGTAGCACCTGCACCAACTCCCATCCTTTCATGCCATAGTCTCGCAAAATCTTCCGAAGTTCTTCATCAAAGTCAACGCCACGGTCAAGTTGTGCATCGAGCGTCGTATATTGCCACTGCGCCATTTTGACACCTCCTGGTTGTCGTCTGGGCTCCTGTCACTCATCCACGATGACAAGGACCCTTGTGTGAATCATCGGCGAAAACTTCGTTTGTTACTTCCAGTTCATCCAGAGTCCGTTTGTGCTGGCCACTCCGGAGGACTGCATTCCGGACACTGGCTGTTGATGAATGCTAGCCAAGTCACAATCTCCTGCAAGTCGGGCATCGTGTGTCCCTCTGCCGCTCGGTACACAGCAAACACCTCACCAAACCGGTCGGTAATGTAAATTGCTGTGGCGGGGTGACTGTAGTTGTCCGCAGCGCCCGCGGGGCGATGTATTCGCCCATCCTCATCGACCAGCAAAGGAAAGGGCAACTTCGCTTCCTCCTTGATTCGGGCTGCTTTTGCCTGGGTACACTGGATAATGGCCAGAACCTGCGTTTGCTCGTCCAGAAACCGGGCATAGTCTGCCGCGATCTCTGCCAAAATCCTGAGGTCAGGACTGCCATCTCCCCCTCCCGCGAATACCAGCACCAGGTTGGAACGCCCTCGATAATCGGAGAGACTAATTGGCTGCCCTAAAGTCGAGGTAAGAGTGAAATCACAAATCAATTGCCCTTTCGCTGGGCGTGCCTGAGGTGCATTGGCCATTCCGCCGGCGAGTTCAGACTGTGTCATTTCTTCCACCTCCCTCGCGTTCATTTTCTCGTTCGGCCGCGGCTATCGTTCCCATCCAAAGAGCAACCACGAGACCCTGCTTGGGCGATTACTTGTGTGCATAGTGGTCCGCATTTAACTGCGCATAGGCCTTCCATTTTTCTGGCAAGTCCTCCAAGGCAAAGATTGCTGACACTGGGCAAACCGGGACGCAAGCTCCGCAGTCGATACACTCAACCGGGTCGATATACAGTTGCTCCGCAGGAGCAAAATCATCCTCATTCTTGCGAGGGTGGATACAATCGACTGGGCACGCGTCGACGCACGCGGTGTCTTTCACATTGACACAAGGCTCGGCTATCACGTAAGCCATGTTCCTCCCACCTCCGTTTCGATCCTACTGACCTTCATTGTTTCTTATCCCTTATAAGTCATCGGTGTGTAATACGGCCCCGCGGATCTCCGTAATCCTTCGGTCCTCGGCTTCCGCGGTCGCTCATTCACCCTCAGGGAAGAAAATGCTCGTTCGTCTGCAACTTGAACGGTTGCCATGTTTTCAACTCTCCTTTTGTGCACCTGAAACAGGCGAGGTGCCCAAATTTTGGCCTACTGCGCCCAAACGCTCCATCAACTCCCGAACCGTAACCTGCTCGAGGTTCGCCACCGCGTCGGCAATCGCGGTACGCTGGGCTGCGCTTGCGTGCGGTGTTGTAATCTCATTGAACTTCTGAATCGCCGTTTCCCATGACATCGGCCGCGCGAAGAACCCTTCATAGTCCTTGGCTTCCTGTTCGAGCACGCGCCCGTCATTTAGGGTGACCTTTACCCGACAAGCCATCTCGTTCGGGAAGCGCTCTGAGAATTGCGTGCGGGATTGAACCGAGACTTTGCCGAGAAGTTCCTGCACATCCTCGCGCAGAATACGCTTCTGTTCGTACTGTTCAGGCATTACCTGGCCATCAAGAATCGCTACGGCGACCACGTAGGGCAGACTGTGATCAGCCTGTTCTTTGGTGAAGACAGTGGTCTTGTCACCTTCTTCCCCCCCACCAATGATGTTGTAGGCAACGTCAAAAATTTCCACGTCCACTCGTGTAATGTCGGTACTCGAAAACTGGTACCGCCGGAGCAGGGTAAGGACGGCTTCAATCGCAGTTTGTGAATGGATCTCCGCGTTGTACTTCTTCACTGTGGTCCGCCCGACACCCCCAAGGTCTTCCCCTGGCCAACTCATCTGGAAATAGCCGGTTATGGCATCCATCAGTCCCTTCTCTCCCTCAATTACCTCAAGAGGACCCGTGATTCCGTGCTTGGCCAGTAGCGTGGCACGAGTACAACAAGCTGCCAGATTGGAGTAGGCAATTCCCTTCCAATGTGACAGCTTCCCGGTTCGGGCCACCCGCAAGGCGATGAAGGCTGTTCCGCTGATGGCGAGTGCATTGGCGGTCCGTGATTGGTCGAGCTTTAGGATCCTGGAGACGCCCGCAGCTACTGCATAGGCGCCTTGAACTGTGTGGTCAAAGCCTCTTGCCCGGACTGGTGCAACATCGCACAATCGACACTGGACTTGGTAGGCGACCGCCAGAGCGGTCATCAGGTCACGACCTGCGGCCCCGATGTATTCACCCGCTGCCAGAATTGCTCCCAGATTGTCGCTGGGATGACACGTTTCTCCCTTCGCCATGTAGCTATCATTGAAGTCGAGGTAGCGTATTAACGCACTGTTGTAGAGAGCAGCTCGGTCAATGTCAGTGAACCCACCGCCGATCAAGGTACAGTGGCCCGTGCTACCTAGCTCATTGATGTATCCGCGTATCATTCTTGTGGGCTCCCCATGAAGTGCGCCCACACCGCAACCCAGAGCATCCAAAATACGGATCTTGAGTTGCTGGCGGGTATCGGACCCTAGAGCTTCAAATCGTGCTCCGCTAGCGAAGGCCGCCATTTGGTTCACTTGGCTCATGAGGCCCTCATGCATCGTTACACTCGGTCCTGACTCGCACGAATGCGTCTCCATCGTCCACCTTCAATTCGGTCGTATGCTTGCCAATCGAACGCTCGCTACGCTCGACGACAGGTTCACGCGCTACGCTGTTGCGCTTCTGTCGTTCCAATCACATTGCCATGTGGTTCAGTGCTCCTAAGCGGCACGACGGCAAGCCCCTTGTGCGGATCGAAGCTCAGAGTCATGTGCGAGCAACAGTTCTCGCACAGCCAGAAGAAGACCGAGCTCCGGGTCGGCTTCAGCTGGCAAATCTGATCTGGGACATCCCGGCAAGGCTCGCTTGGTGTCTTCACATCGCAGCGGAATAACTTCCCGCCCCTCCAGTAGCGGAACGGTGCAGCGCAAGCAGGGTTGGCACAAGTCTTAACCATCCGGAATTCCTTTCTAACCCTCTTCCACCATCCATTTTGCTCATCCGGCTTGTTCTTTGAAATAGTCCGTTCGTACTCGCAGAGAAACAACCATCATGTCCCAGCGTGGCTTGGTAGAGAGAGATCTCGAGCCTGACTCTCGGCGTGAATATTCGGAGGAACGCTAAGGAGCTAGACCAGCTTGCGCTGAATGGCGTGCATTACAGCTTCGAGGCGATTGTGAGTCCGCAGCTTCTGGTTGATGTGGTGAAGGTGATTGCGCAAGGTTTGAAGGCTGATTGTTAGGCTCTTCGCTATCTCGGGAGAGTTCTTTCCGGAGGCAAATAGCCTCAGAATCTGCACTTCTTGTTCAGATAGCACAGCCACAGGGGATACCGCTGGAGTACTGTCTTCGGCAACCTTGTTGAATTGACGGGTCACCTGCAGCATTTTTTCCGTCGCTCGTTCCGTTGTTTTCTGCCGAGTAATGTCATGTGCCAGATGAATCACCAGACGGTGTTGGTTCCGAGGGTTTTGCCACACCACCGTGGACAAGTTGACCCATAACCGCTTCCCGGAACGCACACGGACCTGCAAATCGAAATTCGGGATCTCCGTGCGCCCCGCAGTGCATTCCAAAATGCTGCAGCCCTCGTGACACACTTGGGTCCCAAGAACCCCGCGTCCGTGTAGTATCTGGAAACAGCTCTTGCCAAGAACCTCGGAAGTGGAATACCCAAACAACCGTTGGGCCGCTCCGTTCCAGGAAAGGATTTCGCCCTGCTCGCTCACGCTAAAGGCGGCATCGGTGGTCCCCTCAAGGAAGGCAAACAACTCGCTCTCGAGCATCCCAGACCCCCAAATGCACGTTGCCGTTGACCGGTACGAACGGTCTATTGAAAATAATAATCGAGCCCTGCTACAAGTATACGATCAAACGCAGGCAACACGGGGCGACGCTTCACCGTGCTGGCCACTGTGAGTGCGTAGACTTCCGTTTGTATTTTTCACAGAATCGAGGAAAGGCTCCACGGAACAGAAAAAGACCTACCGAACCTTTCAGTTCGGGAACGTCGTCGCCTGGAAGTCTGAGGGTCCAGCCTCGGTGGTTTCTTCAGAAGCAGAGAATGCTTGATCGAGATTAGCGGAACTCTTCATCACGGCTTCGCTGTGCCCTTCCGCCAGGAAACGGTAAGCAAAAACGCACTCTCCTCCAATGCTTCGACGTCATGCGGCATGCCACAGTCTAGCGCTAGCAATTGGCCTGCGGAAAGCTCGAGCGGCTCCTGCTCTGGCAAGTGGAGACGGATTTTGCCCACAAGAGCCTGAATCGAGATTCGGGCCTCGGTCCTGTGTTCGTCCATGTGAGTGGCAGCCTTCATGAGAACCAAAACGATGCGGAAGTCTGGATACTTTGCCAGGGTCTTCGAACTACGTCCCGTGTCGCGAACCCACGAATCCTTTCGTCGAAGCTCTCGCAGCTCTTGCTGGAGATCGAAGCGCAGCAGCGGCTCAGCCAGGTATGGCAGCCGGTTGAGGCCTTTCGTGCCATCACCGGGGTGGCAGGTGCTCTCGTTCGCGATCATGATCAGTACCTCTGTACTTTCCCTGGGCTGTCGGTTCCGAGCCCTGGTACTTGCCACCACCTCGTCAGCATTCCCGGTGCCCGAAACGGATCGCTCCCATACTGCGGATTGAATGTGCATAATGTAGGTCGCCTCGACACCATCAATACCCCGCAAATTCTTCAATCCGGATGTTGTCGTCGTCCACTCCCGTATCCGCGAGCATGGCGTGCATGGCCTTTACCATGGGCGGCGGTCCCGTGACGTAATACACAGGTGAAGCAACTCCCTTAAGATATTTGGCGAGCATCTGCGGGTTGATCACCCCTCTCTCTCCCGGCCAAGAGTGTGAGGATTTCTCCATTTCGCTCATGCAAGCAATCAGTTCGTAGTGTGGGTTCTGCATTTCCAGCCTTTGCAGTTCATCCAGGAACGCGGCATCTTCTGGACGGCGGTTCGCGTAAAAGAGGAATATGCGGTGCGGCAACTTCTCCTTGGCGGCGTGCAAGAGAATGCTCCGGAATGGCGTTATGCCGATACCACCGGTCAAAACCACCGCAGCCCGCGATTTATCATTGTGAAGCCTTAAGTTTCCGAATGGACCTTCGATTTTCACCTCGGTGCCTAAGGGAACGCTTCTCAGAACTCTCTTGAACGCTGTGTCCCGCAGACGGGTAGCCACCATGATGAAGTCCTCATAGGGTGCGCTTGCGATTGAGAAACCGCGCGCATTGCCTTCGGAATCTGTGTCGCGAGGACTTAGCAGGGTAATGTCGAGGAACTGGCCAGGAGTAAATCTAAAGCTAGCTGGCTTGTCAAAGCAGAATGCCATGGTGCGCTCAGCTACTTCTTTCCGATCCCTCAGTTTTGTGAGAAACGTGGGCCAGTTGGCAACTGCGGTGCTCATTTTTTCCTCCTCTTCCATATGTCGATGCGGAATGTGCAGGTGGCATATTGCACCTGTGTCTTCTGTAGGAGCGGCCGATGTTTTAGAATCAGCCAGTTAAACCTGATCTTGTGCTCCTAGCCAATGCTCGTCTTAATGCGTCAGCACCTCAATAGGTCATTTGTACCAAGGGTAAGAACAACTATTACTCAGTCAACCTGCGAGCAGATAGCCGGTTTGGACCGAGGGCTTGGATACAAAGGAAGTGGAGTATGGAGTGGGCGCCGCGCTGGCCACTCCGCCGAGAAACTCATCGTCGGCCTTCACGCAATCGGCTTTCTTGGAGACACCACACAGGAAGCCGCAGACGATTTCTAGATTAGCTAACTGCAGAATTGCGAGATCCGTCAGGACGTTCCCAGGTTGCGGCCAGCGGCAGTGGAGGTGGCCATTCTTTCATCACACCGAGACCACGAAGGCAGACTGGTAGATGATGATCCACGGCGATTTGGCTTCCACAATCTGCGTCACAGCCTGGCATCATTTCTGGTCCGCATTAGAAACCCACGCTGCTTGATCCGTCGTAGTGTAAAACTGAGATAGATCAGTGATAGTGGACTACACCTCCTGCTTTGCCTGAGGTAGTCAAAGTCAGACGTTCTCGTCAACAAGTTCCTCAAACACGGCCTTTTTCTCCGCCGATCCAGACGCGAAACACATCTGCATCGCGTCAAATTTGTCCAAAGGACTCGCGCAAGGCCCTGGCATTAAGTTTTCCCGATACATCATTATTTATTAAGGTGGTTAGAAGCTTAGAGCGCAAAATCGATGAAAGGCTGCGCTCTTCGACGCCTCGCATAGCAGCAAATCGATGACACTCAATGCGATGAAGCTCGGGCGTCCTTCGCGGAGTGCGTTGTTTCCACCCACGATAGAGGGCTTTTTGGCTGTCGATGGAGGTTTAACAATGTCTCCTAACTCATTGAAAACATGGTGGCCAGGGACGGAGTTGAACCGCCGACGCCAGCCTTTTCAGGGCTGCGCTCTACCACCTGAGCTACCTGGCCACGTTTCCAGTGCCGCTGGCAAAAGGCCTGCTAGAACTCTCCGCTTCAGCCCGTTTGGCGGGAGGAACGAATGAAGCCTAACGGAATGCGCATGGAACGGTATCGATTATAGCAATCGCTTCTATTTCCCTCAACGCTGACGCTTGCGTTAGAGATAACACGCCGCCGTGCACGATTGACAATGTGTCTTCACGCGCTTAAGAAGTTCGTTGAAGCTCCTTAGGCGAAGCTCTTCACGAATTCCACAAGGCTGCGTAACGCGATTCCCGACGGGCCTTTCGCGATCCAAGGCTTCTGCTCTTCCATCCAGGCCGTGCCCGCGATGTCGAGATGAATCCACGGCGTGTCCTCAGCGAATTCCTTCAGGAACATGGCAGCTGTGACTGCCCCGCCCCATCGTCCGCCGGAGTTAACGATGTCAGCGATCGACGATCGGATCTGCTCTTTGTATTCGTCATCCAGCGGCATGCGCCACATCTTTTCGCCGGCCTTGGCGTTGGCCGCATGAAAACGGTTGTACATGTCGTCATCATTGGCGAAGATTCCGGCGTTGTTGTATCCGAGCGCGACCACGACGGCACCAGTAAGAGTCGCTGCGTCGACGAGGTGGGTGCAGCCGAGTTGCCGCGCGTAGTAGAGACCGTCGGCCAGCACCAGCCTACCTTCCGCATCGGTGTTGATGATCTCGATCGATTTGCCTGACATTGCGATCTGCACGTCCCCTGGCTTCTGGGCCTTCCCTGACGGCATATTTTCGGTCGCGCACACAATTCCGATTACCTTCACCTTCGGCTTGAGCAGAGCGATCGCCCGCATGGCCCCGATCATTGTTGCGCCACCAGCCATGTCGTACTTCATCTTCTCCATGCCGTCGGCCGGTTTGATGGAGATACCGCCCGTGTCGAACGTAATTCCCTTCCCGACCAATCCGAGTACCGGCTTCTGCGGCGCACCAGCAGGCTCGTACGTCATTACGATCAGCGCTGGAGGCTCATCGGATCCCTGGGCGACGCTCCAGAAGGCTCCCATCTTCATCTCTTTGATCTTGTCGGCCCCGTACACCTCACACTTCAGGCCGACTTCAGCACACATCTTCTTCGCCCGCTCCGCGAGAATCGTCGGGGTCATGCGGTTCGAAGGCTCATTGACGAGATCGCGTGTAAAGTTCTGCGATTCGCCTATGATCCGGGCTTCATTGGCCGCTGTCTCAAGCGCGCCAGAATCCTCGCTTGCAATAACAGTAACTTCGTCAATCTTCTGATCTTTTCGGTCGCTGCGGTAATAGTCAGGGTCAAAATTCCCAACATGCGCCCCTTCAACAATCGCTCGGACCGATTCGTCCGCGGGAATTCCTGGAGGAGCGATGAAGGCAAAACTCCGAATGCCCCTCGCCTTCAGCGTGCGCACGGCTGCCCCCGCGCCCCGACGGAGGTCGTAGCTCGAAAATTTCTTTGCTGCCCCACCCGAAATCAGCAACAGACGCTTCGCCTTCAAAGAAGAGGGTTTATGCAGGAGATTCGTTTCAAAAGGTTTGCCGCTTACCTCGCCGCTCGCCAACAAGTCGGATGCGGCCGCCTGGATCGCTGGGTCCGACGCGGCTACTTTCAATTCGGGCTTCTTGTCCTTCTCATTGGATGCGGCATTTGAGTAATCGAGCACGATGGCAACCAGGGATTCGGTCTCAAGGGCAGACGGAGCAGTGGAAGAAATTTTTGTTTTCATATTTAGATTGCAGGTAACTAGTGTGTTGCTCCAGTATCGTCGGCGGGGAGGCTATTGCGCAAGAGACACTACAAGAAACACCTCCGGGTCGCAAGTCCGGGCCCAGCAGGAGTCTCCTAGCACACTTGACCGGAACAATCCCTCACGGGCCATCAACTCTCCACGTCTTGAGGAAGGAGTTGCTGTCGTCAAAAAGCTTTCTGCTACACTTTCGCGCATGAGTCCAACTACACGAAGACAGTTCGTCGAGCAATGCGCGTGTGCGGCTGCCGGAGCGTGTCTGTTACCAAGTCTAGGACGGGCTGCGGTTTCAGGCCCTTCCATTCCCTTCCCCACTGACCCGCGAGAACGAGTGGCAGTCGCAGCCTACCCGTTTCGCGAGTTCATCGTCGGATGGAAAGGGTGGGATGGGAACACTCCGAGCAAGGTGCCGCGTGAGCAGCAGATGCAGTTGAAGAATTTCGCAGCGCACGTAGCCGAAAAGTTCAATGTGCATCACATCGAGCCGTGGAGCCCAATCTTCCCTTCGACTGATCCGAAGTATCTTGAACAATTCCGTGCAGCGGTAGAGAAAGCAAAGTCGAGTGTCGTTGATATCGCGGTGGATGGCGGGCATAGCCAGTATGCCGTAGACAAGGCTGAGCGCGAGAAGGCAGTCGCGTCGAGCAATCAGTGGGTGGACGTGGGAGTTGCTCTCGGATCCCCAAGCATTCGCACGCACATTGATGGCGCCAAGGATTCCAAGCCGGATGTAGGACGCACAGCGGACACCCTTGCCCGCGTCGCGGATTACGCCTCGAAGAAGAACGTTGTGATTCATTTGGAAAACGACAATCCAGTCACCGAGGATCCGTTCTTCATCGTCGAGGTGATTCAGAAGGTCAATAGTCCGTGGCTGCGTGCGCTGCCGGACTTCGGTAATTCACTGGCGGCGCACGATGAAGCCTTTCAAAATCGCGCCATGGAATTCATGTTCGCTCATGCCTACGGGATCTGCCACGTCAAGGATGGGGAGGTGGACGACAAGGGTCAGGCTTCGCACGTTGACCTTGCGAAGACATTTGCGGTACTGAAGAAGCACGGCTATCGGGGATATTGCTCGATCGAATATGACGCTCCCGGCGATCCCTACAAACCGACGGCAGCGCTAGTGGATGCGACGATCAAGTATCTTTCTTAAGCACTAGTCTTCGAGAGTCTGCCCTTCAACGAAGGGGGACAAATCGTCGACTGGGGAATAGACGAAAAGCAATGGCGGGACAAGGAATTCAGCGGCGCGAGGTTTTACGCATTCTGGGGACGGCTGCGGCGGCGGCGACCTTTCCAGGATTCAGTAAGTGGGGATTCGCGTGCGGCCACGTTGGGAATGCGGCATTATCGATCAGGCCTGCGTCCTACCATCCGGTATTTTTCAAAGCCGAGGAGTATGCGATGGTCGAACGACTCGCCGATATGATTATTCCGAGCGACGAAACGCTGGGCGCAAAAGAGGCAGGCGTTGCGGAGTTTATCGATTTCATGGTGGCCAGCGATCCCGAAGTGCAATATCCGTTTCGCACGGGATTGACTTGGCTGAATGCGCATAGCAAGCGGAGCACGGGCAAGAAATTCCTGGAACTCTCCTCCGAACAACAGACTTCCCTGCTCGAACCGCTCGGCTTCAAGGACAAGGCTCGGCCCGGCGAAGAAGATGGGCGCCGATTCTTTTCGCTAATGCGCGAATACACCGTTACCGGGTTCTATACGAGTGAGATCGGCTTTAAGGAATTGGACAATCCTGCATTGAAGTTCTATGCCGAATCGCCCGAATGTCCGCACAAGGATGATCGCGAGCACAAACATTTGACACCGGCGAAATCCTGATAACCAGCATGGCGAAACAAATCTACGACGTGATTGTGATCGGGAGCGGAGCCGGCGGCGGCATGGCCATTAAAACGCTGTGCGAGGCTGGGTTGAGGGTATGTGCGCTGAATGCGGGGCGCAGACTGGATCCGGAGAAAGACTTCCGCTATCACCGCATGCCATGGGACATGAAGTTTCGCGGGCTCGACGATCCGGAGCGTCACAGCGAATCCTACGGCTACATGGACAACGAATACACTAAGGCCGCATGGGATCACGAAATTCCATTCACAGTCGCGCCTGGAGCCAAGTGGATGTGGCCACGCTGCAATGCGGTTGGTGGAAAGACGAATTTCTGGGGGCGGAGCTCCGCGCGCTTTGGCGATATCGACTTCCGTGCGGCATCGCTCGACGGCTACGACGTGGATTGGCCGCTCACCTACGCCGAAATCGATCCCTTCTATACTCGCGTCGAGAAGATGATCGGCGTGGCCAGCACCGTGCAGAACCGTCCTAGTAATCCTGACGGAAATTACTTGCCCCCTTTCAAGTTTCGATGCCTCGATTACATCCTGGAGGCGGGTTGTAGCAAGGTGGGAGTGCCGTACCTGCCGGATCGTTGCGCGCAACTCACACAGCCGCATGAAGGGCACCCAGCATGCCACTTTTGCGGGGAATGCACGACCGGCTGCGATGTGGGCGCGTTCTTCTCAACACCGTATTTTCTGTTGCCGAAGGCGGAGGCGACGAAGAATCTCGAGTTGCGCACTGATGCTTTGGCCAAGAACATCCTCGTAGACGAAAACGGGAACGCTGCAGGCGTAGCCTACATCGATCGCAAGATCAAACAGGAAGTGGAAGTATATGGGCGCCTAGTGGTTGTCGCGGCGGGATGCGTCGAGACGTCACGAATCCTGCTCAACTCAAAATCGCGGCACTGGCCGAACGGAATCGCCAATTCCAGCGGGCAGCTGGGCCGCAATCTCTGCGACCATCTCTACGGCGAATCGGCCCGCGGATACCTCCCGCAGTTGCTGGGACAGCAAAGTTTTCCCGACCACGCTGCCGATAGCACGATCGCATGGATGCCTCGCTGGCAGAACCTGAAGAACCCACATGAAGAGACGTTTATTCGCGGATACTCAGTCTATCCTGACGGCGGATGCACCGAGTTCCCTTGGTATGCGAATTCGATCGACGGTTTTGGTTCATCGTTCAAGCGTGAGATCAAACGGCGTTATCCCTCCCCGGTGAGTTTCGGGATCCAGGCGCCGACTCTGCGATCGGATACCAACTACATGGATCTCGATCCTGAGGTCAAGGATCCTTACGGCATCCCCGTCGCGCGCATGCATTTCGAGTGGGATGAGAACGTATTGAAGATGTGGGAGCACTCCAAGCATGTTTGTGCCGAGGTGTTGAAGGCGTCCGGAGGTGAACTGGAAGAATCGGGAGATGCTCCCGAGATTCCCGGCTTTAGCCTGCACGAGACCGGAACCTGCCGCATGGGGAATGATCCGAAGAAATTCGTGACCAATCGATTTGGCCGGGCCCACGATGTATCGAACCTGTACGTTTGCGACGCGAGCGTGTTTCTGAACTGCACCGACAAGACGACGACGATCAGCATTCTGGCGTTCTCCCTCCGTACCTCAGAACATCTGATCGAAAACTTTCACCGCGGCGAGCACCAAAGCGCGTGAACAGCGCGGATACCGGTCCGACGGGAACCGGCCAATCCACAACCCACCTTGGCCGACTGCGCGAATTGGCGGCCCTCCTCCTGAAGTTGAGCGCGATCAGTTTCGGTGGGCCGGCAGCGCACATTGCTCTCATGGAGACCGAAATTGTCCGCAAGCGGGAATGGATCACCGGGCAGCAGTTTTTCGATATGGTCCGGGTCCGGTCCTTTCTACGGCGACATTCATCGGATATATTTTGGGCGGCGTTCCGGGAGCTGTGGTCGCTACGGTGGGGATATTCCTGCCGTGATTCTTCTATGTAGGGTTATTGGCGCCTGTGTTATTTCGGTTGCGGCAATCAGTTTGGAT